>VMBT01000081.1_pt1 | contig 60704 bp, 58 predicted proteins | sample 4404301 | NCBI WGS metagenome assembly VMBT01 (sample SAMN12238535, study PRJNA552566) | marine metagenome | isolation source: Coastal seawater | place: USA: coastal Georgia, Sapelo Island | collected 2008-08/2009-08 | reverse complement strand
CGCACCTCAGCGTCAGTATCGAGCCAGTGAGCCGCCTTCGCCACTGGTGTTCTTTCTAATATCTACGAATTTCACCTCTACACTAGAAATTCCACTCACCTCTCTCGAACTCAAGACTAGCAGTATCAAAGGCAGTTCCGAGGTTGAGCCCCGGGCTTTCACCACTGACTTACTAATCCGCCTACGCGCGCTTTACGCCCAGTAATTCCGAACAACGCTAGCCCCCTCCGTATTACCGCGGCTGCTGGCACGGAGTTAGCCGGGGCTTCTTCTGCGGGTACCGTCATTATCTTCCCCGCTGAAAGAGTTTTACAACCCTAGAGCCTTCTTCACTCACGCGGCATGGCTGCATCAGGCTTTCGCCCATTGTGCAAGATTCCCTACTGCTGCCTCCCGTAGGAGTCTGGGCCGTGTCTCAGTCCCAGTGTGGCTGATCATCCTCTCAAACCAGCTAAAGATCGGAGCCTTGGTAAGCCGTTACCTTACCAACAAGCTAATCTTGCGCGGGCCAATCTCATAGCGATAAATCTTTCCCATTTCTGGAATATACGGTATTAGCTACAGTTTCCCGCAGTTATTCCGTACTATGAGGTATGTTCCCACGTGTTACTCACCCGTGCGCCACTAAGGACACCTAGCAAGCTAGGGCCTTCGTTCGACTTGCATGTATAAAGCATGCAGCAAGCGTTCGTTCTGAGCCATAATCAAACTCTTAAGTTGAATTACCTACTCATAAAAAACAAAGTTTTAAATTGACGTAGGTTAGACGCCGAATATCGAGCGAGTATTTGTTACAAACACTCACTTTACCGAAATTCAACGTTATAAACCCACCGTCTATTCATTTCATATTTACTAAAAATAAAGAGCAAGAATCACTGGTGCACAATAAATGGCCCAATGAGTCGAATAAAGTAGGAGTATATCTACACTTTCTTTAGGTTTTGTCAAATGCATTTGCAAAAAAAAATATAAAAAAAGCAAATAAAATTGGTTGAAAAATGTGGGTAATTGGTTGCGGGGGTAGGATTTGAACCTACGACCTTCAGGTTATGAGCCTGACGAGCTACCAAGCTGCTCTACCCCGCGATCAGAGAGCGAAAGATATGTTAAAAAAGTATGAATTTCAATAAAATTGTTGGTAGCGGAGGAGGGATTCGAACCCCCGACACATGGATTATGATTCCACCGCTCTAACCAACTGAGCTACTCCGCCAAGAGACCTATTGTTTTATATTAAATTTAATAATTCTTAAATAATTTTGTTTATTTCTGTTTGTATAAATTTTTTAGCTTTTTGAGCATTTTTCTTATTAGCTAAAGAACTAATAACAATCTCTACTCCCCTTGGTTTGCCATCAAAAATGGGATAGCTACCGATTGAAACATCGGTAAAATTTTTTTCTGCAATAGCAAGAATATTTGCAATTTTACTTTCAAATAATTTAGTAATGATAGATGAGCTATAAAACTTATTTTTATTTTTAATTGATTTAACAAATTCTCTCATCATCGCCTCTACAATTGAAGGTATGCCAGCGAAGACATAAATATTCTCAATGTTAAATCCTGGAGCTCCACTAACTTTATTTTTTATTAATTTTGAACCTGATGGCATATAGGCCATTTTTTTTCTAGCATCTGTTAATTCTGATTTAATTTTTTTGTAGTATTTAATTAACTCTTTAAATGCTCCTTGATGAAGTTTGTATTCTCGCTTAACAGCAAATGATATGGACTCAGCTGTGATATCATCATGAGTAGGTCCGATACCTCCTGTGGTTATTACATAATCAAAATCTTTCTTTAACCTACGAATTTCTTTTACAATTGTTTTTTGAATATCTGGTATGACACAAACATAATTTAATAAAATACCAACTTTAAATAACTCTTTTGCTATATGATTTATATTTTTATCTTGCGTTCTTCCTGTTAAAATCTCGTTACCTATAACTACAAGGCATGCATTTTTAATATTATTTTTAACCATAAATGAAATTTAAAGAAAAAATATTAGAGGGTTTTTTTCTAAAACGCTATAAGCGTTTTTTTGTAGATGTAATGATTGACGGGGATATCATAACAACTTATTGCCCAAATACAGGCTCTTTAAAGGGAATGTTGAATGAAAAAGCTAGAGTATTGGTAGCCAAAGTTGATAACCCTAAGGCAAAATTGAAATATAGATTGGAGGCGATCAAACATAAAGGTGTATATGTTGGAATTAACACATCTTTACCAAATGGAATAATTTACGAAGCAATTAAAGAAAAAAAAATATTAAATCATCTTCAAGGCGAAATTAAAACAGAAGTCAAATATGGTAAAAACTCTAGAGTAGATATTTTTATAGACAATCCAAAAGGAAAAAATTGTTTTATAGAAGTAAAATCAGTTACCCTATCTAGACTAAAAGGCCTATCTGAATTTCCAGATGCCAAAACCACTCGAGGATCTAAACACTTAATTGAATTAGCAGAAATGTCAAAACAAGGAAATGATTGCTATCTGGTTTATTTAATCCAACGAAAAGATATAGAAATGTTTTCTATAGCCAAAGATATTGATGAGGAATATTATAAAAATTCGATCATAGCTAAAAATAATGGTGTGAAATTTATTGCATTTTCCTGCGAGGTGTCAAAGAAAGGAATTAATGTGATACAACAAGTTAATATTAATGAAAATTAAAACTTACAAACCAAGTGAAATAAATTCTTGCAGAGAAGCTAGTAAAATTTCTGCTGCAATTTTAGATGAATTAAATCATCTAATTGCTGTGGGGATTACCACTGATGAAATTGATAATTTTTGTCTTGATAGAATAAAAAAATTGGGAGGTTTGCCTGCTCCTCTTTTTTATCGTGGCTTCCCAAAATCTACTTGCACTTCATTAAACCGTGTTATTTGTCACGGCATTCCCTCTAAAAATCGCAAACTTGAAGAAGGAGATATTCTAAATGTTGATGTGACTACAATTATTGATGGCTGGCATGGTGACTCTTCGAGAATGTATAAAGTTGGAAATATTTCTGTCAAAGCACAGAATCTTTGTAACATTACCCACTCTTGTTTAATTGAAAGTTTGAAAGTAATAAAAGTCGGTTCTTCAATAAGCCTCATCGGTAAAAAAATTGAAGAAATAGCTCATCCTAATAATTTTAGTGTAGTAAGAGACTTCTGTGGTCATGGAGTTGGTCTAAACTTTCACGAGAATCCTAGCATCCTGCATTACTATGACAAAGATTATGATGATATTAAGTTTGTTGATGGCATGATTTTTACTGTTGAACCTATGATTAATGCTGGCAAATATCACTCAAAAATACTTAATGACGGATGGACAGCTGTGACAAAAGATAAAACACTTAGCGCTCAATACGAACATACGGTATATATAAATGGTGATAAGATTGAGATTCTGACAGAGTCTCCAAATGGGGTTTTTTATAATTGATACCAAGATACTCTAGAAAAATACTAAAAGATATTTGGGAAGATCAAAATAAGTTTCAAATATGGCTTGATATTGAAATTCTTGCCTCATCAGCAATGGAGCAATTAGGTCAAATTCCAAAAGGAACAACCTCTAAAATTAAAAAAAAAGCTAAATTCAAAGTCAGAGAAATTGAACAAATTGAAAAGAAAACGAAGCATGACGTTATTGCTTTTTTAACAAATGTTGCAAAATATGTAGGGCCTGAGTCTAGATTTATTCATAAAGGTCTGACTTCTAGTGATATTTTAGATACATCTTTTTCTATTCAGCTTAGCCAAGCAAGCAATATTATTAAAAAAGGTTTGGAGGATTATGGCAAAGCTTTAAAAAAACTTGCTTTAAAACATAAGCATACTGTTTGTATTGGACGAAGTCATGGTATTCATGCCGAAACAACTACTTTTGGTCTAAAGATCCTCGGATATTTCGAGGAAAATAAAAGAAACTTGGATAGATTAAACAGAGCGATCAATCAAATTCAAACTATTCAAATGTCGGGTCCCATAGGAACATATTCTAACATCGACCAAAGAGTTGAAAAAATAGTTGCTAAGAAATTAAAGTTTTCAATTGAACCTGTATCCACACAAATTATTCCACGAGACCGACATGCAGAGCTTTTTAGTGTATTTTCATTAGTTGCTAGTTCTTTAGAACGACTCGCAACTGAAATTAGACACTTACAAAGAACAGAAGTGCTTGAAGTTGAAGAGGGTTTTGGAAAAGGGCAAAAAGGTAGCTCAGCAATGCCTCATAAAAAAAATCCTATCTTATCAGAAAATGTTTCTGGACTAGCGAAAGTTATCAGATCCCTTGTAATTCCAGCTCTGGAAAATATTACAACTTGGCATGAACGAGATATTAGCCATTCAAGTGTTGAAAGAATTAATGCACCTAATGCAACCATTACACTTGATTTTGCCGTTCAGAGAATGATTAATATTATTAATAATCTTGTTGTTCACAAAAATAATATGCTTTTAAATGTTGAATTACTTAAAGGCCTCCCCTTCTCTCAAAACGTTCTTATTTTTTTAATTGAAAATGGTGTTTCAAGAGAGGATGCCTATAAAATTGTTCAAGAATGTGCACTTAAAACTTGGAACGAAAAGACTGAGTTTAAAATAAATTTACTCGCTCACCCAACATTATCAAAATTTAATTTATCAAGAAAAATTGATCTTATTTTTACTAACAACAATCTATTTAAAAATGTTGATTTGATTTTTAAAAGGGTTATTTAATGGCTTCCAAAATGAAAAAATTATATGAAGGAAAAGCAAAAATTATCTATGCTAAATCACCTAACCAAGTAGTAGCTACTTATAAAGATGATGCTACTGCCTTTAATAATCTCAAAAAAGGATCTATTAAAAATAAAGGTATTATAAATAACTCGATCTCCTCTTATTTATTTGATGTACTCAATAACTGCAATATTCCAACTCACTTTCTTAAAAAGTTAGATAAAAAATCTCAACTTTTAAAGAAAGTAGAAATTATTCCGATCGAAGTTTTAGTAAGAAATTATTTTGCTGGATCATTATCAAAAAAATTTGGTGTCAAAGAAGGCACCCCTCTTAATGATACTTTAATAGAGTATTGTCTAAAATCAGATGAACTCGGGGACCCACACATCAGCTCTGAACATATTTTAAATATAGGGCTCTGCTCATTTGATGAATTAGAATTGATAGATGAATACTCACTTAGAATTAACGATATTCTAAGAGGTATTTTTTACTCTATTGGTATTAACTTGATTGACTTCAAATTAGAGTTTGGAATTTGCAAAAAAACAAAAGAAGTCATCCTCGCTGATGAAATTTCACCTGATACATGCCGTTTATGGGATTTAAAAACTAACAAGAAATTGGACAAAGATCGTTTTCGAAGAGATTTGGGTGATGTTGAGGGTGCCTACCAAGAGGTACTAGAACGATTAAATATAAAATCATAATGAGAATTAAAATCCTTATTAGACTCAAAAACCAAATACTCGAACCTCAGGGTAAAGTAATTGAACAATCACTAAAAAGTTTGGGTTTTGAGGATTTCAGCAATATCAGGCAAGGCAAATTAATTGAAATTGATCTCCCAGACAGTCTTAATGAAGAAGAAAGATCTCTAAAAATTGATACTGCGTGCAAAAAATTATTAGTTAATGAAATAATTGAAGAGTACGAAGTACTTGGATGAGCTTTAAATCAGCCGTAATTACTTTTCCTGGATCAAATTGTGATAGAGATGCCCTAACGTATCTAAGAGATTTAACTCAGGGAGAGGTATTAAATATCTGGCATGAAGAGTCATCCTTACCTAAGGTAGATTTAGTCATACTCCCAGGAGGTTTTAGCTTTGGTGATTATCTTCGCTCAGGAGCAATGGCCTCAAAAAGCAATATCATTCATGATGTTATAGATCATGCTAATAATGGAAGATATCTTTTAGGTATATGCAATGGTTTCCAAATACTAACTGAAATTGGTTTACTAAAAGGCGCTTTAATTCAGAATGAATCTATAAAATTTTTAGGTAAAGACTGTCATATAAAAAAAAAATTCGATAATAAATTTAATTGCAATATCAAAGATGATGAAGTGCTACAGATCCCAGTTGCCCATAATGAAGGGAACTTTTATTGCGATCAAGAAACATTAAGCTACTTGCAAGATGAGGGCCTTATAGCTTTTGAGTACTGCAGAGGTGAATACCAGATTGATGATGCTAATATTAATGGATCTTTAGATAATATTGCTGGTATTACAAATAAAAATAAAAATATCTTAGGAATGATGCCTCACCCTGAGAGGGCTTATCAAGACTTTCATGCCTCAAAAGATGGAAAAAAAATTATTGAGTCGATCTTATCATGAATGATGAATTAATTTTACAGCACGGTCTGACTCTAGATGAATTTCAAGTAATTAAAGATTATTTAAAAAGAGATTTAACTATCGAGGAACTAGGAATTTTCTCTGCAATGTGGAATGAACATTGTTGTTATAAAACTTCTAAGAAATGGTTGAAAAAGTTACCTACTAATAATGAGATAGTTATACAAGGCCCTGGTGAAAATGCGGGAATCATTGATGTAAAAGACAATGATGGTATTGCTTTCAAAATTGAAAGTCATAATCATCCCAGCTACATAGAACCCTTCAACGGCTCAGCAACTGGCGTAGGTGGTATTTTAAGAGATATTTTTACTATGGGCGCTAGACCTATAGCTACTTTGGACTCAATTCGATTTGGAGAAATATCCTCAGATAAGACAAAATATTTATTAAATGGTGTTGTTCATGGCATTGGGCACTATGGAAATTGCATCGGTATCCCCAATATTGGCGGTGAATGTGAATTCGATAAAACTTACGATTTTAATAATCTAGTTAATGCAATGGCTATAGGCCATGTTAAAAACGACTCAATATTTTACTCTAAACCTAAAACTATTGGCGGTTTAATTGTCTATATTGGTTCAAAAACCGGAAAAGATGGGATCCATGGCGCCAGTATGGCATCTGATGTTTTCTCTGAAGATGATGAAGATGAAAAAAGACCTTCAGTGCAAGTTGGGGACCCTTTCATGGAGAAACTATTAATGGAAGGCTGTCTTGAATTAATGTCCTCAGGTCTAATTGAGTCTATGCAAGATATGGGTGCGGCTGGCATAACTTCCTCTTCTGTTGAGATGGCCTCTAAAGGAAATGTCGGTGTGCATATAAACCTAGATAAGGTGCCCTTACGTCAACCCCTGACCCCTTATGAGATTTTACTATCAGAGAGTCAGGAAAGAATGCTAGCTGTTATAGACAAAGATAATAATGAAAAAATTAGAGAGATACTCAAAAAGTGGCAAATAGACTATGAAGTTATAGGAGAAATAACAAATACTAAAAGAGTAGTATTTTCTTCTAATGAAAAAATTGTTGTAGATTTACCTGTCAATATAATTGTTGATGATGCCCCTGAGTATGATCGAGAATTTTCCCTTCCAAAGAAAAGAAAAAAAAGAAATTTTGATACATCTAAATTAGATATCGAAAAAATGATTTCAAATTATATGAATAATTTGAATTATTTAGATAAGAGTTGGGTGTACAACCAGTATGACTCTACAGTTATGGGGGATACTATTAAAGAGCCTGGTCAATCCGCAGGAATAGTCAAGATCCATAACACAGAAAAGGCTATAGGTGCCACTACTGACTGTAATCCTCTTTACATTCGTATTAATCCTGAGAAAGGTATGATTTATACAGTTTTGGAGGCATATAGAAACCTTGTTGCCTCTAATATTAAACCTATGGCAATTACGAATAATCTTAATTTTGCCAGCCCTCTTGATCCAAATATTATGGGAGAAATAGTTTTATCAATAAGTGGTTTATCTGATATAGCGAAAAAATTAGATACACCGATCGTATCTGGAAATGTTTCCCTTTATAATCAAACTAATGATAGACCCATCAACCCTACTCCCGTAATTGGTATGGTTGGTTGTAATTCGAATTGGAAAAACCTATTACAAAATAAATTTATTGGAGAAAATGATGAATTAATCCTCCTAGGCAAAAGTCTGGGCGCTGACTTTAGCCCCTATTTTCTTCAGGATCAAAAAATTACAAATTCAATTTGTGATTTTAATGAACTGTTAGCGCCTGAAATCAATTTAGAAATTAAAACTGCTAAATTTATTCAAGAAGCAGCTGAAAAAAATCTTATTCAATCTTCCAATGATATTTCAAGAGGCGGTATATTTATGTCTTTAATTAAAATGACTCAAAAAAATCTTGGTTTTTCCATAGAGATCAATGAAGAAAAAGATATTTTCTGTGAGTACTCTGCAGGATATATATTAGCTATTAACCCAAAAAATAAAGAGGAAGTTTTTTCAATGCTAAATCAAAATCAAATTAATTATTTATCTATAGGGCATGTAAAATTAAATACTTTTGAAATAAATTCCAAAAAATTTGAATATTCTGATATGTTGGAAAAATATAATAATAATTTTAAAAAAATAATTAATTAAATGCCAATTGAACAAAAAAAATTAGAAAGTTTGATAGCTAATAAATTTCCAGAATCTAAAATTTTGGTAGAAGACCTCGCTGGAGATAATAATCACTACTCAGTAACGATAGAAAGTTCAAAATTTAATGGTCTTTCAAGAATTCAACAACATCAATTAGTTTATCAGTCTTTAGAAGGATTAATGGACTCAGAATTACACGCTATGCAACTTAAAACGAAAGGAACAATTTAATGGAACTAGACAATGCAACTAAAGAAAATATTGAAAAGATGATTGGGGAGAACGACGTATTTCTTTTTATGAAAGGAAATCCTGATTTTCCTATGTGTGGTTTTTCCTCCGTCGCCAGTGCGATACTAAAGAAATGCGGAGTGGATTTTGGGCATTGTAATGTTTTAGATGATGAATCAATTCGAGAGGGAATTAAAGTTTTCTCAAATTGGCCTACAATACCTCAGCTATATATCAAAAAAGAATTTGTTGGTGGTTGTGATATTATGAAGGAAATGGCTGAGTCTGGAGAACTAATTGAGTTATTCAATACAAGAGGAATTAAAACAGAAATAAGCTAAAATTTTTATCTAGAGTAAAATTCTACTACTAGATTTGGTTCCATTTGAACCGGATAAGGTACATCAGTAAGTTGAGGACCTCGGATAAACTTACCTAAACATTTAGATATTTCTAATTGCAAATATTCAGGTACATCTCTTTCATTCGAACTTAGTGTTTGAATAATCATAGGGATGTTTTGGCTTTCTTGTTGTAGAGAAATTTCATCACCGTCTTTTACTTGATAAGATTTTTTATCTACTACTTTACCATTAACCATGACATGTCCATGATTTACTAATTGCCTTGCAGCAAAAACGGTAGGAGCAAATTTAAGTCTGAACACAACAGCATCAAGACGTCTCTCAAGAAGTTCAATTAAAATTTGGCTAGTATCACCTCTTTTTCTTGATGCTTCTTGATAAATTTTTAAAAACTGCTTTTCAGTGATATCTCCATAGTATTTTTTCAGCTTTTGCTTTGCAGCAAGCTGAACTCCAAAATCAGATAGTTTTCTTTTTCTTGCTTGACCGTGTTGACCGGGTCCATAAGGTCTTCTATTAAAAGGGCTTTTTGGTCTACCCCATAAATTTAGGCCAAGTCTTCTATCAATTTTATGCTTTGAAGATAATCTTTTTGTCATGAATTGGTGTTTTATATAGATTTCGTATTTTAAGTCAATTTATTTTGTAAGAAATTTTATAACACCGTAGGCTGTTTTTAGCATTTTTTGATCAATATTGGATGTTTTGAGAAAACTTCTGAGAGATAGTTCAAGATTCTGGGTTTTTGCCTTAATTGTTGTAAATCGACGATTTTCTAATAGCTGCATCAAATAACTAATGAATTTTTCAGTTTCTTGAGGCTTTAGGCCACTCTGCAAAATTGTTTCTTCATCTATTTTGCTAGATCTACTTAGCATATAAGCCACAACTGCAACGGAGTGCGATAAATTAAGAGATTTGCCCCTTTGAGTGGGAATGGTCAAGATATAGTTAGCATACGATATTTCTTTATTGCTTAAGCCATTATTTTCTTGTCCAAACAAAATAGTCATTTTTTTAGCTTTTGATTTATCAACTTCCTCAATGTTAATTAAAGGGATGTTTAGCTCCCTTTTTCGTACTGAAGTGGCTATAACTAAATCTGATTTAGCTATTGCTTCAGGAATTGAATTGAATGTTTTAACTTTTTTGGCTATTGACTCAAAATGCTTTGAAGACCTAATTCCTTTATCATTTGGCCATGGTTTTTTTGGACTCACTAGACCAACCTCCTCAAAACCAAAACACCCTAGAGATCGGATGGACATACCTATATTTTCAGATAGTTGCGGTTTGTTAAAAAGAAATTGAATTTTTTTTTTCAAGAAGTTTTAATTAGTTTAAAAATTAAACTTTCTCTTAATGCATTATAAGATGCATCAATAATATTAGTAGAAACCCCTACCGTGGTCCAAAAATTACCTTCTTTATCTTTAGACTCAATAATAACTCTTACTATCGCATCAGTACCTTTTTCAGAAGATAGAATTCTTACTTTAAAATCAGTAAGTTCTAAATCTTCTAAAGCTGGATAAAATCCCATCAGAGATTTTCTTAAGGCTTTATCGAGAGCATTGACTGGACCATTTCCAATCTCAACATTCATGTACTCTTCTTTATTGACAATAATTCTGACAGTTGCTTCAGACTCTGTAACTAAGTCCCCTCTGGCATTCCATCTTCTATCATCTATGACTTTAAATCTAACTAATTCAAAATAATTTGGTAAACCAAAGAGTGTTTCTCTAGCTAAAATCTCAAAACTCGCAAGAGCCTGATCAAAAGCGTATCCTTGAAACTCTCTTTCTTTAACCTTCTGCAAAAGTAAGTCTAACTTATCCTTATGATCATCGGGGTTAATGCCAACTGTATTCAAAAGGGATGTAATATTTGAACGACCAGATTGATCTGAAATAACGATTTTTCTGGTGTTACCTACTAATTGAGGATCTATATGCTCATAAGTTTTTGGATCTTTATTAATTGCAGATACATGAAGACCCCCTTTATGAGAAAAAGCATTCTCACCAACATAAGGTTGTTGACTATTAGGGGTTCTATTTAAGAGTTCATCTAATAAAAGAGATGTTTTCTTTAATAAAGTCAAATTTTCTCTAGGAATAGAGGATTCAAAATCAGTTTTTAATAAAATAGAAGGTATGACTGAGACTAAATTTGCATTTCCACATCTCTCACCAAGACCATTAATTGTTCCTTGGACTTGTCGAACACCTGCTCTGACAGCTGCTAAAGAATTGGCGACAGCATTTTCAGTATCATTATGGGCATGTATTCCTAGTCTTTCTCCTGGAATTTTCTTGATCACTTCAGAGACAATTTTTTCTACTTCGTGAGGCAATGTTCCGCCATTGGTATCACAGAGTACTATCCATCTGGCGTTATTTTTATAAGCCTCCAGTAAGCAATTCATAGCAAATTCGGGATCTAATTTATATCCATCAAAAAAATGCTCTGCATCATACATTGCCTCAATACCCTTTTGGTTAATGTATTGAATACTTTCACCAATCATTTGGAGATTGTCTTCTTTAGAAATGCCAAGAGCTTTTTCCACTTGATAAGCCGAAGATTTACCTACAATACATATATGTCCGACATTGGTATTGATTAGACTATTTAAACCAGGATCATTAGATGCGCTTGTAGATGGTCTCCTAGTCATTCCAAAAGCGACTAAATTTGAATTCTTTAGATTTAAAGTTGATTGAAAAAACTTATCATCTGTAGGGTTAGATCCTGGCCATCCACCCTCTACATAATCAATTCCTAGTTCGTCTAAAGCTGAAGAAAATTTAATCTTATCATCTACCGAAAAATCAACACCAGTAGTTTGCTGGCCATCTCTAAGAGTAGTGTCAAAGAAAAATATTTTATTTGGATTTACGCTTTCTTCCATTTTGTCCCGCTTTTTGTATCTTCTAAAATAATTCCATTATCTAAGAGCTCTTCTCTAATCTGGTCGGCTAACTCAAAATTTTTATTAGACTTTGCATCAGCTCGGCGGGCTATCATATTTTCAATATCATCATTATCAAGTTTTAATTCTATTTCTTGGAAATGAGGTACCAACCCCAAAATAGATAATCCATTGTTAAAACAATTAGAAAGTTCTTCATCTTTTGGTGTTTTTTTGAGGTCATTAAAAATTTGTTGTAATCTCATTAAAGCTTGTGGGGTGTTTAAATCGTCTTCCAAAGCCTTTAAAAAATCTTGATCCAAATGGTTATTGGACGATTTCTTTACAAAATCTCTCCATTTTGAGACAATATTTGAGGAATATTTTAACAAGTCATTTGAAAAATCAATCGGCTGTCTATAGTGCGTTGTCAGGATAGCATATTTGATTGAGACGGGATCGTGATGTTCTAGAAGTTCATTCATAATAGTTATGTTTCCAAGAGATTTCGACATCTTCTCTCCATCAAAATTTATGAATCCATTGTGAAGCCAATAATTAGCCATATTCCTATCATGGTAACAACATGATTGAGCTATTTCATTTTCATGATGAGGAAAAATCAAGTCAAGACCACCTGCATGAATATCAATTGTAGGTCCCAATAATTCTGCAATCATGGCTGAACACTCAATATGCCATCCAGGTCTACCTTTGCCCCACGGGCTTTCCCAGTAAGGTTCATTTTCTTTTGAAGGTTTCCACAAAACAAAATCTTCTGGATTTTTTTTATATTCTGCTACCTCTACTCTTGCCCCACTAATAATATCTTTAAGAGAAAGTTTTGATAAAGCCCCATATTTATCAAATTTTTTTGACTCAAATAAAACATGATTTGCAGAGACATAAGCATATTCTTTTTCAATTAAACTTGTGATCATTTCTATCATTTTAGAAATATATTCAGTTGCTTTTGGTTCGTGTGTTGGTTCTAAGATTGAGAGAGAGTTTAAATCTTCATGGTAAACTTTTTGAGTTTGTTCAACTAACTGTTTAGTAGAAATCTTAAGTTCATTTGCCTTATTGATTATTTTGTCATCAATATCAGTAATATTCCTGACGTAAGTCACATTCCCCTCTCCAAATTTTAATTGAAGTACTCTAAACAAAATATCAAAAACAATTATAGGTCTAAAATTTCCTATATGGGGATTATTATAAAGTGTTGGACCACAAGCATACATCTTAATTGATTTATGATTGATAGGATTAAAGTCTTCTTTAGTTTTAGTGAGTGTATTAAAGAGTTTTAAAGTCATTTAAATAATTTTTAATTTGATTAATGCCATAATATTCAAATAAGTTTTTAACTGAAGGTCCATTATTATTGCCGGTAAGAAGGTATCTGGTATTCATAAATATATCTTTTTTTGAAAGATTAGAGTCTAATTGGCCAAGTAACTTGGTGTATTCTTCAAATTCTAAACCATCAAATTTGTTAATGTTCTCAAGCAATAAATTAACAAAATCATCTGAAGGACTAATTTCAATTCTGTTTCTTCTAATGATTTCTAAAAATTCAAGAATATCAGAGAATTTTTCAACATTGTTTTTAATTAAATTCCATTCATTTTCTTTAATTTCAAAATCAATTAAATTTTTAAATTCATTTAATAATTCATTTAGGCTCAACGCTCTGAGTGCCAATTTTTGAAAATGATCAATTTTAGATAAATCTAATTTAGGAAGATTTTTAGATATTTTTGATAAATCAAAATCAACATAATTATTTTGAGATATTTCTTTAAAGCTATAGTCTGCATTCAACCCTACTGAATATAAATAAGAAAGTATACTTTCAGTTGAATATCCTGCTTCTTTGAATTTTTTAATAGAAATTGAGTCTACATTTCTTTTGCTTAATTTAGTTCCATCTTCATTTAGCATTAATGGGTTATGCCCAAAACTAGGAACTTTTGCATCTAAACTTTGAAATATTTCGACATGTACTGCGGAATTTGATAAATGATCTTCGCCTCTTATTATATGAGTAATTTCCATATCTATATCATCAACAACACTTGGGAAGTGATACAAATAACTTCCATCTGCTCTTCTTAACACAGGATCAGATTGAGAGGATAAATCTACCTCAGTTTTACCTTTCACTAAATCATTCCATTGAATTTTATTTTGGGATAATTTAAATCTCCAGTAAGGTCTCTTGCCGGACAATATTTGTGTTTCAATTTCTTCCTTAGTTAAATTTAAAGCTTCTCTGTCATAAATAGGCGGCTTACCTGCTTTTAATTGTAATTTTTTTTTTATTTCAAGATCCTCATTAGACTCAAAACAAGGATAGACTATTTTTTTAGAAATGAGTTGATCAAAGATTTGATTATAACGATCAACTCTTTTACTTTGAAAGAAAGTTTCATCATAATCTATGTTTAACCATTTTAAATCTGATGCAATAGAGAGAACAAACTCTTCCTTACTTCTTTCTTGATCGGTATCATCATATCTAAGAATAAATTTACCATTATTTTTTTTGGCATAAATCCAATTCAAAAAACATGATCTTAAGTTTCCTAAATGGAGATTTCCAGTTGGACTAGGTGCAAATCTTGTAGTTATCATTTTAATTTTTTAAGTAGATACTCTCTAGATACCTTTACTCTGGGTGTTTTTCCATATTTAATTATATCTGCAGTAGCGTAAGTCTCAGACCATTTTTCTGGCAAATAACTACCCGTTCCAATTATATCTATGGGTGTTTTGGCTAAAGCCATAGCTTTACATTTGTCATTTGTAAAACCACTCGAGGCAATAATCTTTACCTTTTTAAAACCAAACTTATCAAGCTGGGATCTAAGATGCCATATTGCTGAAGCTGAAACACCTGGTCCTACAAGATGTTTCAGTTCATCATCCGAGCGATATTCCTTAATTGATCCCGGTGCAAACTTTTCAAGCACTTCATAGGACTTTGCCGTATCCAATCCCTCAATATATCTTCCACTTGGTGTATCTAATCTAATAAATACTTTTCCTTTTTTAGATAAATTATCAAAGTAATTACATACTTGTATTGAGTCAGTAATTTCTTTTCCAAAATAATCTGGCAGTACTACTAAATCATTTTTTGGAAAAGTTTGATGAAACATTTTTACCGCCTCTAATGTTGAACCTGCATAACCAATTATCGCATGAGGCATGGTTCCTAAAGCTTTATTTGAGGGAAAATAATGAGAAGTTGCAGCTATAGAGGTACCCACGAAACCAAGTGATTTATTTTTTTTTGCAGCCTTTGAACCAACAGAAGCAGCATAAGACATTAATTCAGACATTTCAGAACCGGCGCAATGTCTTGCATCCATAGCTATAAAAGAAGTTTTTGGAAGATCAATACACATTTGATAAGCATTTGCAGCCGCTATGCAAGCAGGACCAATCTTTTGTAAAAAAAGAGTTTCAAGATCAACTATATGCTGAAATGATCCTTTGATATAAAGAATTGGTTCTCCGGCACCAAAATATTCACCCTCTTTGAATGGTGTATTGGTTTGAATTCTTATTTTTCTCTCCTTGGCTACTGATTTTATCCAATCAATTGCCAACTTCAGAGCCACTATACCTGGTCTTCTGATGAAAACAGCATAAGTAACATCTACGTCCCCATATTTTTTTATAATCTGTTTAGATTTTAGAAAATAATTATCGGTGTATGATTTAATAAAATCTTTCTTAGTTTTGTTATTCATATTGAATAAAAAAACTAAAGGGTATCACCGTTGGATAGTAAATCTGCTAACAAAAATGATAACTCTAGTGATTGATTTACATTAAGTCTTGGATCACAGAAAGTATGATATCTATCTCCTAAATTTTCATCTTTGATGTCTTCAGGTCCTCCAACACACTCTGTAACATTTAGGCCTGTGAGTTCTAAGTGTACACCACCAGGTATGCTTCCCTGAGACTGATGAATCTCAAAGAATGATTTAATTTCACTTAAAATATTATCTGTTGCTCTAGTCTTATATCCAGAATTACTTGTTGAAGTATTTCCATGCATTGGATCACAGACCCAAGTTAAATTAAGACCTAATTTATCAATTTCTTTTAGTAAGTTTGGAAAGGTTGACTGAATTTTTTCAGCGCCCATTCTGACTATCAAGGTTAATCTCCCTCCCTCATTTTCAGGATTAAGAATCTCAATATTTTTCTTTAAATCATCAATATTTGTAGATGGGCCAACTTTTAAACCGAGAGGATTTTTAATCCCACTTAAATAATGTATATGGGCCCCTTCTGGGTCTCTAGTTCTGTCACCTACCCAAAGAAAATGTGAATTTACATTGTACCAGTCTCCAGTTGTACTATCTATTCGTGTAAAAGCCTCTTCATAGGGTAAAAGTAAAGCTTCATGGCTTGTATAAAAATCAGTCTCACGAAGTTCTCGAGTATTATTTTCATTAATTCCACAAGCATTCATAAAATTGATACTTTCTTCAATTTTTTGAGAAATTAACTTATATTTTTGAGTTGACTCAAAATTACTCGCAAAATCTAAATTCCATTTATTTAACTGAGTTAAGCTAGCAAAACCACCTTGCGCAAAAGCTCTTAATAAGTTCAAAGTCGAAGCCGAATGATTGTAGGCTTGCATCATTCTTTGTGGATCTGGTTCACGAGACTCTTTTGTAAATTCGAATGAATTAATAATATCTCCTCTGTAGCTAGGTAATTTCAAACCGTCTTTTTCTTCAAAATCTGAGCTTCGAGGTTTAGCAAATTGGCCACCAATTCTTCCTAATTTGACAACTGGTGTATTTGTAGCAAAAGTTAATACCACAGACATTTGAAGTAAAAGTTTAAAAGTATCTCTTATAGTATTAGGGTTTAATTCGCTGAAACTTTCAGCACAGTCACCACCCTGTAAGTAAAAAGCCTCTCCTTTTTGGACCTGATGAATCTGTGATTTTAGTGATCTAGTTTCTCCAGCAAAAATAAGCGGTGGCATTGAGGATAAATTATCAAGAACGCTATTAAGCTTTTTCTCATCGGAATAAGTAGGCATTTGTTTTGCCTCATAGCTTCTCCAACTGTTTTTGGACCATTTCATGAGCTGTGGATTATATTGTGAATAATTTTAAATTAAAGTTTTTATTAATTTTTTTGAAAGAAGGGAAATCTAAAAGAAAGTTTAGGTATAGAGGGTTTAAACTTATTTACATTAAAGGTATCAAGAGTTTTTTGTTGAGAGTCTGAATATTTTGATTTTATTGAAGCTACTGGGGATTTTTGATTCAGATTTGAGATTAAATCAACCATGGTGATTAATCCAGAGGGTGAAACTAAATAATAGCATTTATCTAAATTCATTAGCTCGTATGCACTATCGTTGATTTTAGCATCAAAGTGATTTTTAGAATATGAGTTAGCCAATAATATAGTATTAATTTTTTGTTTAGGAGAGAAGTCAGAAGAGCAAATCAAATTAGACTCACTTTTTAGTAGTGAGAAAACTGATTTCGACGATCCTTCTATTTTAATTTCAGGAAAAAAATTACCTTTAAAAAATAAAGAGCTTGATTGGTTATCATCTATAGCATTTGAAAAGAAATAATTTTGATCTGTATAAAAATTATTGATCTCTAATATTTGATTAGAAAAAGAACGAGGACCATTAAGTCTTAAAAGAAATTTGAATATATGTGTATTTAAAAAATTTGGAAATAAATTAAAAAATGTGAAAAATATCTTATTGATATAATTTGTATAGCTCTCACTTGGTTTTATATCATTTTTGTGTTCTTTTAAGAAAATATGTAAAATATTCGCCAATTGATGGCAAATACCTAAATAACTTTTGTTTTTAATAGTAATGGTTTTTTTTAATTTATCATCTTCGAAAATTGAAATATCTAAAGGAAGAGAGGATGTAAGTATCTGATTTTCATTGATCTTTATATTGAAAATTTTTTTAGCGTAAGACTTGAGTTGGTTCACACTATCAGAAATTAGATGGGCACTTTTATTATTTGGGAATATTATACTAACATTACTGTTTGATTTTAAATTGGTAAAAAAAGATGATGAATATTTATGATCTAAGTTATCAAAGATACATGAGTAAAAAATTTTTACATTTTCTGATTTTAAACTAACTCCCTTTTCATCATTTGCTTGTGAGTGATTATAATCAGCAGAGCAAAAAGATATTTGACTACCGCTAATTGGTTCTCTTAATAATAACTTTGATTTACTTAAGATACCAAAAGTATCAAGCAAGATAGGCTTTTCTATATTTCTTAGTAAGTTTTGAGGTAAAAAATAACTATGATAATTAGAATTATCCTCAATATTATTACTTAATTTGATATTAGTCTGGGATATTTGGGATAAAATGCCTGCAACAGCTTTGTTATTTACAATTAAATTTTTAAATTCTTCCATTTACTCTACAGTTACTGATTTCGCTAAATTTCTTGGTTGATCGATATCAGTACCTTCGTTTAAAGCAAAGTAATATGAAATTAATTGAAGTGGAATAGTATAAATGAAAGGTGTGTCAATAATGTTTTCTTTTGGCATATTGATCACTTTGATTTCACCATTAATTTTGCTCATATTTCTAACACTAGATAAAATGATGATTTTGCCATTTCTGGCAGAGATTTCTTGAGCATTTGATACGGATTTTTCGAACAAATCATTATTAGGAATTAGGCAAACTGTAATCGAGTCCTTATCAATCAAAGCAATGGGGCCATGCTTCATTTCCCCACCAGGGAAGCCCTCACTATGCATGTATGAAATTTCTTTTAATTTTAAGGACCCCTCTAAAGCAATAGGATATGCAATATTTCTTCCAATAAAATAACAAGCATTTGCTTGAGCTAATTTTTTAGAAATAATTTTAGCGCCAGGAGTGAACTCCTTAATAAGTTTTTCAATTTTAGAGGGTAATTTTGTTAAAAGACCAATATTCATTTTGTATATTTGATTAGATATTGTCTTTTCCATTCTTCCAACTTCTAGTGCTAAGTTAGCTAAGCTGAGTAATTGACAAGTAAAGGCCTTTGTTGATGCTACCCCAACTTCTTTCTGAGCATAAGTTGGAATGGTAACTTCTGCCTCTCTAACCATGCTACTTTCTAAAGAGTTCGTAATAACAATAGATTTATGATTCATTTTCTTTACATATTTTAAAGCCATCAAAGTATCCATTGTCTCACCTGATTGTGAGATAAAAATAAAAAGTATTTGTTTGTTTTTGTTAATTTTTTTATATCTCAACTCCGAAGCTAATTCGGTGCTTACTTCTTTATTGGTAAAATGATTAAAATAATATTCACCTACCATAGATGCATGATATGCGGTTCCACAACCCACCAGAACAATTTTGTCTACTTCAAAGAGATGCCTAAATTTTGTCTCAAAATCGACAAAGTATTCTGAAGTATATTTTGATTGCGTGCTTTTTAATACACTTGGCTGTTCGTGTATTTCTTTCAACATGAAGTGTTGGTATTCACCTTTGTCATAGGGATTCTGATATGAGATATTTTTTTGAAATGTTATTTTAATTTTTTTTTGTAGATAGCTAATTTTACTTTCATAAATTTTAATGATGTCGCCATCCTCACAATGAAAAATAGTATCATGATAATTAGAGAGAATTGATGAGTCTGAACAAATATAAAATGATTGGTTTTTATTTGAGATAGATATAGGGCTTCCATTCTTTAAAATATAAAAACAGTTATTTCTTTTTATAAAAATAACGAATGCAAAATTTCCACGAATTGTTTTCTGAAAAACTTTAATTGCTTCATCTGGATCTTTGTATTTATCAATTAAATAACTTAAATAATAAAAACTGACTTCAGTATCAGATTTAATATTCTTAGGAATTTCTTTATATCGATTTTGAATTTGACTATAATTTTCAATTATACCATTACATACCAATGTAAGGTTCTCATTGGCAAAGGGGTGTGCATTGTTTCTGCTTACTACTCCATGAGTGGCCCATCGAGTATGACCAATGACACCTGAAAAAGACTTATCTTTTACTTTTTTTGATTTTTTTTCTAAATTTGAAATTTTTCCTACGCTCTTAATAGTTCTTATTTTTTGTTTAGAAAATAAAGAAATCCCAGCTGAGTCATAGCCTCTGTATTCTAATTTCTTTAAAATTTCGATTGCTTCAGACTTTAAAGATTCAGAATTTAAAATACCAACAATACCGCACATTATTTTTTAAAATTTTTAATATTTTTTTGTTTAGACCTACTTATGGAGAAATAGTTTTTAGGAACGTTTTTTGTAATTACTGAACCTGCTGCGATATAGGAATTTTCACCAATATTCACTGGAGCAATAATAGATGAATTTGTTCCCACAAAGCAATTGTTACCAATTTTTGATTGATATTTATTCTTTCCATCATAGTTGCAGGTTATCGTCCCTGCTCCAATATTCGTATTTTTTCCCACTGTGCTGTCACCCAAATAAGATAGATGATTCACTTTGACTTTATCTGCCAATTTAGATTTTTTAATTTCTACAAAATTACCCAATCTAACCTCATTTTGTAAAATGGTCTCCGGTCTCAGTCTTGCAAAAGGTCCAATTGAACAATTTTTTCCGATATAGCAGTTTTCTAAATATGAAAATGATTTAATAGTAGTTCCAGTCATAATTTTTACACCTTTTTTAATAACAACATTGGGTTCAATAATCACATCTCTTGATATTTGAACATCAGTTTCAATATAAACAGTTTCTGGTTGTAAGATTTTAACTCCAGAACTTATTAATTCGGATTTAATTAGTTCTTGAGAGGCTTTCTCTAAATCATTTAATTCTTTAAAATTATTAACTCCCAGTATTGGAGATTTATTATTGACATAAGTATTTAATTTTAAATTTTGCTTATGTGAAATATCTATTAAATCTGTTATGTAGAATTCTTTTTTTATCTTATTTTTTTTTAAAACATCAACATTCTTGATAGCTTTTTTTGATATAAGGAAAATACCTGTATTAACTAAATTAATATTCTTTTCATCAAGATCACAATCAGCATCTTCTACAATCTTTAATAAATTATTATTTTTCATAATGACTCTACCATAACCACTAGGATCTTTCACTTTTTGAGATATAACCGAAATATCAATTTTAGATTTAATTCCTTTAGATAAAAAATTATTAATGATCTTATAATCGAATATCGGTGTATCAGCCAAAAGAATTAGATAATAATCAAAATTCTTATTAGAATTGAAATACTGTTTAATGGCGCCTCCAGTTCCATTAATTGGATTTTGAATAAATATTGATTTATTTTTATTTTGGATAAATTTTGAATTTACCTTACTTGAAATAATATTTATTTGATTGATATTTTTATTTTTTTCTAGCGCTTCTAAATTGAAATCAATTAATTGCTTACCTGAAATAGAATGAATAAATTTTGGTTTTTCTGAATTAAATCTTTTACTTTTACCGGCAGAAAGAATAATGGCGCAAATTTTCATAAAGTAGTAAAATAATATTAATAGATCTGAGCTTTACACTAAAAATATATCTAAATATGTAAATTATGACGATAATTGTAAAAAAAAATTATTCATCCTCTCTTTTTAAAATAATTAAAGAAAAACTGAACAATCTTGAATTGGTTAGTTTACCAACTGAGACAGTCTATGGTTTAGCTGGTCTTGGTACAAAAATAGAGTCTGCAAAAAAGATATACAAATTAAAAGAAAGACCTCTTCACAAGAAATTAATTTTCCATTGTTCTGATATTAAAATGGTCAAAAAATTTTTTTTCTTAGATCAAGAGAACGAAATATTGGCTAAAAAATTTTGGCCGGGTCCACTTACTCTCATTTTAAAGAGAAAATCATTCCTTATTCCAAAGACCCTTACTATTAATAATGATTGTGCGGTTAGAATACCCAAAAATGATTTTACAATTTCTGTGATAAAAAAAGTGGGTCTGCCTATTGTAATGCCTTCAGCAAATAGATTTAAAAAGTTAAGTCCAATCAATGCAAAAATGGTTTCTGAACAATTTGAAGATACTAATTTATTTATAATTGATGGGGGAAAATGCAATATTGGTTTAGAGTCAACCCTAGTCAGAATTATAAAGAATAAGTTAGAAATTATTAGACCAGGGAAAATAAGTTTAAAACAAATTAAAAAGGAATTACCTTACATAAATCTTAAGGAAAATGCGGAGAGGTATTTTTCTGGTACTTCTAAGAAACACTATTCTCCAAATAAAAAAATATTTTTAAATATAAAAAAACCTGCAAGCAACTCAGCCTATTTAAATTTTGGAAAAAAACATAAAAAAGAGTTTAGAAACCTCAGCGAAAAGGGGAGTTTGGATGAAGCTGCCAAAAATTTATATCATTTCATTTTTTTAGCAGATCAAAACCAAGATTTTAAAACAATATCAATTGCACCTATACCTAATAGAAATATTGGGGAGGCAATAAATGATCGTTTAATGAGAGCGTCAAAATGAAATTTCCGGCAATAGTTAAAAAACAAAATGAAAGAATGATTGCCTATCCAAGAAATACAGAAGAGGTTTCAAACATAGTAAAGTTCTCAAATAAAAATGGTCTGAATATTATACCTCTAGGAGGTGAAACAAATAGAGTTGATGGAACAAAACCCGACCAAAAATCTAAAAATTTATTCATAAGCTTTTCCAAAATGAAAAAAATAATAGAAATAGATACAGATAACTTAATCTTAACTGTCGAGAGTGGGGTTACTTTAAAGAAAATTCACCAAATATCTCAATCAAAGAATTTATTTTTTCCTGTGAATATTGCCCCAAGTGATAAATGTACGATTGGCGGGAATATTTCAACAAATGTTGGAGGACTTCAAACTCTAAAGTTCGGAAATATTGAAGATCATATAAATGGGCTAGAGGTTGTGATGTCTGATGGAAAGGTTTTGAATTCTTTAAGCAAATTAAAAAAAGATAACTTTGGTCCTAAATTATGGAAAATCTTTTGCGGTTCTGAAGGTATTTTTGGAATTGTTACCAAAGCCAATCTAAATTTAAAACCCAAAAAAAATTATATTACTACATACTTTCTTGAGATAAATAGTCTACATAAAGCTATCTTACTATTTAAAAAATTAAGACATCAATTTTATGATTATCTAACTAGTTTTGAAATTATTTTTCCCATCCCAAGTACAATATTGTTAAATAAAAAATCTAACTTCCACTTAATAGTAGAAATGCAATCAAATGAAAAAAATAATTTTCAAAAACCTTTAAAAAATATTTTTCAAAAACATCAAACAAAAATAATTAAACTAGAAAAAAATAAACATAATTCTTGGATTTGGAAAAAAAGAGAGGATCTCGTCCATATCCAAAAGGATTTAAATTTTAATCATAAATTTGATATCTCATTACCCTTATCCCAATGGAAGGATTTTATTTTAAAAACCAATAAATTTATTAAAAAGTTTCCACAATTTTCGCCCTATTTCTTTGGTCATTTAGGCGATGGTAATTTACATTGCAATTTTAAAGTAGAAAATGATTTGTCTAAAGATGTAGATATTTTAAGTAATTTTATCTACGATTTGACACTATCTCTAAATGGAAGTATTGCAGCAGAACATGGACTTGGGCAAAAGAAAAACATGCTACTTAAAAAATATAAGTCGAAAGAATATTATAATTTTCTTAAAAGTTTAAAAAAGTATTTAGATCCAAATAAAAATCTTGGGACCAATAAATTATTTAAGTCCTAGAAAATCTTTGATTTTAAAATAACTCATCGCAAGGACTAAAAGTGGAGTATCAATTACACCAAATCCTGGAAAATTACGATGATATATTTTTTCAAATAAGGGAAAATTTGAATTATCTGAGACTAGAGTTTGTGCCAACATTTTTCCTACCATAGTAGTTAAAGCTAGGCCATGACCAGAATAGCCTTGAGCAAAATAAATATCTCTATTGATGGCGCCAATATGAGGAAATCTATTTGCAGTAATTGCAACATGACCACTCCATGTACACCATGCTTTAAATTTCTCGATGCCAGGAAGTATTTTTTTAATACTTTTTTTTAACGAATTTTCTAAATTTATTGGATCTATATTTGAATAACTTACCCCTCCACCAAATATTAAGTTATTATTTCCATCTAATCGGAAATAATTTAAAACAAACAACATATCTCCCACAGTAATTTTTCTTTTAAAGTAATTTGATAAATCTCGATCTGGAATATCGGTATATGCTGAAACATATGTTTTTACTGGCATAATTTTTCTTCGAAGCTCTTTATTCAGGTTATCTAAGTATGCATTACAACATAGAACCATTTTGTCAGCTGTTACTTCAAATTTATTAGATAGCTGTATTTTTATTCTTCCCTCCTGCTTATATGAAACCACTTCACTTTCTTCATAAATCTTACAATTTTGATTTTTAAGAAGTTCTTTAGCTAAACCGAGGCAGTAATTTAAAGGATGGATTTGCCCACATTCAGAGTCATACATAGCTGACTGGTAATATGGGCTATCAAAATAATCTTGCATTTGATTTTTGGATAAATATTGAGCTGACTCGTATTTGAATTGATTTTGAAGTTGATCTATAAATCTTTTTAATTCTTCATCATGAGATTTCGTAACACTTGTTAATAAATATCCTTCAATAAGATCACAGTCTAAATTAAGGTCTTTAATATTTTTTTTAACTTCTCGAACTGCATCTACAGTAAAATTCCATAGAGTTTTTATTTCATCTTCGCTGTGTTTTTGCTTTGAATAATCCTCTGATGAAAAACCATGCAAAAGTTGTCCGCCATTTCTTCCAGAAGCTCCCCAACCTATCTTATTTTTCTCTAAAATTACGATTTTAAGATTAGGGTCTATTTTATTAAGGTAAAAGGCCGTAGTTATGCCGGAAAGACCAGCTCCTATAATGCAAACATCACATTGTATGCTTTCATTTAATTTGTTAGAATCTAAATTATATGCTTTTGTTCTTACATAATAATTATCTGAATAATTCATCAGATACATAAATAACAAATTTTACACAACACTTACACTCATGAATAATTACATAGAATGGTTTAAAAAGAATAAAATTACGGAGGTGGAATGTCTAATTCCAGATAATTCAGGTATTCCAAGAGGTAAAATTCTTCCAACCAAAAAATTTTTAAGCTCTTTTGAATCTGGAGGGCTGAGACTACCTCTTCATTTATTTAAATTAGCGGTATCTAGAAGTGTCTCTTATTCAATTGATGATCAACTTTTAAATCCTACTGATGGGGATTTTATATTAAAACCAGATTTTAATACTTTAAGAGTAGTACCCTGGTATGAGGAGCCTACTGCGCAAATTATTTGTGATGCTGTGGATAGTAAAGAAAATGAAATTGAAGTTTATTCAAGAGGAATTTTAAAAAGAGTAATAAATTTATTTAATAACATTGGTCTCGAACCTATCATTGCTCCAGAAATTGAATTCTATTTAGTTAAAAAAAACAACGATCCCGATTATCCACTAGAGACACCTTCAGGGCAATCAGGAAGAATAGAAAAAGGTAACCAATCATATGGAATCGATGCGATTAATGAATTTGATCATATTTTTGAAGATCTTTACGATTATTGTGAGGCACAAGACTTAGATGTTGAAAATATAAACCACGAAGATGGACCAGCTCAAATGGAAATTAATTTTAAGCATGGTAATCCATTAGATTTAGCAGATCAGGTCTTTTTATTTAAAAGAACATTAAGACAAACTGCACTTAAACATAATCTCTATGCTACCTTTATGGCTAAACCATTAGAGGACTCACCTGGCAATTCAATGCATATACACCAATCTTTATTAAAAAAAGGAAAGCCAGTTTTTGTAAATAAAGATTTAAAAACAACTAGTTATTTTGATCGCTATCTTGGAGGGTTACAGAAATATTCAAAATCCTTCCTGCCTTTATTTGCCCCTAACGTTAATTCTTTTAAAAGATTAAGAGGCTATTGGGAAGAAGGAACTCCATTTAATCTTAACTGGGGCTACGAAAATAGAACATGTGGATTTAGAGTACCAAACTTTAATTCAGCTCAACAAGCTAGAATTGAAAACAGACTTTGTGGATCGGATGTTAATCCTTATTTGGCAATATCTGCCACTTTGGCTGCTGGCTACCTAGGTATCAAAAAAAAGTTAAAGGCTACACAAGAAACCAAAAAAGCAGCATATAATGTAAATGTTTCCCTAACTGAAAGTATTTATCAGTCAATAGATATGTTTTCTCGATCAAAAGAAGCAAAGGAAATTTTTGGAGAGACATTTGTTGAGCTTTTTTGTTCAATTAAAGATTTAGAAGTTAACGCCTATAATAAAATTATAACTGCTTGGGAACGGGAATATTTACTTTTGAACGTTTGATCGATTAACAAAGTAAAAAATAATTGCCGCAATTACTACAAATAACATAATTATTGATGATAGTGCATTTACTTCAGGACTTAAGCCTAATCTTACTTTTGAAAAAACTACTATAGGTAATGTATTGGCTCCAGGGCCCGTTGTGAAACTAGCAACTACTAAATCGTCTAAAGAGAGAGTAAACGCTAGAAGCCAACCCGAAATAATAGAGGGTAAGATTACAGGAGCAGTAATCTTCCAAAAAATTTTATTAGGTACAGTTCCTAAATCTTGAGCGGCTTCTTCGATATTCTTATCATAACTACTTAAACGAGATTGAATTATGACAGCAACAAAAGCTACAGAAAAAGTAATATGCGAAATTAAAACTGTTAATTGGCCTTTACTTGAAGGAAATCCAATTAAATGGTTAGAAGAAATAAAAAATAGCAATAATGATAGTCCTAATATTATTTCTGGCATCACCAAAGGAGAAGAGCTTAAAAAAATAAAAAATGGGCGCCCGGGAATCTTCGGAATCCTTACCAAAGAATATCCAATCATCACTCCTAATAAAGTTGCAAAAGTAGCGGATAAAGATGCGATCTTTATACTTATCATAAACGCTTCTAAAATTTGTTCATTTTGAAAAAGTTCACCATACCATCTAAAAGAAAAACCTTTCCATACCATCACCCTTTTATTGTCATTAAAAGAATAGGCTATTAACGTCAAAATAGGAAAGTACAAAAAAGCAAATCCAACTGTTAAGAAAAATGATTTAAGAAATATTTTATTCATTTTTAAAATTATATTTTGCATACATTAATTGAAATATGATTATTGGAATTACTAAAATAAATATACCAGACATGGCTAAAGCACTTGCAATTGGCCAATCTCTATTGATAAAAAACTCATCCCAAATAATTTTACCAAAATATAGTTTGTCACTTCCACCAAGTAGCTCAGGAATAACAAATTCCCCTACTACAGGTATAAAAACCAACATACTTCCCGCTACAATTCCTGGTAAAGACAATGGGATAATGACTTTAAAAAAGGTTTTAAAGGGCTTTGCTCCTAAGTCACTTGAGGCATCAATTAAATTCAAATCAAATTTAACTAAATATCCATATAAAGGCAAAATCATAAAAGGTAAGTATGTATAGACAACCCCTAGGATCACAGCATAGTGGTTATGCAGCATAGATAAAGGTTGATCAATAAATCCAAACTTTATCAAAATAGTATTGATTATTCCCGAACCTTGCAGAATTACCTTCCAAGCATAAACTCTCAATAAAAAAGATGTCCAAAAAGGGATAATCAACAAAATAAGCAATAAATTTCTTATATTTTCTTTAGATTTAGCTACATAAAAAGCAATCGGATAACCAATTAGCAAGCATATCAATGTTGAAGTGAAGGCTAAAGTTAAAGAATTTATATAAGATCTCAAATAAAATGAGTCAGAGAAAATAAATGCATAATTTGATAAAGTTGCATTTATTGAAAATCCTTCCTCGGTAAAAGCAAACATATCTCTATATGGTGGCATCCCCCATTCAGAAACAGAGATAGAAATTTTAAATATTAAAGCTAACGGGATAAAAAAGAATAAAACTAACCAAAAATATGGAGTAAAAACAAACCAAAAGTTTTGTTTTTTTAAAAAATTAGTCATCAAAGAAAAAAATAGAGTCTTCGCTCCATGTACATATGACCTTGTCATCCCATTTGATTTTTAAATTTTCTGCTACTTCTTCATTTTGCATAAATGCATAAAAATTAAATCCATTAGACTCAATTAAATACTTTGTATAACTGCCAAGATAAGCAACCTCTTTAACTACACCCAAACATTGATTTTGAGTATTTTGATTTTCAAATTTTTGAATTTTTATCTTCTCGGGTCTTATTAAGCATAAGTTTTTATTTTGAGAGGAGTTATTAGAGATCTCAACATTCAATTCTTTAATAAGTGTTTTTTCGTTAATTTTATCTAAATGAAATAAATTTGCCGTCCCAATAAAATTAGCAACGTATTTATCAGATGGCTTTTCATATACTTCAACTGGATTGCCTACCTGAAGTATATTTCCTTCCTTCATAATGGCCATTCTATCAGAAAGGGACATTGCCTCCTCTTGATCATGGGTAACAATTATGAAAGTAATACCTAATTTATATTGAAGATTTACTAGCTCAAACTGGGTTTGGACTCTTAATTTTTTATCTAAAGCAGCCAAAGGTTCATCAAGTAACAAAAGCTTAGGCTTTTTTACAAGACAGCGAGCTAATGCAACTCTTTGTTGTTGCCCTCCAGAGATCTCAGTGATTTTTCTATTATCTAATCCTGTTAATTCTAATAAGGCAGTTATCTCTTTGACCCTATGATCAATTTCATTATTTTCTAAATTTTCCTCTTTAAGGCCAAACTCAATATTTTTTTTGACATTTAAATGTGGAAATAGAGCATAATTTTGGAACATTATATTAAGTGGTCTCAAATAAGGAGGTAAGGATGTTATATCCTCTCCATCTAAGTAAATTTTACCACTATCAGGCTTTTCAAAACCGGCTATTATTCTTAATAATGTAGATTTTCCGCAGCCAGATGATCCTAAAAGACTAAAAAGTTCTGACTTGTTGATATCTAAGCTAACGTTATCCAAAGCTTTTGTATTTCCAAAACTCTTGGATACACTTTCTATTTTTAGAAAGGACTCTGACATCTATAAATAAAAAAGCACAACCTGCAAATCACAAGTTGTGCTTTTCATAAATGAATTATTTATTGAGCTGCTTTAAAGCTATTGAAGACTCTAGAGGAAATTCTAGATTTTTGTGGAGAGTCAGCAGTGTCTGCAAATAGCTTAAGTAAAGTCTCCTCTGTAGGGTAAATAGCTGGATCCTCTAATATTTCGGGATCAATTAAACCCTCAGTTGTGTTAGCAACTAAATTTGGATTTGAATACCAAACATAGTTTGTGATTTCTGCAACTACCTCTGGTCTTAAAATATAGTCAATAAATTTATGAGCATTATCTACATTCTTAGCATCTGCAGGAATACCCATCATATCAAACCAAATGACAGTTCCTTCATTAGGAATTGAATACCACACTTCTTCGATTTCTTCATAGGCAGCGATGAAAACATCCCCTGACCAACCCACAGCTAGACAAATTTCTCCATTTGCCAAATCATCAATATATTGAGATGAGTCAAAATATTTAATGTAAGGTCTGATTTGTTTTAAAAGCTCTAAAGCTTCTTCATTTGCTTTTGTGTTTTCAGTATTTGGATCATAACCAAGATAATTTAATGCTATTTCAACTACTTCACTTGGTGCATCAAGCATGGCAACACCGCAATCAGCATATTTAGATATTTCATCTGGGTTAAAAATAATATCCCATGACTCAACATCTCCGCCTCTCTCTTCCACGGCAGCCACATTGTATCCGATACCGGTAGTTCCATACATATAATTTACAGAATATTCTCCACCAGGATCATGGGCATCAGTTTTTTCTAAAACACTAGGATCAAGGTTGGATAAGTTAGAAAGTTTACTTTTATCTAACTTTTGAAAAACACCTGCTTTAATTTGGTTTTCCATAAACGAACCTGAAGGAACAACCAAGTCATATCCACTTCCACCTGCTAAAAGCTTCGCCTCTAATACCTCATTAGAATCGAAGACATCATAAGTTACGTCAATACCGGTCTCTGCTTCAAAATTAGCAATAGTGTCTTCTGCTATATAATCAGACCAGTTATAAATAAAAAGCTCTTCAGCGTTAGAACTCAAAGGTAACGCCAAAAGAAAGATAATTGATAAAATTTTTTTCATAAGACCTCTCCTCTTTATAATTTCTATAAGTATCTAAATAGTATTATAGTTTTATTTAAAAATCACAGATTTTTTTATATAAGTCAGGTCTTCTATCTCTAAAATTTCCCCAAGATTGGCGATATTTTTTAATTTCATCTAAATCGAACTCTTGAGAAATTATACCTTCAGATTTTTCGTCCATATTTTTGATAATATTACCCATATGATCAGTAATAAAAGAACTGCCATAAAAAGTTAGGCTGATATTTTTTTCAGTTTCTTTACCAACTCTGTTTGAAGCAATAACAGGAATTTGATTTGCAGCAGAGTGGCCTATCATAACATTTTGCCAATGAAGTTTAGAGTTAATTGTAGGATCATGAGGCTCAGAACCTATAGCAGTTGGATATAAAAGAATATCTGCTCCCAACAAAGTCATAGATCTAGCACATTCAGGAAACCACTGATCCCAACAAATACCACAACCAATATTTCCAAAATCAGTTTTAAAAACTTTAAAACCTGTGTTTCCAGGAGTGAAATAAAATTTTTCATTATAACCCGGTCCATCTGGAATATGAGATTTACGATAAACCTCACTTAATTCACCATGAGAGTCAATTACAATTAATGAATTAAAATAATTTTGTCCCTGTTTTTCGAAAAAGCTAATTGGAATAACGATATTATTTTTTTTACAATAATTTGAAAAAATAGAAAACAATTCATTATCCAAGCTTGAAATAGCATAATCAAAAAATTTAGCATTTTGAGTAGAGCAGAAATACTCACTTTGAAATAATTCTTGCAATAAAAAAATATTGACTCCCTCAGCTACGGCTTGATCAGCTAAATTTATAGCTTTGTTTATATTCTCCTTAATATTTCCTTTTATTGTTTGGAATTGAGAGGCGGCTACTTTAATTTTCATATCTTGGGCATATTCATAGTAACACAGTGAATATTTCCTCCCCCATAATTTATATTCGATGTTTCAATCATTTTTATTTTTTTACTTGGAAATAATGATTGAAATATATCATAAACTTGTAAATCCTCCTCAACATTAAATTTTGGAATTAGTAGAGAATTTTTACAAAAATAAAAATTAATATATGAAGCGACTAAGGGCTTATTATCAATTTGAGTCTCACTGGGTAAGGGAATTTCAATAATTTCAATTTTTGGATTTATGCTAGAAAAATGTTCTTCTACTAATTGTTTAGCTTGTTGAAGAATAAAATAATTTTTAGATGTGTTATCTTTAGTACTTGCTATTAGATAGCGGTCATTTCCAATTGGACAAAAAATATTATCTATATGTCCATCAGTATCATCACCAAACAGCCCCTCTTTAAACCAAATAATATTTTTAAGACTAAAATATTTTTTTAATTCTTTTTCCAAAAATTGTTTTGAGAGATTGTTGCGATTTGAATTTAAAAGAACACTTTCAGTAGTGAATAAATTTCCTTGATCATCATAAGTTATTCCTCCACCCTCTAATGTGATTGAAGATTTTGTAAATGGAATTTTAAATTGGTCACATATGAAATCTGATACTAAATTATCATTTTTGAAATTTGGATATTTTCCATATCCGTTAAAATTAAAGTTCATTGACCTTAGCTCTTTGTCCTCTTTATAAAATATTGGAGCTATATCCCTCATCCATGAGTCATCTAGATCAACTTCTATGATTGATATTTCTTGATTAGAAACTGTTAATCTACAATCTTTTAAATCTTGAGAGTTACAATAAATATAGACTGATTCCTCTTCCGCTATTTGATTAGCGAGGTTTGCAATTTCTTTTCTAGCAGAGTGAATTTGCGATTTATAAAGTTCTAAATTACACGGCCAAGCAATGAGGCACCGGTCATGATTATACCATTCAGGAATAAGTTTCATTTTTATTTATCTGTACTAATTATAGTGAAAATATTTTAATGTTTACACTCATGATCATAAATAAAATTCATTGGTTAGGTGTGGGTCTATCTTCTCCCCCAGGGATTCTTTATCTGAATGAACAAAGATATGACTTATTAGTTTGGAATAGATCGGTGGATAAGGCCCAATCTCTACTAAATAATAAAATCTATGTTAATCAATTAGATATTTCTAGCCTCTCAAAAAAATTAGATAGAAATGATTTAATAGTATCAATGCTTCCTGCCTCAATGCATATGGAGATTGCTGAGCTTGCCATCAAGTATAAATGTCATCTCGTTACATCAAGTTACCATGACCCTCAATATGAAAAGTTAGAACAAAAATTTATTGATAATGATTGTTTGTTTATCTGCGAATGTGGATTAGATCCTGGAATAGATCATTTATTAGCGCATAAACTCATTCAAGAATTTGAAAAAGGAAATTATCAAGATATTAAATCTATCTGGTTCGAAAGTATGTGTGGGGGTTTTCCTGAAACACCTAATTATTTTAAATATAAATTTAGTTGGTCGCCTCTAGGTGTTTTAAAAGCACTGAATACTCCAGCCAATCATATTGAAAATTTTTCTGAAGAAAGATCAGAAAAACCCTACAAAAAAATTAACTTTATTGAATTTAATAATGAAAAATTTGAAACTTACCCAAATAGAAACTCAATTCCATATATTAATGAATACAACCTAGGTAAATATTCAAATATTTTGGAACATTTTGAGAGAGGGACAATTAGACTAGAAGGATGGTCAAAAGCTTGGAATGAAATTTTTAAAAATATTGAAGATAAAATTGATTTAGAAAATCTAAGTAAAAAATTATGGGAAGAAAACCAATATGACAATTTAGAAAATGATAGGGTTTTGTTATATGTTAAAATCAGATCAAAAAATTCAAACAACAATGAAATTTTTAATAAAACTCTCTATTTAGATGAGTCCCGTCCAATTGTGAACTCTGCTATGTCTCAATGTGTTTCTTATACAGTTGCTTTTACAATTGAATGCATAATGAATTCAAAAAATAAAAAAGGTATTCATAGAATATTTCATGATGTAAAAAACGTGGATTATATTTTGAATAAACTAAATGAATGTGGAATTAAGATTAGACAGTTATGAATATTTGTATTCTCAAAGAAAATAAACCAAATGAATTCAGAACTCCTCTAACTCCTACAGATATTAAACGATTAAAAAAAAGACATCCTAGATACAATTTTTATATTGAGCCATCTAAAAATAGAATTTTTTCAGATAGTCTATTTTATAAATCAGGCTGCAAAAAATACACTTCTCAAAATATTGATCTTTTTCTCTCTGTTAAAGAAGTGTCTACGAAAATAATAAAATCAAATCAAAATTTTATGATGTTTTCACACACAGTTAAAGGGCAGCCATATAACATGCCCCTTTTGAAAAAAATTTTGAAGAATAACTGCTCTCTAATTGATTATGAATTATTGAAGGATAAAAAAGGAAGTAGACTTATTGGATTTGGATACTTTGCGGGAATCATGGGAGCCTTCTTAACACTAAAAAAACATCTTAAAATTTATTCTCCATCAAAATTCAAAAATAAGATTAATGAATTAGTAGCAATACTTTTAAAAAAAGACTTGAAGAATGTAAGAATACTTATTACCGGTGATGGATCAGTATCAAAAGGTGCTCAATTTCTTTTAAAGAAAATAGGAATTAAAGAGAAAAAAACTTTAAAAATTGATAAATCTAGTTCTTATTTCAAAGTTCTATCTCCTAAGGAATACTATAAAAGGCTTGATAAAAAGTTTAGCTATAGAGATTTAATTAATGGAATAGGTGATTATCAATCTGTTTTTCCAAAATATTTTAATGAATACAATATTTTTCTATCGTGTCATTATTGGGACTCAAGATTTCCAAAACTATTTGAACTCAATGAGGTTGATAAAAGTTTTTTTCAATCTTTAGGTGATATTACTTGCGATATTAATGGTTCTATTCCAACTACATCAAAAAGCACTACTTTAAAAAAACCTTATTACAAGTTTAAGAATACAACTATTATGGCTGTTGACAATCTTCCTAGTGCATTACCACAAGAATCCTCTGAATATTTTAGTAAAGTTTTAACATCTTTACTGCCTTCAATCTTAAACAGTCTTAATAAAGAAAGTATCGAAGAATATTATATTGCAAAAAAAGGTTATCTAAATTTTAGGTATATGAATTTATTAAAAAATTTAATTTAAAACTAAGTAAAAGCCTGTTAGTACAAGCAAAAGAGCAAATAAGCACTCAATAAATTTCTTAATAAATTGATTGGAAATCATAGTTTTTATCAAACTTCCAAACAAGGCCCACATACTAATACAAGGAAAACTGACCAGAGAAGACATTAGTCCAGTAAAAATCACTGCTATCCATAATTTTTCCTCTAAAGGCATAAACCCTGATGCTACTGTGATAGCAATTGTCCAGGCTTTGGGATTTACCCATTGAAACAATGCAGCTTCATATACTTTGAGTGGTCTTCCTGACTCCTTTTGGTAGTCTTTGATAGATCCTACCATTTGATAAGCTAGATATAAAAGATATCCAAAACATAACCATCTTAAAATAATCTGCAGCCCTGGATAATCTATTAGTATAAATCCTAACCCTAGGCAAATTATTGAGACCTGAATGGCATGACCAAAGGCAATGCCTGAGATATGAGGCAATGATCTTTTGAAACCAAATTTTAACCCTGAAATAGTGAGCATAGCATTATTTGGGCCAGGTGTGATGAACATCACAGTGTAATAGGATGCCAAAGCCAGAACTAAAGGAATGTCGATCAAATATTACTTGATTGAGAATTTATTATCATCAAAAAGAACATGTATAGGGACGCCAGTTGACAATTCGACAGAATTAATCTCATCTGGACTGTAAATGTTCATCACGATAAGGAGTGCTCTTAGAGAGTTACCATGAGCAGCAATCAAAATATTATGATTATCGTTATTTTGAATTTCTTTAAAAATCACTTCATCAAAGTAAGCCTGAACTCGAGTAACCACATCCTCTAAACTTTCTCCATTCGGAGGTTGGTCTGAATATCCCCTTCTCCATTTATGAACCTGATCCTCTCCAAACTTATCGGCAGTCTCCTGTTTGTTTAAACCAGTTAAATCTCCATAATCTCTCTCATTAAGATTGATATTTTTGATAATTTTACCTTTTTCATTCAAATCATCCCATTGTGATAAATTTTCTAAAATAATTTTAGCTGTATCTTGAGCTCTTTTTAGCTCACTAGTAAATACCAAGTCAAACTTCAATTGTAATTCTTTGAAATTTTGGCCTGCTTGATTTGCTTCTTCAACTCCTTGACTAGATAACTCTATGTTCTTAAAACCTGTAAACAAATTTAATTTGTTCCATTCACTTTGACCGTGTCGGATTAATAAAATATTTTTCATTATTTGTGATATATAGTATTTATTAGATATGGTCAAATTTCGAATAGAAAAAGATAGCTTAGGTGAAGTCAAAGTTGAGAGTGAAAAACTTTGGGGTGCTCAAACACAAAGATCTATTCAAAACTTTCAAATTGGAGTTGGTAAATTTCATTTTCAAAAGGTTTTTATTGAAGCGCTCGCTCTGCAAAAAAAATCGTCTGCAATGGCAAACTACAACTGCAAACTTCTTTCTAAAAAACATGTTGATACGATAGCTAAAGTTTGTGATTTGATTATTGATCAAAAACTTAAAGATCACTTCCCATTGGTAGTATGGCAAACTGGATCAGGTACACAAATCAATATGAATTTAAATGAAGTTATAGCTAATAAAGCCAATCTACTTTTAGGATCAAAACTCCCCAGCAATAAACCGCTTCATCCCAATGATGATATCAATAAGTCACAATCATCAAATGATACTATCCCTACAGCAATGCATATTGCTACAGTTTTACTGATTAAAAGAGAACTACTTCCTGCTATTTCAAAAATAAAAAAAACTCTTAAAAAAAAGGTCAAAGAATTTAATAAAGTAATTAAAATTGGAAGAACGCATACGCAAGATGCCACCCCAATTAAGTTATCTAATGAATTCTTAGCCTTTCATGATCAAATAGACTATGCGGAAAAGAAAATTCTTCAAAGTTTAAATAAATTATTTCAATTAGCTCAAGGTGGAACTGCTGTTGGTTCAGGCGTAAATGCTCCTAAAGATTTCTCAAAAAAATTCATCAAAAATTTACAAAAATTTACAAAGCTTCCTTTTAAGTCTGCATCAAATAAGTATGAAGCGCTCGCTTCCCATGATGTATTTATTGAAGTCATGTCATCAATGGAAATTTTAACTAGCTCATTATTTAAAATGGCAAATGATATTCGGGTTTTATCATCTGGACCTAGAAGTGGTATAGCAGAATTGATCCTTCCCGCAAATGAGCCTGGATCCTCAATTATGCCGGGTAAAATTAACCCAACACAATGTGAAGCTTTATCCATGGTTTGTGCGCATGTGATTGGCCTAAGATCATCAGTTTCTTTTGCATGTACCCAAGGTCATTTTCAACTTAATGTCTATAATCCGGTTATTATTCATAATACTCTCGATGCTATCCAGTTACTCAGTGATGCCATTAAATCATTTGATAAAAATTGTTTATTCGGAATAAAAGCGAACCTAAAAAGAATTAAAGAGCTTTTAAACAATTCTCTAATGCTAGTAACTCCTCTAACTAAAATTATAGGCTATGATTTAGCATCTAAAGTAGCTCTGAATGCTTATAATAAAAATATTTCTCTCAAAGAGTCTTGTTTAGAGCTTACCTCTTTATCAGAGAGTGATTTTGATAAGTATACTAATCCGAAAAATATGGTTTAGTGAATTTGATGGATAAGAAAATTATCCTCAGATTTAAACAATTCTTTTAAAAGATTATTAGTAATATAGTGGCCAGTTTTAAAACCTTTATACTGACCAATAATAGGATATCCGGCTAAGTAAAGATCACCAACTACGTCTAAAACTTTGTGTCTCATCAATTCATTTTCATATCTCAAACCATCTTTATTTAAGGGTTTACGATCTTTAATCACAATCGCGTTATCTAAAGATCCACCTTTAATTAAGTTTTGAGATTTTAAATATTCAATTTCATGAAAAAAACCAAATGTTCTGGCTTTTGAGATTGACTCAATGTAGTTACCATTTAAATTTTGAATAGATATATCTTGATCTTCATATTTTCCATCAAAGCTAGATTGAAGATAAATATTGAGACCTTCGTTTACACTTTCATTAGGTAATAATTCAGCAAAGCCATAATCACATTCAAACTTTACGGGTCTTTTAATTTCTAAAATATTTTGATAATTGGTTTGTTCTTTTAAACCTGATTTTAATATCTCATCAACAAAAATTTTTGAGCTACCATCTAAGATAGGAACCTCTAAATTATCAATTAATATCTCGCAATTATTTATATGCAGACCGGCTAAAGCACTCAAAAGATGTTCGACAGTTTTTACTTCAATATCATTCAATCCTAAATTAGTTGAAAATTTTGTAGAGACTACGTGGTCCCATCTAGCTGGAATGATTTTTCCTAAATCTGTTCTGTTAAAAAAAATACCTGAATTTTCTTCAGAGGGCTTAAGTGTGATATTTGTATTGACACCCGAATGAAGACCAACTCCAGAAAATGATATCGGTTTCTGGATACTAAAATTTTTCATATAATTAAATTTTAAGAAAAATCGCAGAAAGTATTACTTTATAATTGTAAAACTTTGTATTGAGCTAAAAATTATTGGGTTGAGCCTTTTCTCAGATATGAAGGAGTATCTATATCCTCAAGCAGCTCATTTTCTGCATTAATTTCTGTGATATCTGAAATCTCTGCACCCTCATTATTAACAGGTGGATTATCACTGCTAGTATCTTCAACTACATCGCTAAAAAGAAACAAATTTGGATCCGTTTTGGTCTTTTTGGCCTTTATTTTTTTATCCTTAGAGGGGGTTTCTTCAGATGTCTCTTTTTTATCTTTGTCAGAAGACATTAAATTTGAGAGCATACTAAAAAATCCAGTTTTTTTCTTCTCTTCTAGATTTGTATAATTTACGGATATCTCCTCTTCTTTTTCAGTTTTAATATCTTCAACTATCTCAGATATATCCTCATCTTGAGGAGACAAGTGAAATTCAGAGTTACTAGGGTTATTGTCAGCATTTAATTCATTATTGTGCTCAGACATTGACTCAGTTTCGTTTGAGTCTTGTGGCGTTTCACTTGAGAGCTTGTTTTGAATCGAACTAAAACCAGAATTACTATTTTCAGATTCAGGATAATATAAAATTTTTTTACCTGTTGCCTCAATACCTGTTGCAAAAATACTAATTTTTAGTTTACCTTGCAAAGTCTCATCAATTAAGGATCCAAAAATAATATTTGCATCAGGATTAACACTTTGCCTTATTATATTAGCTGCATGATCTACCTCTAATAAGGTCATATCACTACCGCCCGAAATATTTACAATCACTCCCTTTGCAGTATTCATATCAATATTTTCAATAAGTGGATTGGTTAATGCAAGGTTTGAAGCCTCAACGGCTTTGTTATCACCTTCAGCTACAGCTGTGCCCATCATAGCAAATCCCATTTCTTTAATAACTGTTCTTACATCGGCAAAATCTAGGTTAATTAAACCGGGTTGGGTAATTAAGTCAGTTAATCCTTTTACACCATCGAATAAAACATTATCAGCTTTTCTAAATGCCTCGGCAAAAGAGGTTTGTTCATTTGAAACTTTAAATAAATTTTGATTGGGAATAATCAAAAGAGTGTCTACATTATTTTTTACTTCTTCAAGACCTTGAAGGGCTAAGTTCATTCTTTTAGTTCCCTCAAAATTAAACGGAGTTGATACTATAGCTACTGTTACGATACCAAGTTTTTTTGCAATACTAGCTATTACGGGAAGAGCACCGGTACCAGTACCTCCGCCAAGGCCTGCCGTAATAAATAGCATATTTGTATTTCTTAATTCTTCAGAGATTAAATCTATACTTTCTTCCGCAGCCTCTTTACCAACTGAAGGATCAGCACCAGCACCTAAGCCTTTAGTTTTTTCAAGGCCAAGTTGAATACGGTTATAGCAAAGTGAGTTTTCTAAAGCTTGTGCATCTGTATTAGCCACAATAAACTCAACATTATTTAGATTTGATTGAATCATATTATTGACAGCATTGCTTCCTGCACCGCCAACGCCCATAACAGTTAAAGATGGTTTTAAGTTTTTTTGATCTAGTACTGGTTCTATATCTAGTGTCATTTTATCCCCGCAAATATCTACTTATAGTAGGTCTACGAATCTTTTGTACCATATTTTGTTTGAAAAAGAATCAATTTTTTTCAAAAAGTCCTCCTTTTCTAAAGTTTTATGCGATTGTAACCAGTATGCACAATAAACTGACATAAAGCTTGAGTCATTTAAAACTCGAGGTATTCCAGAAGAACTAGGTGGTTCTAATAATTGGATATCTTGACCAAATTTACTTCGAAAATAAGTTTGGAAGTTTTTAATTTTGGCCCCACCACCTGTGAATAAATAAGAATAAAAATTTTTATCTTCAGGTAAAATTTTAAAAATTAAATTAAAAATTTCATCAAGACGTGATGTAACTATTTTTTTTATGTAGTCATGTTCAATTTTATTTTTAATATTATTTCCGAACTCCTCCCAAACAGGAATTTCTATGGTAGGATTCCTTTCATCAAATAAATCAATCGTTGAAATTTTTAGTTTTTCAGCAAAATCAAAACTTATATTAAGCATTTTTACTAAATCATCTGATATTAATTTACATCCTATTGGAATTGTTTTAATGAATGAAAGTTGTTTATTCTTTACCATAATAATATTTATGTGATTAAAACCAAAATCAATTAAAGCTACATTATTTTTTGTAATTTTTTTATTTTTCATATAAAAAAAATACGATGTCGTTGTATCTAAAAAGTTAATAACTTTAATTTGAAGTTTTTGAAAAATATTCATTAAAATATTTATTTGTTTTTGATCAATTAAAGAAACAAGGGAAATCATAGACAACTTATTACAAATTAATCCAATTGGATTATCAGTAATTAAATCATCATCGATTTGGTAATGAGAGGTATATAAGTTTTGATTGTATTCAGTATTTTTATCTAAATTAAATTTAGATAATTTTCTTAAATCATTATTTTCAATAATTGAATTTTCTAAATTTAAACTATTTTTAATTTTTTTAATTTTTATACTTTTGTTGGATAAAAGAATATAGCTGCTCTTAATAATAAAATTGGATTGTTTTTCAGCCTGAACTATAGATTTATGAATACTGTCGACAAATTCGTCAAATCCAAGGACATTATTACCGTCATACCCTTGGGTGTTTGATTTACCAATCCCCTCTATTTTAGGCTTACCATCAATTTCAGAGTATATGATGGTCTTAATAGAAAAAGATCCGATTTCTATGATTGTATTGAAATGCTCCAATTTATTTGGCTCTTATTGTTTTCTCATGGAAATTTCTTAAATCTAAATACTCCTGAAAGTTAGTATTATTTTTAAGAATCTCATAATTTTGTTTAATAAATATTAACAAATCTTCATTAATTTTTTTAGGTAACATAATTATTGGCCCTTTAGCGAGATATAAATTATATCTTCTTCCATCTACATATTCGATTTGACTAATCTCAAACAAATTATTTATTTCTGCCAATGATTTTCGAAGGTAATTATTTATTTGGATAGGATTATTTGAAATATCAATGAGATCAATTGAATTAATATATTTTTCTTTGAAAAAACTAAATGACCCTATGGAGTTATCTGTAAATATAATTTCTTGATTAATTTGATTTTTCGCAAATGGCTCTTTAATTTGTATGTTAATATCAATTTCTGAATTTTTTCTATTAATTAAATATTTTTCAATAAAAGTATAATTTTCAAAAAATCTCTCGAGATTTTCTAAGTTATTTGCTATGTCCATTTCAAACTCTGAACTGAGTTCATTATTATAAAAATTGACAATAGAAGGTTCTGATTTGAGAAAATATTTATAAACTAGAAATGAAAAAGAAAATAATAAAAAAAAAGAAATAAAACTAAAAAAATTATAATAATATTTTCGTTTAATCATGATGAAGAAATTATTTTTTCAATAAGTGATAAGTAGTTTATTCCATTATATTGAGCCTGTTCTGGTGCGAGTGAAATCGAAGTTAATCCCGGATGAGTATTAAGCTCTAGAAAATAAAAACAATTGCTTTTTGAGTCTAAAATAAAATCTAATCTTGCTATTGAACGACAATTACATTTCTTAAAAATTATCTCAGATAAATTTAATAAATACTCATAATTTTTTTTAGATAACCTTGCTGGAAGATAGTGTTTACTTTTTCCATATGTGTATTTAGCTTTAAAATCATAGTGAGCACTTTTAAAAGTAATTTCTGTCACTCCTAAAGCTTTAACCTTTTTTTTGTCTTCTATTACCGTAACAGTTAGTTCTCTTCCATCTATTTTTTCTTCAATCAAAGTATTTTGATCAATCTTTAATTTTTTTAGCTCTTTATAATTATTGATAATTTTAACACCCTTAGATGAACCATCTGCATTCGGTTTTGCTATTAATGGGAATTTAATTTTTTTAATTTCATGGAGTTCTCTTGGTGAGAGTAAGTTTAATTCATTTTTTAAAAACTTTTTAAGTAGTCTTTTATTGAAACATAGGGCTGATGAAATATCCTCTGAGTGAGTAATGGTTGTATTATATTTTTTTGCAAGACAAGAGATACCGCCATCTTCACCAAACTCACCGTGCAGTGCATTAAATATTAAATCAGGTTTGGACTTAAATAATTCATGTAAATTATATTTCTTCAAATCAAAAAATGTAACTTTATAGCCATTTTTTTTTAAAGTATTAAATACATTTTTACCTGAATTTATTGAAACTGATCTTTCGCTCGACCACCCTCCGGCAACTATTGCTATTTTAATTTTTTTTAATTTTTTGAAGCTCATACAATTATGAGTTCTTGATCAAGTATGATTTGATATTTTTGATTGACCTTTGATTTGATTGTTTCAATAAATTTTATAACTTTATCTGCGCTTATGTTGGGATCATTCTCAAAAAAATTTGAGTGTTTTTTTGATAATCTTACAGGTCCTTCGTAAAAACTTTCATCTAAACTTGTTTTTATTAGCTTCCAAGCATTATGGTTAGGTGGATTCTTAAAAATACTACCACAGCAATTAACCCTTTGTGGCTGTGTATCATTTCTATTTTGTTCATATAATTCCATTTGTTTTTTTATTTTAGTTTTATCACCAGATATTTTTTTAAATTTACCATAAAGAATAATAGTATCTTTTTTTTGGAAACCTCTTCTATAAGTAAAGTTTAAATTCTCAATTTTTTCCTCTTTTACTTCTTTGCTTTTCATATCGTAAAAAATGACACTAATTAAATAGTCTTTGATTTCTTTTCCATAACAACCTGCATTCATATAAATATTTCCCCCGACTGTTCCAGGAATTGTAAATAAAAATTCGTAACCTTGTATAGAGTTTTGATAGCAATATTTTGAAAAATAATTATCTAAAACGGCTGAACCAACTAGTATAATGTCATTTTCAATTTTAATTTTTGCAAAATCACCTCCAAGTTTAATAGCAATACCATCAAAGCCCTTGTCCTTTATCAAAAGATTAGAGAAATTCCCTATGGAAATAACATTTTGATTAGATGTTATTTGTGTATTTATCTTTAAATCATCTAAATTTTTAATTTTTATAAATTGTGAAATTGGGCCACCCGACTTAAGCCAAGATATCTTTGAGGAGTCATAATTTTTAATAATACTAATATTTTCTTGACTCATAAAAAAATCTCATTTGTGCAGAAATACTTCCAGCTCCAGCAGCAACTATTATCTTACTATTCTTTGCATTAACCAAAGTGTCTAATAATGTAAATAACTCATCATAAGTATCAATATAACTTACTTTATTGTTACTCAACACATTAAGGTCATTAACTAAATTTTTTGAGTCTTTCATATTTTTCTCAAAGCTTTCTCCAGCAGAATAGGTTTTAAGAATTATCAAATTTTTAATATTTTTAAGAATTTTTATATAGTCAGAATATAGATCATTTAATCTAGAAAAACGGTGAGGCTCTATGATTAAGAAGAAGTCTTTATTTTTGTATAGTTTACAAACTTCAATTAATTTTTGTATTTCTGTTGGATGATGAGCATAATCATCAACTAAAATTGAATTTTTAATTTTTCCTAAAGTATTCATTCTTCTTTGAATACCTTTGAAATTCATAACATCCTTATTAGAAATTTGAATATTCAAATTTTTAATTACAGCCAAGATAGCACATAAATTTTGTACATTATGCTCACCAAGAAGTGGTGATTTTATTTTTGCGATTTTTTCATTCTGTTGAAAAAAATTAAACTTAGAATCTTTTTCGGTTAATTTATCTATTTTATAATAATAGTTTGATTTGGTTGATTTTCCGTATGTAATTATATTTTTTGAGATATTGGATAATTTTTGAAGAAAAATATCATCATTATTTAATATTACTAAAGAATTCTTGGAAACCTTTTTTATATAAGTTTTTATTTTAGACTTTAATTTCGTAAAGCTTTTATAATAATCCAAGTGTTCTTTATCGACATTGAGATAAATTAAAATCTTAGGATTAAGCTTAAAGACAGTTCCATCACTTTCATCAGCTTCGACAACTACATAATTACTGTCAGTTAAATATATATTCTGCCCAAAATTATTCATAATTCCTCCAGTTATAATTGTAGGACTTAATCCTGAGCAAACTAAAAGATGGCCTAACATAGAAGTAGTAGTAGTTTTTCCATGAGAGCCAGTTACAACGATTGTAAACTTATCGTTGCAAATTAACTGTAAAAGTTTTGATCTATTATAAAAAGGTATATTGCTCTTTTTTGCAGCGTCAATTTCTGGATTATCTTTGATAGCTGTAGAATAGAATATCATATCTTTACCTCTAACATTGGAAGGCTTGTGTCCTATCTGAACTGGTATTCCATTTTTTTCTAAAATTTTTGTATTAGAGTTGCTGGCTATATCACTACCACTGACATCTATCTTATTTTTTTTTAAATAAACAGCTAAAGCACTCATCCCTATTCCATTTATTCCAATAATATGGACTTTTTTATTAATGAGATTTAATAGTTTCATCTAGTTAAATAACACAAAATTTTTTGCATAGAAAAAGGGTTAATTAAGGAATTAAGATATTCTTTAGAGATTTTTTTGGATATAGGCATTTCAAAATCTTTTAAAGAATAACTATTTTCTTTAAAGTATCTTAAATTTAAACTTTGATGACCATCACGTGAATGCAAATGTGGAATAAAATAAACTTTATTATTAAAATAAAGAATTTCATGCAATGATCCTGATCCCGAACGCGAAATAATAAGATCAAAATCTTTAAAATTTAAATTTTCATTAAATGTAAAAAATTCTATGTCTAATTTTAAATTCTCATATTCTCTAGAAACTTCTTCTAAAAACTTTTTTGGAACTTGAATGTAAAATTTAAAATTGTTTATCAATGTTCTATCTATTTTTAAAAGTTCATTAGATAGAAATTTATTGAGTTCCAAAGAGCCTGCACTGCCCCCAATTAATAAAATATTAATTAATTTGTTATCTAATTTTTCATATTTTCTTTCTAAGTTAGTAAAAAAATTGCCTACAAAAATCTCTTTTGATTTCAAATAATTATTGGGAAATGATGTAAATACACGATGAGCAATGAAATAATTAAATCTATTAGCTAATCCATAAACATAATTTTGCTCATGGAAATTTATTTTATGATCTTTAAAAAATAAAATATTTGTAATTCTTGCAAAAAATAATACTGGAACTGTGATAAACCCACCAAATCCTAATAAAGTTATTTTTTTATTAAAAAGCAAAATTTTCCAAATTTCTTTAATAATTTTAAGGATAAAAGCCGTCTTATTTTGAGAGTTTATTTGAATCACATTCTTTTTTTCATATTCAATTAAATGTAAGTAATCTGCCCCTACTTCATTTGTAATGAAAATAATTTGCTCTGTACTACAATGATGAGAAAGTTCATTTAAATATTTTATTGCAGGTAAAATGTGACCACCAGAGGAGCCTGCTATAACAATATGTTTGATACTATTTTTCAATAATGATTTCTCTTTTTATTTTATTATTTTCAATGTCAATGATTTGAAAAATAATTTTATTTTCTTCAATAATTTTATATTGATAGTGCTCCTCATCCAAAAGCGATATGTCGTCAATGTGAAGATCGGTTAAAGATATATCTTTTAAGTTTTTATCATTATCGTATTTATAGAAAACACCAATTATAATTGCTATAATTGCGATAACAATTAGAACGCCTTGAAATATAATTAGGCTAAGTAAAAATTTTTTTTTTAACATCAATAAATGAATAATTCTTATCTATATCAAAACTTTATTATTGAAATTTTATATGAGGATAATGATATAGCAATATTAAATAAACCCTCCGGCCTACTTACTCATAAGAAAAACCTATCTGACAGCTCTCCGTCTTTAGCTGAAAGTTTAAAGATGAATTTTAATATAAAAGATGATGAAGTTTTAAAAGAAGGAATAGTGCATAGACTTGACGTTGATACGAGCGGAATAATTATCATTGCTAAAAATAAAGAAATTAAAATTCTTTTTCAAAATAAATTCAAAAATAGAGAATTAGAAAAAAATTATTTAGCTTTCAGCTATGGTGTTCTTGATCAAAATTTTATTCAGATTGATAAGAATATTTCTAGACAAAAGTTTCAAAGAACAAAATTCGATACTACTGAAACAGGAGGTAAAAATGCATTAACCTATGTTGAAAATCAAAAAATATTTTATGGTTCAATTAGTAAATTAAATTGTCAGATAATTACTGGTAGAACACATCAAATTAGAGTTCATTTACTTAGTTTAGGACTTCCAATAATTGGAGATAAGCAATATCAGTTAAATAAAGAACAAAAATTTCGATTAGCCAATTTACCTAATAATGTAAGAGAAACCGTCACAAGCTTCCCTAGACAAGCGCTTCACTCTCATAAACTAAGTTTTATTCATCCAAAAAGTCTAAAAGAAGTTAAAATAACTTGTGATATGCCTGATGACATGAAAGATTTAGAGCAAAACTTACTATGAGCATTGAGAATAAAAATTTATTGCCTGTAATTACATCTGAAAATGATATTTATCCTTATTTAAAAAAAATTAATCAGTTCCCTATGCTTACTGACGAAGAGGAAAAAAAACTTGCTATAGATTGGTTGAAAAATGGAAACACAAAAGCTGCCCAAAAACTAGTTACAAGTCACTTAAGATTAGTAGCAAAGATCGCAATGGGATATCGAGGATATGGCCTGCCTCTTTTTGATTTGATTTCAGAGGGTAATTTAGGACTAATTCAAGCTATAAGGAAATTTGATCCAGATAAAGGTTTTAGGCTTGCAACATATGCTATTTGGTGGATCAGAGCTTCAATACAGGAGTATGTTTTACATAGTTGGTCTTTAGTAAAAATTGGAACAACTGCTGCCCAAAAAAAATTATTTTTTAATCTTCGTAGGCTGAGAAACCAATTAAAAAAATATGAAGAGGGATATCTCACAAATGACCAAATAAAATCGATCTCTCAAGACTTGGGTGTCACTGAAGACGAAGTTAAACAAATGGAAGGTAGAGTTTTCAATCAAGACTTCTCATTAAATACACCTTTAAATGATGAAAATGACTCCGAATGGATTGACCAAGTTGAAGATGATAATATAGATGTCGTCACAAGAGTTGAGGAAAGAGATGAGCTCGACAAACGTAAAGCTCTATATAATCAAGCTGTAAAAAAATTAGAACCTCGTGAACTAGAAATCTTAACTGCTAGAAGATTAGATGAAGAGCCCAAGACTCTTGAAGATCTAAGTCAAAAATACTCAATTAGTAGAGAACGAGTTCGTCAAATTGAAAATAAAGCTATTAAAAAACTACAAGAGGAAATTAAATTAATTTCTGAAACTAAATTACTTCCAAAAAACTAATTTTATCGAATAATAGTTTGGTTTCTTTCGGGACCTAAAGAAATAATCTTAATTGGTATTTCTAAGTACTCTTCTATGAATTGAATATAAAGTTTTAAAGATTGAGGCATTGAGTCAAAGTTTTTAACTTCACTGATATCTCCCCAGGACTCAAATACTTCAAAGTCACTCTCGCTTAATGAAAGTGATTTTAAAGACTCACTATCATTGAAATTTATTTCTTCAAAAGAATGACCTTGATAGCTTTTGCAAATTTTAATTTCTTTTAAGTTGTTCAATACATCTATTTTAGTGATACAAAGTTCATTTACTCGATTAACTTGACAGCTATATTTTAAAGATACTAAATCTAACCATCCACATCTTCTTTTTCTTTTTGTAACTGTTCCGAACTCTACGCCCGTTTCGGCTATATAATCCCCAATTTCATCAAAAAGTTCTGAGGGAAACGGACCATTGCCAACTCTAGTTGCATATGCTTTGAAAATTCCGACTGTCTGATAATCAACTTGCAAACCGGACCCGATTACAATGTTGGAGGAAATCGTATTTGAAGAAGTCACAAAAGGATAAGAACCATGATCTAAATCCAACAAGGCGCCTTGAGCGCCCTCAAATAGAATATTATTTTGATTAAAATTTTTCTTTATGTAACTATTATCAATGATTAGCGGGCCTACTTTTGTATAAAAACTATCGAGAATAGAAATATATTTATCGATATTTATGAGTTCTTCTTGGTATGCATTCAAAACGGGATCATAGAACTTTTTGATATTTTCAAGTTTTTCTCTAATTTTATCTAAGCTTTTTAAATCATATAATTTGATACTTTTTCTTCCAACTTTATCTTGGTAGGCGGGACCTATGCCTTTGGCGGTAGTACCAATTTTGTCCTCTCCAGATAAGATAGACTCATTAACTTTATCTAATTGTTTATGGTAAGGTAATATTAGAGGTATATTTGAGGACAAATATATTTTTGGATTAGATATTTTTTCACAAATTTGTTCATATTCTTTTAAGAAATGTTCTGGATCAAGCACTATACCTTGTCCAAGAAAACAAACTTTTCCTCTAATTACGCCCGATGGAATTAAATTCAATTTGTAAGTAATATCTTCAACTATCACGGTATGGCCAGCATTATTACCCCCTTGATAACGAGCAACTAAGTCAAAATTCTCAGATAAGAAATCTACAATTTTACCTTTTCCCTCATCGCCCCATTGTAATCCAATAACTGCCTTATTCATTAGATGATCTCCGCTAAATTATCAACATTGCAAGAAAATCCAAAACCATCAATTTTTTTTTTATTTTTTTTATAATGATAGCCTCCACCCTGCGCTAAGATTTTTTTTGATTTATTGGAGTAAACATAAAAAAAAATATCTTGGTGATAATCTTTTGAGAAAAAGTTTTTTTCAAGATTTAACTCATAAGGAGATCTCACTGTTTTAGAAAATGCATTGGTGAAAGTTTTAATTTTATTATTTCGAGGAGTTGTCGACTTAAAAACAAAGTTAGATTTATCTTTGATTTTAGGATCAGTAAAAATATAAATAAAATTATTTTTTAGAATTTTTTTTAAAAGTTTATCTAGTACCTTCATTACTTCAATAAACGACTCCATCTTAGGTCGATTAATAATCTCTAAACCATGTTGGCGATATTGTTTGATACTTTTATTAACGAGATCCGGCTTAAATACGTCTCCCATATAGTATAAAAAATGCTCAGATTTGAAGTCGTGAGTTAAAATTGTATTTATAACTTGGCCAGTCATATCTGAACGAAGAACAATGTCAGATGATAAATCTAATTTTTGATTTTCAATAACAGAGGTAAAAATGCGAGAAAATCTTCGATCCTTACTTATTAAATTCGTAAAGTTATTATCTAAATATTCATATTTGGTCGCTGTCTGAGAATATTTAGTATCAAAAGAGCTAACAAGCATTTGTAATAATATCTATTATATTTTTCTGTAATTTTCTTAGATCTGATACTTTTATATTTCTTGGCTGATATTGCAAGTTTACTCTCAATAAAGGCTCTGTGCCTGAGGGACGAACTACATAAAATAAGTTTTTAGATTTTAAAAGGGAGTTTAAATCTCTATAAATCTTGGCTTCATTTTGGAAAAACTTTTCACGATCAATTCTTTGATTAATTTCAACAACCTTCAGCAAATCTAGACCTTTCTTTAATTCTGAAAGTTTTTTATTTTCTTTCAACATAATCGTTAAAACACGTAATGCAGTAGACATGCCATCGCCTATCAAAGTATCATCTTTAAAAATAAAGTGACCTGAAGGTTCCCCACCAAAATAGTGACCATTGGTTCGTATCTCTTGTAAAATATTTTTATCACCCACTTTAACCCTTTTAAGCTTTAATCCGATTTTCTTTAAAGATACATCAAGGCCAAAATTAGCAATCTCATTTGTGACAATGGTAGATCCTTTTTTAATATTTTTATTTTTTAAATAATACTTCGCTAGAATGTATATTAGCTCTTCACCAAAAATAGGTTCGCCCTTTTCATCAATAATAATAAGCCTGTCCCCATCTCCATCTAGGCATATACCAACATCTGATTTTCTTTTCTTAACAAGCTTAGATGCTCTTTCGGGAAATAAAGAACCGCACTTTTCATTAATATTAACACCATTAGGTCTATCACCTAAAGTGTCTAACTCTACACCTATTTCAAATAATACCTCAGGTGCCACTTTATAGGCTGCACCGTTAGCACAATCTAAAACAACTTTTAATTTTGTATAATCTAAATTTTTAAATGTATTTTGTTTAAGGGCCTCGGAGTACCTTCCTATAGCATCTTTAAGTCTGACTGCTTTACCATAATTGGAGGGTTTTATTTTAAAATTATCAAAATCATAATTAAAAAAATAATCTTCTATTTTTCTCTCTTCTTCAGCTGTAATTTTATAACCTGTACCTGAAAAAAATTTTAAACCATTATCTTGAAAGGGGTTGTGTGAAGCTGTGATCATCACAGAAAAGTCTGCTCTTAAAGACTTGCTTAGTATTGTTAAAGCTGGTGTTGGCAATGGGCCCACCAAAACTACATTTACTCCCATTGAAATAAAACCTGCTGTGAGTGTGGGTTCAAAAATATATCCGGATAAACGAGTATCTTTGTTTATAACAACTCTAGAGATTGAGTTTTTCTTTTTCAGGACAAGTGAAGCTGCCTTAGCTAGCTTTAAAATATTCTCTGCCGTTAGTGGATACTTACCTACCTCACCGCGAATACCATCTGTTCCAAATAATCTCATAGAGATAATTTCTTATTTGAAATAACTTTAATTTGGAAGTGGAAAATTTTGATCTTTTGTAAAAGAAGGTAAAGGGCCTTTGTTAGTAGGACTTTTTTGAGCATCATCTGAGGGTTTGTCAGCATCATCAGATAAGTCATCATCTCTTTTGGGTTTAATGCCTTTTAAAAGATTTTTAATTTCATCACCTGTTAAAGTTTCATATTCGAGTAAACCTTTAGCAATTATATGAAGATCTTTCATATTCTCAGTTAGAATTTTTCTTGCTTTAGTTTCGGCTTCTTGAACTAAACGAATTACTTCTTGGTCAATAATACGTGCGGTTTCTTCTGAAATATTTTTGGACTGAGTAACAGAGTGTCCTAAAAATACCTCTTCCTGATTACCAGTATAGCGAACTCTTCCTAACTTTTCACTGTAGCCCATTTGGGTAACCATTGCTCTTGCTAGATTAGTTACTTGTTGAATATCTCCTGCTGCACCTGAGCCAATTTTTTCTGGTCCAAATATTAGTTCTTCTGCTATCCTTGCAGCTACTGTTACCACAAGCTTATCAAGATATTCATCTTTTCGATGAATAACTTTATCTTGTTCCGGGACACTCATCACAAAGCCTAAAGCGCGACCGGTAGGTATAATTGAAGATTTATATATTGGATCTGCATGCTTGCAGTGCAAATTTGCTAAAGCGTGTCCAGCTTCATGATAAGCTATAACTTCTTTTTCAGAGTCAGAGATGATCTTGGATTTATTTTGAGTACCAAGCATAACTTTATCTTTAGCATCTTCAAAATCATCCATAGTAACAATTTTCTTATTTTTTCTTGCTGCAATTAAAGCCGCTTCATTAACAATGTTTGCTAAATCGGCACCTGAGAAACCGGGGGTAGATCTTGCAATAGCAATTGTTTTAACTGATTTGTCCATTTTGATTTTCTTAGTATGAACCTTTAAAATTTTATCACGACCAATAATATCTGGCGCAGGAACAACGACCTGTCTATCAAATCTTCCTGGTCTTAAAAGTGCCGGATCTAAAACATCTGGTCTGTTAGTTGCTGCAACAATAATAACGCCTTCATTAGCCTCAAAACCATCCATTTCTACAAGAAGTTGATTTAGTGTTTGTTCACGTTCATCGTTTCCTCCGCCTAAGCCTGCTCCACGATGCCTTCCAACAGCATCAATTTCATCAATAAAAATAATACAAGGTGCATTTTTTTTACCTTGTTCAAACATATCTCTTACTCGACTTGCACCAACACCTACAAACATTTCAACAAAATCAGAACCCGAGATAGAAAAGAAAGGTACGCCAGCCTCACCAGCGATGGCTCTAGCTAAAAGTGTTTTACCCGTACCTGGAGGGCCAACAAGAAGAGCACCTTTAGGAATTTTTGCTCCTAATCTTTGAAACTTGTGTGGATCTTTTAGGAATGAGACAACTTCTTCCAACTCCTGTTTTGCTTCATCTATTCCAGCTACATCACTGAAAGTTACTCTAATCTTATTTTCATTTAAAAGTTTTGCTTTTGACCGACCAAAACCTAGGGCACCGCCCCCTTTTCCAGATTGCATTTGACGCATAAAAAATATCCATACGCCAATTAACAGCAGCATGGGGAACCAGGACACAAAGATACTAAGTAGTGGGTGCATCCCTGATTGTTCGGGCTTTGCATTAATGGCTACATTATTTTCATTTAAAGTTTGAATTAAATTTGGATCCCTTGGGGCGTAAGTAGAAAAATCAATACCATCTATGGTTTGTCCATAAATATTATTACCTTGAATTTCAACCGACTTGATTTCACCATTTTCAGCTTTATCCAGCAGAGTTGAGTAAGTATAGGTAACTGATGAGTAGTCTCTTTGTGAGTTTTTGAAAACATTAAACAAGCCTAAAAGTATTAGACTTATGATTATCCAAACGAATATGTTTTTAGAGAAATTTTTCATAAATAATTGTTTCTTTATATATAGTTAACTTTACTTACGTTTAAACCCCTATGTGAGATTTAAACATAATTTTTTTCCAAAAAAACCAATTTTTCCTCCAAAAACAGATTTTTTTACTCTGAATTTATGATTAGGACCTAATACAGCCTCAATAAAATTGTTAATATTTTCATTTCTAGGCTGTTTTTTTAAGCTTAATCTCAAACCATAGTATAAAGATTGAACCGCAATCGTTTGTAAAGTCTTATTGAGGTGCTTAAACTCTTGTACTTTAATCTCAAATCTTTTTTTAGATAATCTTTCAAAATAAGAAGAATAAAAATCAACCAGATATTTCATATCTTGATAATTCCACATATCTTTTTCGATAGATTGAGAAATTTTAGAATTTGATGAAAGGTATGATCGAACTTTATTTCTGGAATAGTCTAACTCAAAATTACTACGATCTTCAAACCATATTAATTTGTTTTTTTGAGCATAAGCTTTGATTTGTTTTTTTGAATATTTGACAAGGGGCCTATGGATATTTAATTTTTCAAATTTTTCTTGAAAAACATTTGAAAGTCCCAAAACATTCGAGGACTGTATCTTTCGGAGAAAGTAACTTTCTTTTAAATCATCTAAATGATGTCCTAAAAAGACTTCGTCAGTTCCAAGAAGCTTGGATAATTTTAGAATATAGTGATACCTAGCGGTGCGAGCTTTATTTTGAAAAGATGTTTCTTTTTTTCCTAATTTTAATTTTTTAATGAATGTATTTTTTTTATTTAACCCATAATAATTTATAAATTTTTCAATTTCATATTTCCCCTCAACTCTTTTTTGATGATCAAAAAAAATATAAAAAATATTTTTTAGATCAAAGAATTGAGATTTATTAATTAAGTCATATAAAACAGTACTGTCTATACCACATGAAATAGCAATTAAGATTTTTTGTTTAGGAGAAAGATTTTTCTGAAGATATTTTAAAAATTGGTTTTGGTTAAGTGGCAATTTAATTAATAATCAAACCACATTCTTGCTCAGCTTGAAGAGATTTAGAGTCTTCAATGACATCTGGGTTATTCAGGTATTCATCAGAAAAAATAATATCCTCCATAATTAAACATCCATTTTCCTGATCACCAATTCCAAATAAAGACCTTCCTAGCCAGAAATAATTTTCAGCTTTAAACCTGTCTATATCAGAAAAATCTCTATGACGAATACCGAAATACTTAACTGAGTCTATTATGTTGTTTTCGATAAAGTTTGTTCTACCTAAAAGATAATATGCCTCTGATAGCATCTCCTTATTATCTGAGTCAGATTCAATAATTAACAATAAACTCTCAATGGCTTTTTGATTTTCTAAACTTGCTAAGCTTTGTTTTGCAAGTTGTAATTGAACTTCTATATTAATTTTCGGTTTGTTAAGCTCAATCTCTTTTTCCTCAAGCAAACCTTCTAACTCGGATAATGTAGCAAGACCTTCTTCGCTCGGTTCGAGGTTTATAATTTCTTGTTCCTCTAAGCTAGATATTGAGAGCTTACCTAAGGTTTGTTCAGGCAACTCCTCTTTGACTTCTAAAATATTTTCATTTTGAATATCAGACTCGGCAATCTCAAATTCCTCTAGAGACTGAGTATCATTTGATTTTTCAGTAACTAAGTTGGAGGAGCTTTCATCTATAGTTAATTCATTTGATGATGAAATTGATTTATTTTGATCAAATTGTGGCGATGTATAAAGTTGATATAAATTTGCTATATCGTCTTTCATATCTTTGATTTGCTTTTCAAAAGAATCAAATTTTTCGAGTAAAAGCTGTATTTGATTATTTATTTTCTCTAAATCTTGGTTATCTGAGTCAACAATATTGGGTGAATTATTTTGGTAAACGAATTTTTGTAAATCGATTATGTCTTTTTTAACTCTTTCAAGATCAACTTCAATCTTATTGTGATTTTGAGAGAAAGAATATGAACTTAGAAAAATAAAAAAAGTTGAGAAAATGATTTTAAAGAAAAACATTTTTAAATTTGGTGCCCAATATTTTGGGCACCTAAAAGAAATTAAAATTAGTTAGTTACTGTAGTAACGCCACGTCTATTTTGACTATAAGCTGTTTCATCTGATCCAACAACTTCAGGTCTTTCTTTACCCCAGCTGATATATTCCATTCTGTTGGTATCAATTCCAGCTTGAGCTAAGTAAGAATAGACAGCAAAAGCTCTCTTATCACCAAGAGCTAAGTTGTATTCTCTCGTTCCACGCTCATCTGCGTGACCTTCGATTGTTATGTTAGTATCAGGGTATTGCATTAACCAAGCAGCTTGGGCATCAAGCGTAGCTTGAGCGTCAACAGTTAGTTCTGAGCTATCAAACTCAAAGAATACTCTATCGCCAACATTTACGATTAAATCTTCTTGGGTTCCTGCAGTAATACTACTATCTGATCCAGAGCTAGTGCTGGAAGAAGCAGCATCTACGTCTCCGCCTTGTTGGGTATTTGTAGCTGCACATGAAGCTAGGAAAAAGCCAGTTACAACTAAAAGTAGTAATTTTTTTAACATTATTATCTCCGCGTAAATATATTTTAACTATAGTTGTGATACATAAACACTGAATTTCTGGGAAATCAAGTTAATATTTTTTAATAATTCCCCAATTTAAGTTTAAGAAATTAGCTAATTTAGTAATTTGTCTATAAAAGTGGGGACCAAGCTGGGTCACTTCCATCTCGTGGGGTTGGTATGATTCTCTCATTATAGCCGGTAATATCAATAAAATGGATAGTTGTTTCACCTCCGGTTCCATCCAAATTCGATTTTTGCTGACGATAAAAAATTAGATATCTTCCATTCGGAGACCAAGCAGGCGACTCGAGTGCAAAGTCTTGAACAATAATTCTCTCATTGTCTCCGTTCGTATCCATGACACCTATATAAAAGTTTGGTTTTCTATTTTTAACAAAAGCTATCAAATCTCCTCTGGGAGACCACACTGGATTTCCATAAACACCTTTACCTTTTGAAATTCTTTTAATATTGCTTCCATCCTTATCCATAATATATAGCTGCGGGCTACCACTACGATCAGAGTTAAAAACTATTTTCTCTCCATCGGGTGAATAAGATGGTGACGTATCTATACCTGAGTCATTGGTAAGCCTTGTTATAGATCTAGTGTTTAGATCCATAGAATAAATTTCTGAATTGGCAGTCTTTGAGTCTGAAAAAGACATTACGACACTTTTGCTATCAGGTGAGAATCTAGGAGCAAAAGTCATACCTGGAAAATCGCCAACGATCTCTCTCTCACCAGTTTTTAAATCATAAATATAAACTCTTGGAAGATTATTCTTGTATTCCATATATGTAATAGTTTGATTATTAGGCGCGAACCTTGGGGTGAGAACTAGGTTTTTCCCATCAGTTAAAAATTGATGACTATCAAGATGTCCATCTTGATCCATTATGGCTAATCTTTTAATTCTTTGGTCTAAAGGCCCTACTTCAGATACGTAAACAATTCTTGTATCAAAGTAACCCGTTTCGCCAGTGATCCTTTCATAAACGATATCGCTCACGGTATGGCCTACTCTTCTAATCAATCCTTCGTCTGGAATGGTAAGCTGTAACTTTTCAATCTCTTTAGCATTAAAAACATCGTACAACCTCATTCGTAAGCGAATACCTTTGTCAGTTTTAGTAACATCCGCACTTAATAAAAATTGTGCTTTAATTAACTTCCAATCTTCAAATCTAGGGACTTTTTCTACAAGGTTATCTGATTGGATATATAGATCTTCGTTTACAGTATAAAAAAGTCCTGAATTAGTAAGATTATTAGAAATTATTTGCCTGATAGTATTGCCATATCTAGACGTATCTGCGTCTTCTCCAAAAACCTGTGTTATGGCTATGGGTGTTGGTTCTACTTTGCCTTGGGCAATAGTGACTTCCAAAGCACCATAAGAATTAAAAGCAAAAAAAATAAAAGTAATTAAATATTTAATCATTTGATGTTGAATAATAACATACTACTTGGATCGATATATTAATTATTTATTAATCAAACATCCAGCTGAAATCAAAAGTAAAATTGATTTCTTTCCACAGATCATATTTATCTTCTGGAAGAAGCAAGGGGCTACAATCAGGATTATTAACTGCTCTCATGGCCGCCTCTGCTGCAGTTCTGAAAGATGGATCACTCAATCGCTCTTGGTTCACCACCTTCGCACTTTTTACAGTTCTATCTGGGTTCACCTCGATGAAAATAACCGGCTTGATCTCTTTCAGATTAGCAACACCAACATTTAGATTTAGACATGAATGAAGCTGTTGTCTTAATAGGTCAATTTCTGAAATAGTCATAGTAGCTGCTACTTTTTCTGTAAAGACCTCCTCTTGTTTTACCTCTGTTTCTTCTTGGACTTTTTTAAACTCTTGATCAACATTTTCTAAATCTTTTAAAACTGTACTTACATTGAATGATTTTTTGTTTGGCTTTTTCTTAACCACTATTTGTAAATTATCAAAAGGCTGTTCAATTTCTTTTGGCTCCGGTTTTTTCTTTAACTGTATCTCAAAATCATTTTCAATAGGAGCTGGAGCAATCTCCTCAGGTTCTTGGATTTTTTCTTCAGGGACTTCATCGATGACAAATTCATTTGCTTGATCTGAAGAATTATCTACAAGTATTTCCTCAACGTCATTTATTTCAGGTTCCGCTATTTCAGACACTATCTCTTTAACTGGTGGTTCAGGTTCTGAAACTTCGGGTAAGGTTTCTTCTACAACGGGTTCAGTTATTTCAGGAGCCTCTTCAACTTCTACTACCTCTTCGATCACTTCCTCTTGTAAAGTTGGGATTATTTCATTGATCTCCTCTTGAAATTCTGGTGCAGCTGTTTCTTCTTCTACAATGAACATTTCAACAGGTAATATCATTGGAATATCACTCACTTCTTTTTGAAAAGTGAAGTTAATCATGGGAATAAGTATCAAAAGATGGATTAAGAAAGATAAAAACTGAAAAAAAAGATCACCTTTTCTATATGAAAAGTCTTCAAAAAATAAAACTAATCTGCGAAAAGGGTTATAAAGAGAGATGGTGCTCACTTAACTTGGTTTTTTTGTTACAAGAGCTATTTTAAGGAATCCAGATGTATTCAAAGCTCCTAAAACTTTCATTACCTCTCCATAATTGATGGAAGTATCAGCTCTAAGAAAAATACGAATGTCATTATTGGAACCAGCAATAATTTTTACCTTGGAAATCAATTCCTCAAAAACAATCAGATCCTCACCTAAATAAATTTCATTATTTTCATTAATGGATATTTCTAATGGCTCTTTTTGCGCATCAAGAGAGTTAGCTTCTACTTTGGGAAGGTTTACAGGCACACCAACTGTTAACAGTGGAGCAGTAACCATAAAAACAATTAGCAAAACTAACATCACATCGACCATTGGAGTGACGTTGATATTAGAAACTGGACGATTTTTTTTTCTCATTTAGTTAACTTGACGAGAAATAATGTTTACCAAGTCCTTTCCAAAACTTTCTGCCTCTGATAAATAAGTATCAATTCTAGAAGTAATCATATTATAAAATGCGGTAGAAGGAATGGCCACAAATAGGCCAAGAGCAGTAACGAAAAGTGCTTCTGCTATTCCAGGTGCTACCACAGCTAAATTAGTATTTTGAGCAATTGCAATAGCTTGAAAGCTATTCATGATACCCCAGACAGTTCCAAAAAGTCCAACAAATGGTGCTACAGAACCAGAAGATGCAAGAAATGATAAACCTTTATTAAGGCTGGTATCCTCTGCTGCAATCGATAAGTCTAAAGAGGTATAAAGTCTTTGAATAAATGCAGAGTCTATTTTATTTTTTTGTAAACGAGATTTTTCATACTCTCCCATTATATTTCTAAAAATGTTAGAATAGCTTTCCTGATCAAAGTCATCTATTTGCTGATACAATTCATCTAACGAGATGCCTGACCAAAAATGATTTTCAAATTGTTTAGAAATTTTTCTTTGCTTATTAATTAGTAAAATTTTTTGGATAATAATTTTCCATGACTGAATGGAGAAAATGACAAGTAAAATGATTACTAGTTTTACAACCCAATCAGATTTTAAAAACATCCCAAACATAGAAAAGTCAACAGACCCCTCTAATGCTGCTAAGTTTACAACTTCTTCCATTAATTAATCCTCGTTATTTTCTATTTCGTCAGAATTTACTTTATTTTCAAGTTCTTTTGAAACTTCATCAAAATCATCTGAATGTACCATTATCCAAAAACCAGGTCTATTTTTTTCACACAAAGCAATCACTGGAGTTTTTTTCTCTTTATCAGCTAAAACTTTAGTATCATCCCAAAGTTTAACGGCAGAATGTTTGGCCCTTAATTTGCACTCTATAAATAAGTTATCATGGACCACATCAGAATGTGTGACCTTTGAGTTAATTCCGCTTAAAGCGTTACGAACACCACCAAAAAATCTAGCAACTAATCGCTCTCTATTTTTCCAAGCTTTATCAGGCACTTGAATTATCCAATAATGAGCTATCAAAATCTAAGTTTGAAAAACAATTTTGTACATCGTCATTATCCTCTAAATCTTCATTCAATTTCATCAAACGATTTAATTCATCTTCTTTTTCGATATTGACAGTCATATTAGGCTTCCAAATAATAGACGCACTGTCAATTTCCAAATTTTTTTCTCTCATGGCTTTTTCTAATGAAGCTAGGTCTTCATATTTACAATATATATATGTCATACCATCTTCGGTCGTGTAATCATCTAGGCCGCAATCAAGTAATTGCTCCAAAGTCGTATCATCCAAGATTCCATGCATTTGGATTTCTCCAACTTTGTCAAAATTAAAACTCACACTTCCTGTTTCTCCTAAGTTTCCTCCATTCTTAGAAAAGATTGATCGAATTTCAGAGGCAGTTCTATTTTTATTATCAGTAAGGGCTTCTACAATAAATGCGGTTCCAAATGGGCCATAACCCTCATATCGGACTTCAGTGTAGTCTGTGGTATCTGTATTATTTTTGTTAATAGCTCTGTCAACATTATCCTTTGGCATATTGACACTTCGAGCATTATTGATAGCTAGGCGAAGACGAGGGTTAGACTCAGGGTCGGTGCCTCCAATTTTTACAGCTATCTGAATTTCTCTTCCAATTTTAGCAAACTGTTTTGCTCTTTTTTTATCTTGGGCACCTTTTCGATACTGGATGTTTTTAAATTTAGAGTGACCTGCCATAACTTAAGATAGTAAATTACGATCTAAAACACCACCAATTTGAATAGATTGAATAGTACTTTTTTGTCCCTTATTACATGAAACAATAGCGCCAGAAATGGTCGCCTCACCTTCTGCGGGTTCCAAGCGAGGAGTATTTGACTCCGTTCTCATTCTCTTGATTGCGTTTTCTTTTTTCATTCCAATAACAGAATTATAATCACCTGTCATACCAATATCAGTTTGAAAACAAGTGCCCTTATCTAAGACTCTTGCATCCATAGTGGGAATATGAACATGTGTTCCATAAATAGCTGTAAATTTTCCATCATAATTTTGTGCGATACCATTTTTTTCTGATGTGACCTCAGCATGCACCTCTAAAAAAGAATAATCAATTTCATGGTCGTTTATAATGGACAAAAGTTTTGTATCTATTGCTTCAAAAGGATTGCTCAATGGCAAGTCAATAAAGGTTTTTCCATGAACTTGTGATACTAATATTCTCTCTCCATTGGAGTGGGTAAAAATTTTATACCCTTGCCCCGGCGAGTCTTCGGTAAAATTAATTGGTCTTATTATATTATTATCAGGGTTATTGTGCATGTATGTAATGATTTCTTCTTTTTTCCAAGCATGGTTACCTAAAGTAATGGCATCTGCAC
>VMBT01000080.1_pt1 | contig 61578 bp, 58 predicted proteins | sample 4404301 | NCBI WGS metagenome assembly VMBT01 (sample SAMN12238535, study PRJNA552566) | marine metagenome | isolation source: Coastal seawater | place: USA: coastal Georgia, Sapelo Island | collected 2008-08/2009-08 | reverse complement strand
AAGTCTTCTGAAATTGAAAAATGGGGAAAAATCAGAGGTATGGTCCTGAATGGACCTCAGGAAGTTATTGAAATTATTTGATATAATTTCTGGTGTGGTGCTGAAGGGGGGACTCGAACCCCCACGAGCGAAAGCCCACTGCCCCCTCAAGACAGCGTGTCTACCAGTTCCACCACTTCAGCAAACCCAATTGAATATGCAACTTCGCTTTCGCTAGCAAGTCTTTTTTGTAAGCTTACACGGCGAGTGCAGCTGCTCCATGTACCCCACTAGAGTCACCGAGTTGATTTTCTACAATCTTTGTTAGTGGGGTGCCAAAAACAATTTCATTTGTTCTTCTGAGGCCCTCAGAATAAAGGATCGGCAGGTTGGAGACTCCACCACCAATCACAATGATATCTGGTTCCAGATGGACCATGATATTTGCCATAGATCGAGCAAAATAGTTTAGGACCTGATCCATAACCAATTTACAAGCACTATCGCCATTTAGAAAGCCTTCATGGATGGAAGCAACACTACGATCCTGACCAGTTGCTTCTCGATAGATCCTTTGGATTCCGGTTCCCGAGAGATAATTTTCTGCACAGCCTTTGCGTCCACACCAGCATAGCACCCCATCAGGCTCCTCAATCGATGCGTGACCCCATTCACCTGCAAGGCCGGTTCTTCCCTTCCAAGGCTGGCCGTTGATCACAATTCCACCACCCATGCCGGTTCCCATGATGATGCCAGCTACGCATTGATAACCTTTTCCTGCACCGTGGAGGGCTTCGCTGAGAACAAAACAATTCGCATCATTCTCAATGTTGATTCCCTGCCCAAGCCGATTTGTCAAATCTTCCTCCAGCGCCTCGCCAATCAAACACTGAGCATTGGCTTGCTGGACTCGTTTCGTTGACTGGTTGACAACTCCCGGGATACCCATGCCCAATTTTACTGGTTCTTCGCTGGCATTTCGGAGTTCCTCGATCAATCCGGCGATGTTCCCTAGAACCTGTGCATATCCTTTCTCTTGCTCAGTAGAAACTCTCTTTCGAACAAGGACATTCATCGGATCATCGGTCGTTAAAATGCCTTCGATCTTTGTTCCACCAAGATCGATGCCGATTCTATTCATAAGTTACCTCCCATTTGTTATTGATGAAATGAACTGAGTTCAACGAGTCGAATTGATCTTGTTAACCCTCAAGAATTGCTGTTTTGCAGCAAGGTCGCCTGAGGATCTTCAGGGGCTTTGGCTAGCTGTCGAAGACTTTTCGGTAAAATGGGCTTATTGGCAAGACGGACTCCACGTGCCTGAGGGTTTTTCACTAGAACTTCATCGAGGAGCAAGAAATCCCTTGATTTGCGGATGCGTTCTGAAGGAACAAACTGAAACTCAAGAAAAATACCGTTGCCAGTACTGAAATGTAGAATCTTGGCCCCCGCCTGATCAGGAAACAATTCGTACTCTTTGTCCAAAATAAATTTTTGTACTTTGAATCGCTTTACATAAGCCAGTCCATCCTCTTCCGGTTGATAGACAATGTTGTAGACAGTTTCTGGGTTTTCTGGGTAGACGCCTACAACTTTCTTTCCAATAAAAGTTTTTTCAGGAACCCTGCTCACCTGATAACATCGATTATCTCCAAAGATCACCAGACGATCATAGGGTGTGCAAACAGCGATTTCTTTTCCTTCGACATCTGTTCCTAGATAACCTTGCTGCTTATTCCAGAATACGGGCTGCTTTTCAGCAACCTCACGTAACTGAATCTCATCAAAGGACTGGAGGATCGTTTTGCGAGGAAATTCTGCAGAATAGCGTTCCTGGAGGCTTCGTATATAAACAATGGTGTAGTTGATCACATCTCGAAGGTGCCTTTCAACTTGGCGAATTTCTCGCTCCAATCTTCTAAATTCTTTTTCTGCCTGGCGGCGGTCAAACCTCGAAATGCGTTTGATTTGTAGCCCCAGAAGCTTCTCCAGATCCTCAGCGGTGATGTCCCTTTTCAAATCTTTTTTCAAAGGTTCCATCCCTTTTTCAACCGTGTGCATGACCTCAGGCCAAGTCTCACATTCCTCTACCTGACGATACAATTGCTCGGTGATGAAATATTGCTCGAGTTTCCGGTGATGCCATTGCTCATTGAGCTTGTGTAGCTCCAACTTCAATTCACGTTCATGTAAATCGACTAGTTGCTCACTATTGTGCTGGATGACATGATTGACGGATAACTGGGTAGGTTGATTATTTCTGATAACTAGCAGATTTGTGGAAACAGAAACCTCACACTGCGTGTAGGCATAAAGTGGTTTGAGGATTTGCCCGGTGGTACTGTTTCTGGGTAGTTTGAGCTCAATCTCCACATTCTCAGCGGTGTAGTCGTTGATGCTGCTCAATTTAAAACGCCCTTTGTTGACCGCATCCTGAACCGACTGGATCAAAGATTCTGTGGTAACTCCGTAAGGTAATTCCTTGATAACCAATGTCTTTTCATCAACCTGTTCAATGAGAGCCCTCGATCGTACTTTCCCATTTCCCTCGCGATATTGACTTATATCTAAAAGACCACCAGTCAGGAAATCAGGAAACAACTCAAAAGGTCTACCCTCCAAAAAAGCAACCTGGGCTTCTAAAACTTCATTAAAATTATGGGGCAGTATCCTTGTTGACATGCCAACAGCAATACCTTCTGCACCCAATAAAAGAGTGGCTGGGATCTTACATGGAAGCGCCAAAGGTTCTCTGTTTCTGCCGTCATAGCTTTCTTCAGTCTCCGTCAAATCTGGATTGAAGAGGACTTCCTTGGCGAGAGGAGTTAGTCTTGCCTCGATGTAGCGAGCAGCAGAAGGAGGGTCGCCTGTGAAGATATTTCCGAAGTTTCCTTGTTTCTCAATGAAATATTCCTTGTTGGCCAGGACGACAAGGGCTTGACCAATCGAGGCATCACCATGAGGGTGAAGCTTCATTGTTTCACCTACAACGTTCGCAACCTTGTTGAATTTACCATCGTCCATCCGGTACATCGTGTGCAGAATACGACGTTGAACAGGCTTTAGTCCATCTTCTACATCAGGGATTGCTCGCTCCTTGATCACATAGGAGGCGTACTCCAGGAAATTCTTATCAAGCAACGGTTTCAGATCACTCATATGATTATTTTCCCGTGCTGCTGAAAAGATAGATGATCAAGGCTGTGGCTTCTACTGATGAACAATTGGGCTTGACGAAAGTCATTGAAGTATTAAGCCTAAGGGGAGAAAACTATGGATTAGGTTGTTCGGAAGCGAGATTTTCAAAAAATTCTAGGAGTTTTGGCCTTGTCCATTCTCTAGGGCCAAGAGCGCGTCCCACAACAATTCCTGAAGTGTTGACCAAATAAGTAATAGGAATATTGCGAACTCCATAGAGTTGAGTCACCGTCATTTCAGGATCGGGAAGAATTTGGAATTCAAACTGATGTTTTTTTTGAAACTTTTCGATCCGTTCGGCTTCTTCACCCATTCCAACTGCAAGCACTAGAATCTTTGAGCCTAGTTCCTTTTGGAGCTCTTGCATATCAGGCATTTCCTTGAGACAGGGAGAACACCATGTGGCCCAAAAATTCAGAAAAACCACTTTACCTTTTTGGTCGCTCAACCGAAAAGGCTGCCCATTTAAAAGAATTCCTTCAAAGTCTGCAGCAGCCAATTCGACTTTGGGGGCGTCTATTCTCTCTGATTCAAGCATTGCTTGGACCTCTTCAGAGAGGGGGCTTCGAGCTGCCCAGGCCAGAGAAATATTTAGTAACAGAATGATGGTCAGCTGCAGAAAAAATGAATATCTATTCAGGAGCAAATAACGCATGGGGGCAATAAGGGTTCAGGAGTTGTTCATCTATCCCATCAAGTCGACCCAGGGGATTCGAGTTCAGGAAATGGAATTGACAGAACTCGGACCGGCTTACGACAGAAGGTGGATGCTCGTCGGTGAGAAAAATGAGTTTCTCACACAAAGAAAATTTCCGCAACTCAGCCAGCTTTTTGTAGAGTTTGATGAAGAGGGTCTTCAACTCTTCACTCCCTCCATGCGCCGCATAAAAGTGAGGGTTCCGACTACAAAAGAACGAATCGCTGTGAAAATTTGGCAAGACGTCTGTCAAGCTGTTCCGGCAGATGCAGAAATTAATCAGTGGATCTCAGAACTTTTACGGATACCCGTCACCTTGGTCTACATGCCTGAAGCAAGTCACCGGGAAGTTCGCGAAAGTTCACACTCAGGGCTCTCCTTTGCCGATACCCACCCATTTCATTTAATTACATCGCCATCTCTGATCGATCTCAACAAGCGAATTCTCAATGAGAACCTGCTCAGCTTGTGTTTTAGGCCAAACATTGTCGTTGAGGGTGACTTTCCACCCTATGATGAGGATCAGTGGGATTTGATCAAAATTGGTGATGCGGAGTTTCGCTGTCGGGAATGGTGCTCGCGTTGCCAGATCCCTACAATTCATCCCTTCATTGGGGTTCGACAAGGCTCAGAACCTCTGCATACTCTGGAGACTTATCGACTTTGGAAACAAGAGATCTGGTTTGGTCAAAATATGATTTTGGAGTCTGGATCCAAAATCAAGGTGGGTGACCCCGTCAGCATCATGACTCGTGCTGGAAATAGCCTTGCCGAGTTGCAAGCTCAGGGATAATTCACTTCTGCTAGTTCCTTAGTGAAATCACCTACCTGATGGGTTTGAACGGCAGTATTTGAAATAGTGTATAAATAATCATTTAAATTGTCTGACATTAGTAAGCTGCGTCTTGGTTGGCTTTTCAAATTCCAAAATTTGCAAGGTGAACTTTCCTCATTCAGACTTGGTTCACAATCTGAGCTTAATTTCCCTTCATGTTCAATCCAACCACGTTCGGTCAAAGAAGTTAGCTCAGGTCCTACTTCAATCACGCTGAAACCACTGAATTGTGACTCCCAATTCTTTCCATAGCCCTGAATTGGTGTCACTAAAAGTCTACTCCTTGGATCATAGGTAAAGGCATGGTGGTCCCAACCTGATTCACTGTAAGCCCGTCCTCCTTTAAGCTTTGATGGAATCAGGGTGTCGACCTGTTCTGGATTTTTCAGATCGGATACATCGAAAAGCTGCGCCTGCCACTCTCCACTCAAACCATCATCATCGCCAGCAGGCCCAACAGTCAGCAAGTGGGTTTCACCAAGTGGATGCATGTAGTTGCTGAAACCAGGAATTTTTAGTTCGCCTTCCAGAGTGGGTTCATTGGGTGTGCTGAGGTCAAAAGCGAATAGCGGATCCACTTGCCGAAAAGTGACGACATAACCCCGATCGCCCACGAAACGCGCACTTTGAACTCTTTCTCCAGGAGCTAGATTGAGAACAGAGCCCACTTGCTCCAGTTCAGAGTTTTCTTTATCCGCAAGTTTCAATACGAAGAGGTGATTAAGTGACTGGCTGGGTTCAATAACTTGCCTGATATCATCAACAAGAATCATTGGGGAATTTGGCCGTTCGGTCGTTGCAACTCTGAGATAGCCTTCATACTCACTCAGGCTAAATGAGTTCAGAACTTGTCCATCGACCAACCCGCTCCCCTCATAGACAGGATGTCCAGATTGCCAGTCCAATTGCCAGATTGCCGTCTGGTCGGATTGCTCTGCATTCCACCACCACCCAGAACTTCCTTGGATCAAAAAAAGATGTTTTGAACTACCGTAGAGTTGCCAGGCATTGTTTAGGACGGCACTCGTTTGATAATTTGAACCGTCACTCTCAAAACTGACGAGAAGAGTCATTCCCAGAGAATTTAGAGTGAGATCTGGTTCAGAAATCTCATCACAACCTAACCATGGTATTTCCTGGTAAGCAATGCCTGATAGTTTTAGAGCTTTTGGAAGAATTTCTGCCATATCTTGCTTGCTAACTGCTTGCTCAACCAACGCTCCGATTTCTATTTCCATTTCGGATAAATCTTGATCAGGATTGTTGGCAAACTTGGCTTCATAATATTCACCGAGCTTCTTTTGCAACAAAAGATCGTTTTGAATGGAATTTGGAAGCTGAAGAGGTACTTGAATCGCTAACTGGATTCGATTATTCAGTGGTCGTCTACCGTCGAGCAGTGAACCTTGCAGGAGCCAACGGTTGATGATCTTAGGTTTCGTCCTGTCAGATATATCTACAAAAATCACTTCAGTGTTGGCGGAACCACCGATCGGCAGAGAAAGTGTTGCTCGTCTCTGATCAGGGGTGGGCAGGTTTCTTGCTGCTGTATACCCGTAAGATGTTGCTAGAATGACTACTTTTTGATGTGACTCATCAAGGAACATCTTTTCAGCCGGCACACCAATAGATAACGAGGCCAAAAGACTCATTTCGGTTGGTGGAAAGGCACGGAGAATGTGAAGTTTCTCTTCTTGCAGGACCAGCATTGTTCCATCGCTCATTGTTTTGACCAGATCTGGTTCATCCACTGTAGTTTCCTGCAGGTTGGTACCAGTAATACTTGTCGGGACAGAGTTGGCATCTGCGCTGACTGCAACATCAGAACTCACTGCCATCTCCATCATCATTGGCATCACTCGCAGTAGTCCTTGATCGAGTAGTTGACGCGTGATGGAGTTTGTGAAGGAGCGTCTATAGTCTTCACAATCAGCAAGTTGACGCAACGAGGTCCTCTCTTGTGGAACTTTATTCGGATTAAAATCAGGGCCTAAATTTGGATCCTGGATAGCATTGCTACAGCTTAGCAGCAGCAAACAAGTCATCAGAGTGAGTAGAAAAGAAGAGATTTTCATAAATCAATTTTATTGTTGGTTAATGAGAATTTGCTACACAATCCCACAAAATTGGTGACTTACCAAGGTTGTCATTCAATACATATGTACACAAATGTCCTTGACATTTGTCATATTTATTGTAGTTCACCATCTGACCAAATACTTTAACAATCACAATATTAATTCTCTTCAATGGAGTTTCTCATGAAGAAGATTTTGGGATTATTGATTGGAAGCAGTCTCTTAGGGGCTGCATTTCTTCCAATGTCAGCTTTTGCTGCAGACAAAGGAATGGTTCTAGCCCTTTCATGTGCATCTTGTCATGGAACTAACGGAGCAAGTCCTGGCTCCATTCCAAAAATTCAAGGCAGAACAGCAGATTACATCGAGAAAGCAATGTTGCAATTCAAGGCTGGTGAGCGCCCAGCAACTGTAATGAATCGGATTGCTAAGGGCTACACTGATGAGGAAATTAAATTATTGTCTGCCTACCTCGGTAAATTCGCACCAAGCAAATAAATGGAGAAAATCATGGCAAAGCTGACTCGAAGACAATTTGGTAAACTAGCTGGATTAGGAAGTCTTGGTCTGATGACGGGGTGTACAACAAGCTCCCTTGTGTTTCGAAAGAAACCCAGAGTTGTTGTAGTTGGTGGTGGTTTTGGTGGAGCTACTGCTGCGAAGTACCTGAGAATGATGGACCGTGATATGGAGGTCACACTGGTTGAACCAAATTCAACCTACTATACCTGCCCTTTCAGTAACTTGGTCGTTGGCGGCGTAAAGGGCATGACAGATATTGCCCATGACTACAAAACTTTGCAGAGCAAGTATGGGGTCAATTTTGTCAGGGCAAAGGCTTATCAAGTTAAGAGCAATGCGGTCATTCTGGAGGACGGCTCAAAGATTCCTTTTGATCGAGCAATTGTCTCTCCAGGCATAGATGTTCGCTACGACAAAATGCCAGGGCATTCGCAAGGTATTGAAAAAAAGATTACTCATTCATGGAAAGCAGGTCCCCAGACGATGCAGCTTCGGCGGCAGCTTGAAGCAATGGCCAATGGTGGAACCGTTATCATTTGTCCGCCTGGGAATCCCTACCGCTGTCCTCCGGGGCCCTATGAGCGCGCATCGATGATTGCTCATTACCTCAAAAATAATAAGCCTAACTCAAAGATTATTATCTTGGATCAGAAGGAAAAATTCTCGAAGCAGCCCCTATTCACAGATGGTTGGGACATGCACTATGGAGATTTGATTGAGTGGCGCTCAGCGACTGCTGGAGGTAAGGTTTCAGAGATTGACGCTGAAGGAATGAGGCTCAATACTGAGTTTGGTTGGGAAGAGGGAGATGTGATCAACTACATCCCAGCTCAATGGGCTGGAGCAGTAGCACGAAAATCTGGATTGGCTGATGATAGCGGTTGGTGTCCAGTAGATCACGTTACCTTCGAATCCAAGTTGGTTCCAAACGTCCATGTCATTGGTGACGCTTGCAAGGCTGGAGCGATGCCGAAGTCTGGTTTTTCTGCTAACAGTCAGGGTAAAGTAGCTGCTGCGGCTGTCGTCTCAATGTTTTGGGGTGAGGACCCCGTTTCCCCATCCTTCGCTAATACTTGCTATAGTTATGTCACGCCTGATTACAGCGTTTCAGTGGCAGCAGTTTACAGCGTCAAGGAAGGAGCAATCGCAGGTGTCGAAGGTGCTGGTGGTGTGAGTTCCAAAGATGCCAGTGCAATTGTTCGCAAGACAGAAGCCACCTATGCACAAGGCTGGTACGATAGTATCACCTACGACATGTTTGGCTGATTCAAAATTGTAAGAGCAGGCTGTGTGTTATTTATTGAACCACGGCCTGTTTTCATTCGGTATTCTCCTTAAGAAGGGGCCAACGCAATTCGACCTCCAGGCCTCCGAAAGATCCCCTCCGAGCACTTATCCTCCCCTGATGCGCCTGCATCAGTTCCTGGCAGATCGCCAAGCCTAGCCCACTTCCACCACTGACTCGATTCCTTGACTGCTCAGTTCTATAGAATCTGTCGAATAAATGTGGTAAATCTGCCTCCGAAACTCCGGGTCCATTGTCACTTAGCAATAGAACAGCTTCATTTTGGTCAAAACCACTGCGAACTTCCAGAGTACTCTCTGGGGCATGGCGGGCTGTGTTTTCCATCAAGTTTAAAAGAACCTGATGTAGGCGGTCGTAATCTCCATTTATGAGAAGTTCAGCTTGTGTTGGTGTCCAGTTAACCTTCACTCTCGCTGCATCTAATCGAGTTTGCGCCTGTTTCAAAGCCTCTGTCACTAGTTTATTGATTTCAAGTGGCCTCAGAAAGAGTTCCAGCCTGCCGAGTTCAAGATGATTGATGAGGCGGAGATCTTCAACGATTCTCTGTAGTCGAGTTGTCTCCTGATGCAATGAGGCTAGGCTATTTTGATCGAAAGAACGGACGCCATCTTCCAGCGCCTCAATTTCTCCTTTCAAAATAGAAAGTGGAGTCCTCAGCTCATGGGCAGTATCTGCAAGCCACTGCTGCCTTTGGAATTCGTAATTTTGGAGAGCAGCGGCCATTTCATTGAAGGCTTGCGCCAATTGCCCTAACTCATCAGAGGTTGCCACTGGAATACGCGTGTCTAGTTGGTGCTCTCTTAGTTTTACTGTTCCATTCTTTAACTCATGCACCGGTTTCAGCAATTGTCTGGAGACTAACCAAGCGATCAAAGCACCCAGCAGAACTAGGGAACCACCAAAAAACCAGAGCCACTGAAGGTTTCTCTCAAGAAAACGAAGGCCGCTTTGTGGAACGTTTCCATGCCATTGAAGAAAGCCGACAAGACGATCCCTATAATTTATCGGTAGTCTCAAGACCACAGTTTGATTGGACGGCTGGCCCGCAATTAAGCGCCCTTGCATGTCGACAAGAGTTAGGTTTCTTCCCCACTCTTGGGCTCTGGGTGGTTTGCGAGCCCGTGGTCCATCCAAATCGGGACTTGATTCAAACAGTTCAAAGGGTTCATCAAAGTCTTCAAATAAATCTCTGGGACCGTGTTTTCTTGGTCTCTGCATGCTTGAGGGGAAATTTTCTCCCTCTAAAACTGCCTGTCGCAGAGATTCCTGGAGTATGATCAACCAATAGATTCTTTGATTCTCCAGGAGGTTCCAACTCCGTTGGATAGCGTAGTGTTGTTCTAGCACCCCAACAACATAGCGTAGGCGCCCAGATTCTTGCTGCTGTAGAAAGTCTCTGAATTCCGAACGGACTTGGTTGTGGACAGCCAACATCATCAGGCCCATCAACAAAACAGCGTGAAATACAAAGGCTAAAAATAGCTTTGTGAACAATGAAAGCAATGGCCGTCGGACCCCAATTCCTTGCTGATTCACTAGGCTAGATTTTTTGAGAGTTGAATAAAAAGATACCAATCGATTTTTGATTATCTGACCGAAATAACCAAAGTTCATCATCTGAAGCTAAGAAATAAGAATTTGGCTGGACATTAAGATAGCGTTTGAGGTTAGATTTAAAATACTGATTTTAAAGTTTAAATTTATTTTCTCGCATGCAAGAAATATTTTTTCAGTCATTACTGACTTTGTTAATATTTTTGGTTTTGAAGCAAGAATGCAATCATCTTTATTTCTAATATTTGTCATCAACCAATAAAATTCTTGCTTTAGACTTTTATTAAAGTTCAATTCCCAAAAAATTTTCTGTTCTGAATAGTTCTTGGAATATTTCCCAATAATGAGGATGCTCCTTCTCAAAACGGGATCTTAATTCACTGTAAACTGAGGAGGGTGGCGAAACGCTCCAATGCGGAGTATCAGGATTATCAATCCTTGCGGCCAAAAATCCGCTTAGCCATTGAAGTTGGAGTTCTTTATTCTCAAGAGGTGGTAAATACTCTGTTGGAATTGAAGTTGGACAGCGAAAAGCAGCCCAACCGTATCCATACCAGTCAACCTGATTATCTTTCAAAATTGCCTCTTTGGGATTTTTTTTGCTAGTTTCTGAGGAGAAACTTTGTCATTATGAGGCATCTTTTTGAAACCTGAAACTCCTGAAAGGAATTAAATGACCTTTACTTCAGCCTACTTAGTCTTCTTGATTTTTTTCTTTGTCTTCTTTTTCCCAATGGCATTAGGGGTTGGTCTCTACTGGTATGAAAAGAAAACAGGAATGGATAACGCCTGATCAGATGATTGAACTCATTATAGTTGCTTCACTTGCACCGTTTTTTCTGCTTGGGGTTGCAACCATGCTTCAAGGTGGTCTTTTAGCAGGTCTTGGGGGAGCATGTTTGGCATCCCTGACCCTTTTCTTTGGCTACCGTTTCCTGAAAGATGAAATTCATCGACGGTTTCAATTATCGAAATCTACAAACTGAAGAAAAATTTCATGGTGCTCCCTGACTGCAAAGAAGACAGAGTCGATTCTATTATTCAGGTAACCCAAACCTTCCGAAGTCCCACAGATTTGCAAGACTTTCGAAATTGGTTGTTGGATCAAGGACCAAGTAAGAAAGAGAAATCTGAAAGTCAACTTGGTCCTACCAAATCAGACAAATGGATTGGATTTGGAGATAGGTTTCATTAAGAAGCTTAAATCAAATCTGGTTTTTTGGACTCTCCTCTTTCTACTGAGTCCAACTCTCGCCACATCAGAAAATCACATCAATTCCCAGAGATGGCTGCCCGGAGACCGACTGGAGTGGCATTCTCTCTACCTGGATAGTAATCCAAGAGCCAGTAGACCAATCAAATCTGTCAGAGCAGCAATTGAGGGGAGAACGACGATCAGAATGTCTCCTCAACAGAAGTGGTCAGACTGGCTAACTTTCCAACTTTGGGAAACACCCTTTCTCCACGTTCCTCTCTGTTTCTCACCTCCTGAACTAACTATTGAAGAAAAATGGCGGTGGCGAGATTTTTTTGCTGGAGGTGGAACTCTGATGCTAGACCACTGTTCATCACAGACAGCCGCAATTGAAGAAGAATGGGTACTTTGGAGTAAGCTGCTTTTCCCGGAATCGAGTTGGGAAACAATGAGCCGTAGCCACGTTCTCTCCTACAGTTTTTATCTGCTTGAGAAGAAAATGCTTCTGGGAAATGAAGGAGTGCCAATCCGGCTTTTGGATCATGATGGAAGATTTATCATGATTTGGAATCGCTCCAAGCGATTTAGTTGGGAAACCATGATGCGTAATCAAGTCAGAATAAATCCCAACCCAACTGAGATAGAAACAGGGCTGAGGTTTTATGTGAATCTAGCGATGTATCTGCTTACTGGAGATTACAAAACAGATCAATTGCACCTGCCAACGATTTTGTTAAGGAGAAAATAAGAAGAAATGATTTTTCAACTTGAACCACAATTGATGCTTTTACTTATTTTCTCTCTACTCTTTGCGTTGACTTTCCATGAATTCGCACACGCTGCGATTGCCTATTTATGTGGGGATGGTACGGCGAAGTATCTGGGGAGACTTACGTTGAACCCGCTCGCTCATCTGGATCTGTTCGGAAGCTTGATGCTCCTGTTTGCTGGCTTTGGTTACGCTAAGCCAGTTCCTGTAAATCCAAGAAATTTCCGGATCAGAAATGCAGATCTATATGTCTCGGCAGCAGGCCCGTTAAGCAATCTGATCCTAGCTGGAATTGGAGCGTGGATGTTGGGAATGAGTTTTCAGGGGGGATGGCAAACTGTCTGGGATTTCCCTCTGGGCGAGTTGCTGGTCTGGTTTTCTTTAATCAACATGAATTTGTGCCTCTTCAATCTACTCCCCATCGGACCGCTTGATGGAAGTTCTGTCTGGCCCTATTTTCTACCAGATGCTCCCCGCAGAAAGTTCATGGAATTCAATGATAGATATGGGACCCAAGTACTGATGGGACTCGTCATGGTGAGCCTTGCCCTCCCGGGCTTTAGCCCATTTCGTTGGATTGGAGAAGCAAGCCGAGGCCTGATTTCATGGATGGTTTGAACCCCCTTTTAATTAGGTATGGGGTTCAGAGTTCCCATGACTATGCTCTGGTGAGATTCGGTTTGTTGAGGATGAATATACAGGTCCATGATGATGGGATTGAAACAATTTGCGGAAGAAAAAGATAGCGATTAAGGTCGCACCTGTCAGTGCACTTAACATCAGTAAAATACCTAAAAACATTTCCATGGAAGCTCCTTATTTAGTTGAATGAGTCATCGTATAAAACTCTACAACTGCACGAACTCTTCCTCTTCTTCACTCCACAAGATATTTGCTTGGGAGCCAGAATTTTAGGGATGTCAATGATTTTACAATTCTTATCTCTTACAAAATTGGACGACAAAATACTTTTTTTGAAATAAGATTATTTTTTATTTATTCACTCATAAAAAATTAAAGTCTTATTTTACAAACAAAATTTATATTTGGTAGATTCTCCAATTCTTTGAGCACATCTTCTTCGATATCCTCGTCCACTCTCAGTAGAGCCATTGCCTCCCCGCCCTTTTGGTCTCTTCCTAAATTAAATTGATCAATATTAACATTGTGTTTTCCCAAACACGCGCCAATGGCACCGATAATTCCTGGCCTGTCATTGTTTTTGATGGTCAAGATCGTTCCAGTGGGAGCCATTTCAAGAACAAACCCATTGATCAAGGTTAACCTGGGGTGGGGGCCACTGAAAACAACCCCACCAATCGTAAACTCCTCTTCGCGCTTACTCAGAGTACACTTGAGCGCGTTCTCGTAGTCACTGAAATGATGGTCTTTCTCTTCTTCTATCCTCAGTCCGATTCTTTGAGCCAGTTGCTCAGCATTTACAAAGCTCACCGTTTCGTGATGTTGGCTGAGAAATCCTTTTAAAAAACAAAGACGTAGTAGCGCAACGTTTTGTTTGGCAAGTGTGCCTCGATACTTCAGATTTAAAAGTGATGGTGAAAAGCGCATATATTGGGAAGCAAATGACCCCATTTTTTCAGCAAGAGATGTGTAACTTGAGACAAGATCACCCTCCAATATCTGCACTCTTGGCATATTTACTGGAAAGTCCACGACTTCCCCTCTTAGGGCCTTTGGCACCTGGCTAGCCACTGATTCTGCGATCCTCAACTGGGCTTCTGTGGTGGATGCACCAATGTGCGGAGTCATCACGACATTAGGTAATTCTGCAAAGGGGTTGTTGACTGGAGGTTCTTTCTCCCAGGTGTCTATTCCAACTCCCCCAACTTTCCCTGTTTTCAAAGCCCACAAGAGGTCATTTTCGTTGATGATCCCTCCCCGCGCCGCATTGATGATTACGACACCATCCTTCATCAATTTGAGTTCACTAGCCCCAATCATCCCGATGGTTTCCTTATTCTTTGGGGTATGGACACTCAGGATATCTACCTCCTCAAGAATTTCTTTCAGTGAACTCTTCAGAACCCCGTGCCGTTCAAAAACCTCATCAGCAATGTAAGGATCGTAAGCCAACACACGCATATCGAAGGCTCTACAAAATTTAGCCACCCGATGTCCAACGTTTCCAAGCCCAATCAAGCCAATCGTCTTATTCATCAACTCAGTTCCACTAAACTGATGCCGATCCCAACCTCCTTCTTTCATTCTTTGATGAGCTGGAACCAGGTTTCTGACGGTTGCCAGAAGGAGTGCGAGTGTCAATTCAGCAGCAGAGTTAGTATTTTTCCCTGGACTGTGCAAAACAAGAATTCCTTTTTGAGTTGCATAGTCCACATCGATATTTGCGATACCCACCGCAGCTCTTGCAATGACTCTTAGACGTGTAGCCCGATCAATTAGTTCATGATCTACGGGGGTTTCAGATCGGGTTATAATCCCGTCGTAATCTGGGATTTTCTCAAGAATCTGGGGCCTTGGTAAATCAGGGGAGTAATCGATCAGAATGTCTTGCTCAGCTTCAAGAAGTTCAAGTGCTAAAGGATGCAAAGCTCCAGTGATGAGCACTTTGTATTTTGATGACATAATTTTGTCTGAATCAGATGGAATAAGATGGGGGATTTGGCCGATGCTAAATCGGCCGAAAGGGCATCAGAGAACAATACTGGAGGCGTTGGCAGTGATGGTAAGGGCTTGGAAAGCACATTTTCCACAGTATCCCTTGACTTCGACTAGGTAGCGAATGGTCTCATTCAGGCGGGCTTGTTCTTTATCATTCACAACTGCGGTACTGGTTCCACTCTTGATCCAACCCAAAAGCTTCATATTTTCGCCAGATTTGAACTCATTCTCGAACACATATTTCTTGATTGCGTTTTGATAGGAGGGCTCATCAGAGAGAATCACTCGGTGGTTGACACTGGCAATCGCATCGCTGAGTTCTTTACGGAATACATCTTTATCCGGCACTCCAAGATATTGCTCGATAGTCTGCATAAACTTTTCGTCCGGCTGAACATCAGTCTGTGTGACTTCATGCTTCACTTTGGTATTCAAGGCGTAGGCACGTACATGATCGGTATATTTCTTCCAGGTTGTCTCCAAAACAGAGTCATCCCTCAAGATTGCGCTATAGACGTCACTGGCAATTTGTCCCATAATCCAGTTTTTGGCCTGAGGTAAAATCTTCTCCACGTAGTGGTTCAATTTTGTCTTTTGCTGGGCATAGGATTCCTTGATTGCATGCTCTGTCCGAACATACAAATCCAGTGGGCTTACGCAAGGATTTTCCAGGGCAATGGAAGTCAACATCGCATGATCACCACTCTCCTGCATCAGTCGCTGAAGGTTTGCGGCAAATTCATTGATTTGAAAATGTTCTGTATTTTCAAAAACATTTTGGATAAATCGTGGGTCAAGTCCAAAGGTGCCCTCTGAAGGCTTGATGAAAGCAAACTCGTCCAAAATCATTCGGGCCATGTTGTTATCCACACCGCTGTCAGCTCGCCCTGCATAGATCAAAGCTTTCTGCAAAAGAGTCATATTTGGGTTCTGCTTTGACTCATAGAGTCGGGACATGACAGCCATCAGACTCAACAAGGTCAGGCTGTGAGGTGCCACATGGGCGAGATGCTGCTTTTCTTTCTTCCAGTTTCTATGGCTGTTTGAGTAGGTGAACTCATAAATCATCTGCTCTTGCTTGAAGTCAACCGAAAGCGGCATTTCAATGAAGGTTGTCCTGGATCTTAATGCTTCAAAGGAAGCATTCTCCATGAACATATTGAACTCATGGAAATTGGTATGCCCAATAATGACTCCGTTGAAAGGAATCGGTGGTTGTCCCTCAGGTTTGAAGAAGCGATCTTGGGTCGCAAAAAGTAATTCATATAGAAATTTGTCTGAGAGCTTCAAAATTTCATGAATTTCAACCAATCCGTTGGCCCCCGCACACAATTCTCCTTTATAGTCATGAACCAGCGGGTGAGATTCGCTTCCAAAGCGAGGTAAAAGACTGTAGTCAATATTTCCAACCAGCGATCCTGCTTCCTGGCTTTTTTCATCCCTGGGAGTGTAGGAGCCAATTCCGGTCTTCGTTCGAGCATCATAAACCATCCGCTTCGCCTTCAAATAAGGAAGAAGCTCTGTGAAGGAAATATCCTTCATTCTCATGAAATCTCGCAGAACGTACTCACTGTAGGGAGAAAGTCGACCACTGATCGTTATGCTGAATTCCTTGTCATAATGAGGATGGTTCGCCAACCATTCTCTCAAGATTTCTTGATCTGTCCCGCTTACTATCTCATCTGCAAATGCCTTTCTCGTTTCTTCAGGAAGAACTTGAAGAGGCTTCTCAAACAACGGGCTTTGAAGATAGAAGATACCTTCTTCTTCGAATAGAGCCTGATCCCTGAGCCTTTTATCAACAGTTGGTAGCAATAGAGTATGCGTTTTACCCTCTTCTGATTGAGAGTACTGCTTGAGGGCAAGCTTGATTCCCTCCATGGACCTTGATTTAGCCGCTCCAGGTGGTCCGAGAAGAATCCAGAGTCGTTTTGATGCCTCAAGGCCACGGCTGGCATTGTTAATTTTTTCAACTAAATTTTCCTTGGCTTTTTGCTGGCCAAAAACAACATAACCACCAACTCGATCAGAATTTTCAAAGAATTGATAATGATGCTTGATCGGTTTCCCTGGACTGATGGCGTGGTCAACTCCAGAGGACAGCAACATGTCATGGAGAAGTTGAAAGGTGTCACGAGTCACCCAGGGTTCTTGTTGAACTAGTTGGAGATATTCATCGAAGCTCAGAATTTCTTCAGAAACATTTCGCTTGGAGCTATTTTCAAGTAGTGCCTGGAGTGCTTCTCTCATAACGATCTCATTTTTTGGGATGAAAACTTGGAATTTGAGGATAATGGCTCAGAAAAATGCAGCAAAGTTTGTCTAGGAGGAAGTCGTAATTCAATCAGCAGTGAAGCATTATGCAGAAGATCTTTCAACTTTTGTGGTGATGAGAAGATTAGACCAAATGTTCTATGATGTACTGCCGACGCTCATTTGTGTTGCCCCCCATGTAGAAATTCAATAATCCACCGACTTCCTGGAGGTGATCAACACGCACAGGTTGTAGGCGCATCTCAGGCCCAATAAAGGGTCCAAACTCTTTTGGCGAGATTTCTCCAAGCCCCTTGAATCTGGTGATCTCAAAATGCTTTCCGCTTTTGAGGTCAGCAACTGCAAAATCTTTCTCACCTTCATTGTAGCAATATTTGGTTGTTTTTTGATTGCGAACACGAAAAAGGGGAGTTTCCAAAATGAACAGATGTCCTCTTTGAACCAATGTTTCAAAGTATTGAAGGAAGAAAGTTATCAGCAGGTTGCGGATATGAAGTCCATCAACATCTGCATCAGTGGCCAGAATTACCTTTTCATATCTTAAATCGTCGACAGTATCCTCGATGCCTAAGGTCTTCATAATATTGTAGAGCTCTACATTTTTGTAGAGGGCTTCCTGACCTTGACCAAAACAGTTAAGTGGTTTCCCTTTCAGACAGAAAATAGCCTGAGTTTCTACGTTGCGGGAGCTAATCATACTCCCACCGGCGCTCTGCCCTTCAGTCAGAAAGATCATGCTTTCACTGTTATGATTCTTTGAATCGTTTCGATGGAATTTACAGTCCTTCAAGTTTGGAATGGCGAGGGCGGTCTTACGAGCATTTTCACGAACAGCTTTTTTGACATTTGAAAGTTCCTTACGAACTTTTTCATTCTGTTGAACTTTGCTTTTGAGAGCTTCTGCAGCATCAGGGTTCTTGAAAAGGGTATCGACAAAACTGTCCCTGACTTGCGTGACGATCCAGCGAAGATCAGTATTGCCGAGCTTGTTCTTTGTCTGTGATTCGAAGATTGGTTCTTGGATCTTGACTGCAACGGCACCGACTATTCCTTCTCTGACATCTGGCCCTTGAAAACTGCTTTTGAAGAATTCATTAATGCCTTTCAGGATCCCCTCTCTGAAAGCGCTGAGATGGCTACCTCCGTCACTTGTGAAATGCCCGTTCACATAACTAAAATTTGTTTCTCCATAGAGATCGGTGTGTGTTAGGGAATATTCGAGCAAGTCGGCTTGTACATGTAAAATTTCATAAAGTGCCTTGTCACCCACCTCTTTTTCCAACATTTCCTGCAAGCCTCGCTCGGCTTTGAATTTCTCACCATTGAAAATGAGGCTCAAACCACGATTTAAGTAGGCGTAATTCCAAAGCTGTTTCTCAATCAGTCTGAAATCAAATTGGAATCTTGAAAAAATAGATTCGTCAGGGACAAAGCGAACCTCGGTTCCATTCCGTTCTTTCGAAGTTGTGCGGCCTTCATCAACCAACTCACCTTGAATGAACTTCGCAAATGCCTTTTCTCCGTCACGAACTGAACTGACCTCAAAGCTCTCTGAAAGCGCGTTCACTGCTTTAGTTCCAACACCATTCAGACCGACACTGAACTGGAAAACATCGCTGTTGTATTTTGCCCCGGTGTTAATGCTGGAAACACATTCCACTAATTTTCCTAATGGGATACCCCTTCCGTAGTCACGAACTTTTACTTCCGTTTCTTTTAGGTTGATTTCTATACGCTTGCCATGGCCCATGATGTATTCATCAACTGAATTATCAATCAATTCCTTGAGGAGTATGTAAATGCCGTCACTGGATTGTGAGCCGTTGCCTAATCGGCCGATGTACATTCCAGGTCTTTTGCGAATATGCTCCAGTGATGAGAGCGTGATGATTTTGGCTTCGTCGTATTGAACGGGATTTGTTTCCATTTCAAGGAACTCAAGTGTTAGGATTCTGGGTCTTTCTGAGCTGGAAAGAGAATGGGGATTCTATGTCCCTTGAGAAAGAAGTTGGGTTTGGCTAGATAGAGATTTGCAAGATGCTCATCTGTGGGTCACAGATCGAACTCAAAAGGCTCATGATTGGTCTAGTTGTCTCTGAAATTCGCTTCACAGTTGTTCTACTCTCTCAAATAGATCATTTGTGCAATAAAACTTGAATTAACTTGTTATTCACTCAAGTCGATTCTTTCTGATGTACATCAAAATCCCAAAAGATTGATTTTAATAGAATTTTCATTGCACCTGGAAGAACGAACCCATTCAAGTTGATCTTCAGTCGTAATTAAAACTGTCTTTCAAAACAGGCAAAAAAGCAGAAAACTCCCTCGGGATTTGGCCAAATTTTATCAAAGGGGACGAAAAAAAGCAGAATGAATAATCATTCTGGTGAATGGAAAGATATCAAGAGGGGGCTAATTTTATGTATTGGAATTTTAAAATTTAGTTTTCTTTGAGCGAATTTTGCCAAGAGAGAATTGAAATGAAGCTGCCTCTCCGAAAACTGTGAGAGAGCGATTGATTTCTTAGATTGAACCAGTTTTAAGGCCTAAATCACTAAAATTAAACAAGGTTTCTTCTGATGATTGAGAAGTCGGCAAAGTCAGTCCTTGGTTATTTGAAGAATTGATTCCTTTACGAATCGCAATCACTTGACGCCGATAGACATCATCAATCTCCATACTCTTTTGGGCATTCTTCAGAGCATTGTGAATCGTTGAATGACTACGGCCCAAAAACTGGCCGATCTGACTCAATGACATCCCGAAATCTTCTGTCAGAATGTAGACAATGTATTGACGCCCCTTGATTACTCTCTGATCTCTCCTGCCAGACTTGATATCTTTCACACTCAAGCGCAGCGCATTGCAGACATGCTGGATAACGTCGTCTTCAGATCTATCAAATGTGTGTGTCAGGTTCCCAGGAGATGACTGGTGTTCAATACTGATTTCTTTAGCACTGGGTATTAATTTCTTTGCTAGTGCTAAAGAAATTTTCTCGCCCATCAGTGATGAGTGTGCACCCAAACGGATTAAGACCCCCTCCAACTGACATATATTTGGAGGTAAGTTACTAATTAAATATTGGCAAATCTCATCACTCAACTCGATTCGTGAATCTTTTGCTTTACTCTGAAGGATCTGAAGGCAGGATTTGCGATCTGGAGATGGTAAATCTAGTGAAAGCCCAGATTCCAATTTATTGGCGAGAGTGGAGTTGAGCCCTGAAATTCTGCTGGGTAAATTGTTAGCTGAAAGGATAACCTGTTTGCCAGATTCCTTGAGGCTGCTTATGGTATGTTTCAGTTCCTGCTGACATTGTGGTGAACTACTCAATACTTGGACATCTTCCAAGATCAAAATATCTGTGTTCCTGAATTTCTCTCGGAATTGCCCCATCTGGTTGCTGCGAATATCTTGAATGAACTGATTCAAGAAATTCTCAGCATTTAGCATCATCAGTTTATTTTCGGGATGCTCTTTAAGCCATTCCTCAGCAAGAGCTTGGAGCAAATAACTTTTCCCTGTTCCTTCGTTCCCATAAATGAGAAATGGGTTAAAGCTTTTAGCAGGATTGATCAGGACCTGCTCTGCAGCTTTAAAAGCTAATTGATTAAATTCACAGATTACAAAGTTCTTGAATCGACGAGATTCGTAATTCCCAATTACACTTACAGGACTGGATTCCTTGTTGGTAACCAATTCTGCTGGATCTATTAATTGAAAATCTTCGGCTTCTTGATTTTCGAAAAGAAATTCTTCCTGAATAGCTAAGTTTGATGTTCCTTTGGAACCCACCAGATAGTCAAATCTCTTTCGGGAAAATGCACCAAATTCAGGGTAGGAGTCTGCAAGTGCAGATCTGAGATGGTCCTCGTGATTATTCTTAATATCCAGTCGATGAAGTTCGTGGGGGATTCCGGCGAAAACAACCTTTGTTGAGGTGATTTTCACCAGCAGCAGGGCATCCAACCAATTTGATCCACACCCTGAAGGAAGCAATTCCCTCAGCCTAGATTTGCAGATTTTCCATCGGTTGTTGTCAAGATCCATCTTTTACTCAGCATCCAAGTCCAATTGGATATCCTAATTGCCCCACCGAACTCCCCCAGAGTCCGAAGAAGCTGGAGGATCACCCTGCACCTATCAAAAGTGATGCCGCGAGAGTAACCCTTCAGGATAAGTTCGATTAGCGAATTTTTTCGATCCATTAGAGAAACTCAATAAATGAAAGGAGTTTCCCAATGAAAACAGTGTGACTTGAGTTGAAGCAGACCGAATTTCAGGTGGCCGACTCTCTAGTCAAATTTTCAGACAATATGTAAAGATGTGAATCCGTCAATGGAAGGGCTTAATGTAAGCCCAGAGGGTTGCATCCAGCAGCGGCTCAGCGCGAGAGGAGGGTACGTTGCTGCCTCTCAATTCAGCAACGTGTCAATTCATGTTGAACTGGTGTGAAAGACCTTACGAGAATCAATTTTTGAAATCAAACGATTTTTTTAATAATTATATCAGATATTAAGCCATAAGGTATTGATACCAGTTTGATTTTTTTTGTTAGCTCTGTGGGGGATCCCTCTCTCAAAAATTAGAAATATTTAAATATCAAAATGCCATCAGTCTATTCATTAGAGCATTTGTTGTGACTAGTATGTGAAGTTCTTCAATTGATCTTGAAATAATGATTTTATGCATTAGAGTGCAAATTAATTTAAGCTTGATCATCAATTTCATCAGAAACCCTGATTTTAATAGAATTTCTTAACGTCTTCCCAACTGAACTCTAATCGACCATCAAGACCAGCTATCTCCAATCTGAAGGTTTCAGAGCCTAGTTTAACCCCTGTTGCGGGTTTATTTAATTTTGGAAAACTAAGATTGTAGACTTCCACCCAACGATCCAACTCTTTCAAATACCTACCTAGAAGCATTCGCTCTTTGTCCGTGTCTTTTAATTTTTGAATCCTTATAGGAACGACTTTATCTCCATCGTCATCAAAAAGCCTTGCCTGCCAGATAGAATCTTTTTTGCCGAAGTCAGTTTTTTCGTTACTTCCTGAATAAATCATCAACAGAAATTCGAATTGATTAGCAAATTGTTGCTTTTGCGCAAGTGAAATTTCGAGACTAGCAACCTCATCCAAATGATAAGAACTTTGGATAGAATCTGTCAAAAATTGCCGGTACTCTTCGCTGCGAAATAATCCGGCAGCAATCATTTTCGTATTATAGTCTCGATAGATTTCATCTTTTCGATAAGTATCTGCCAGTATCTTTTGTAATTGTGGTGGGGTCTCCTCCACATTTTCATAAATCGGGTTGATAGCCCAGTTGTCTGTTGTGGAACAACCAAAACAGATGATGGGGACAGTTAGGGAAATAACTACCCGGGTCATGAAGGATTTCATTGTGGGTTTGCTCCACCATGTTTTTGAATGAAATGCCCTAGCTTATCATGTTTAGTCTGCAAATACTTTGCGTTGTTAGGATGCTGTCCTTTTTCAAGTGGAACTCTTTCAACGATTTCCAGACCATGCCCCTCAATTCCTACGATTTTTCGCGGGTTATTAGTCATAAGGCGCATTTTTCGAACGCCTAAGAGACTGAGCATTCGAGCCCCTAGCCCGTAATCACGTAGATCGTCTTTGAAACCTAAGTGGTGGTTCGCCTCCACAGTATCCATTCCCTCTTCCTGAAGGCGATAAGCTCTTATTTTGTTGAGCAGACCTATGCCTCTTCCCTCTTGCGGTAGGTATAGAATGACTCCCCTCCCCTCTGCCTCTACCATTTCCATTGCACTTTGGAGTTGAGGTCCACAGTCACACCTTTGAGATCCAAACACATCACCGGTCAAACATTGCGAATGAACTCTAACTAACACCGCATCATCCTCTGACCATTTTCCTTTTACCAAGGCAACATAATCTTTGTTGTCAACCTCACTAAAGAATCCGACTACTTTAAAATTGCCAAATTGAGTGGGCATTTTCGCTTCTGTGTCAATTCTAACGACGCTCTCATGATGGGTTCTATATTTGATCAGATCGGCGATTGTTGATAATTTCATTCCGTGTTGATCAGCAAAACGGCGAAGCTCGGGGTATCTCGCCATGGAGCCGTCCTCATTCATTATTTCGCAGATCACTCCCCCTGGTTTGCATCCAGCAATTCTAGAAAGATCTACAGCACCTTCAGTGTGGCCTGCCCGTTTGAGAACACCACCTTCATTAGCTTTCAGGGGGAATATATGACCAGGTTTTACTATATCTGATGGTGAGGCATCGGATTTCATTGCGGTTAGGATCGTGTGAGCGCGATCAGCTGCCGATATCCCAGTAGAAACTCCCTTTGCAGCCTCGATTGTCACAGTAAAATTAGTACCATGTTCTGTCTGGTTATGAGCCACCATTAGTGGCAAATCCAATTGTTTTGTTCTTTGAGTATCTAAAGCCAGACATATTAGCCCTCGGGCGTGAGTTGCCATAAAGTTAACAATTTGAGGAGTCACCATCTCAGCGGCACAAACCAGATCACCTTCATTTTCTCGATCATCATCATCGATTAAAACAATCATCTTACCGGCTTTAATTTCAGCAATAGCCTCTTCAATTGGATCAATTCTTAGCACTTCAGTCATTCAACCTTTCTATTGGTTGTAGTTCTATCAGCAAATCAGGGTTTAGTTGTTCTATTCTAGTTATTTTAAAATTGAGGGTGTCCATCAAGCTCTCGATTCCGAGTTCACCACACCAAGAGAGACCTTCATTACCAAGAATACGAGGTGCGAGGAAAAGGTAAATCTTATCAACGAGTTTTGATTTGAGGAAACTGGCATGAACTTGAGCGCCCCCCTCTACTAAGATTGAATGAATGTTAAAATTTTCAAGTTGGGATAATACCCATGAAATCTCTGGGCGAACACCGGGGCTAGTCAACCTTATGAGGTTCGATGGTAAATCCCAATCAGGGTCTGGTGCTTTTCTCCCAACGACCCAAATGGTTTTAGATTCATCGTCTCGCAAGCATTTTGCTTGTCTAGGCATTCTCCCACGGCCGTCCATGATAACTTTAATTGGTGAAGAACCTTGATGAATACCACGAGTGTTAAGTGAGGGGTTGTCTTTCAAAAGCGTTTCGCTGCCAATCAGGATAGCTTGATGTTCATGACGCAATCGATGTACCAGTTGCCTAGAGTTAGAACTTGTGATCCATTTTGAAATGCCAGAACCCGTAGCAATTTTGCCATCTAAAGTTGCAGCGACCTTCAGACTCACAAGCATTTTAAGGTTTTCCCTTTCTAGAAATTCAAATATGAGAAAATTCCGATGTAATTTTCCCGTCTTCATCGTTATGATGTTGTTTGCATTGATCCTGGAGGGATGTGCGACTCAGTGGCAACATCAGGTTGACAGTTGTACCTATGAATCATCAGATCCACCAATGCGAAGGGTGATTAACTATAACGATCATGGACTTTGCGACAGGGCCCTGGCACCAAGAACTCCCCCAAATCCAAGAGCCCGCCTGCAGCAAGAAATGACTTACTAAAAATTTAATTAAGCGCGACCGTACATGGAGGTTCGGGTGCGACACGATTAACTCTTCTTTTCAGGAGTTGTTCATGTTACGCCAATTTTGGCTCCATGTAGCTTTGCTGATTTTATCATCAAATCTATTTGCTCAAACTACTACCTTTGCTCCTCAACCAAAAACTGGCAGGGTGGTCAAAAATTTGGTCTCTCAAATTGCTTATCGTGAGCCTTTCCCAACCAAAAAATTTGATTATGAGGGCCTGCACCAAGTTGTGCATGAAGCAGGACCCAATAAGTACCATCGTTTCAAAGTATATCCAGAACCCTTACGTTCAAGGAAGATGAGAATTTTTGAGGGTGGAATTCCGAGGATGAGACAACCATAATATTTCAGGTCAAATCATAAAATCCCCTTGAATCAAGCATGCTTTGCATGATGTAAGGCAGTTTATCAACATGATGTGAAAGAATGATCTTATGCCTGCTGATCCTAATATGACGATTCTGGTTGTTGATGACTTTTCAACAATGCGCAGAATTGTAAAGAACATCCTACGTCAACTGGGCTTCAACAAAACAATTGAGGCAGATGATGGAACCACAGCTTTGGAAAAGCTGAAATCAGAAAAGGTAGATTTTGTAATAACAGATTGGAATATGCCTAAGATGACAGGCCTAGAACTGGTGAAAATGATACGTTCTGACTCAGAACTCAAACATCTACCAATTTTGATGGTTACTGCTGAAGCCCTACAGGAAAATATTGTTGCTGCAGCAAAGGCCGGTGTTAATAATTATATTGTAAAACCCTTCGATGCAAAAACTCTCTCAGAGAAAATGAGCAAAATTTTTCCTTGAATCCCTGCAATTTTGCGGAATGGTTAAGAAACTGTATTTTAAAACTCTTTGTCTTTAGGAAGGTTTCTCGAAAAAATACTTGCTGGTGCTTCTTTTTCCTCCTTGTTTGATCTGAAATCTCTCTCCTCAGGTACATCGCCCTTGAAAAATGTGGGTGTCGCTTCTGCTTTCTCTTTCTCTTCTCGAGATTTTCTACCACGATCTGGAGCTTCTTTCGGTTTGGCCTTTATGTACTCAATCGCGTTATGAAGTTGCTGTTGGAGAGTACTAACCCCTCTTTCGTCATGGATTCTGGTCAACAATTTTTCAGCATGCTCCATTCTTTTGAAGTGGTCAGAATTTAATGTTCCCCCTAATTTCGGGAGATATTGGTAGACCATCAAGCAAATTAGAGCAAATTCCCTGACCGTGGGGCTCAAATCTTTTCTAGTTGCTTTCTTCATCATTGGAAGAGTCTCCATGATTGCTTTCATGGATTTCGATAAATTCTCAACAGTGTTTTTTGCTTGCTCCCGGTCACCTGTCATAGTTGCAATCAAGCTGATTTGAGCAGTTCTGCGATAGAACCTACTCAAATAATAGCCAGAAAGCGGAATCGACTTTTTTGTATCTTCCAACACTTCCATCAGAATAACTTTGTTTTTGGAAGCCATTGGTAAGGCAGAAATACCCTCTAAAATCGGAGATAAGATTTCTTCGTGTTGTGCTCGATTGAGTTTCAATAATTTCTTTTTGTCCATTTCGACAGACTCTTTGGCATCGAAATTATGATATGGCAGAATCTTATTAACCTCTTTCAAGTACTTGATGTGATTTGCCAAAACCATGAAGTCAGCTTTTGATTCTTTATCTTGTTTTTGGACATGAAGATCATCTTGTAAAAACACGAGAAGATGGCCCAGATAGATCTTCTGTGCCTTCATGGCTAGGCGAAGCTTTTCAGTGTTCAAGATCAGATCATCCGCCTCCAGCATCGAAAGCATGAAAGCATCACGATACTGTAAAACTCCTTCGTGAGCACCCTTCCTCAAGAAGTCTGAGACCATCTCAACGCGTACCTTGGAATTGGCTGGGTCAGCCTCCAAAGAATCACTATATTTCTTCATGCTTTGAATAGTGCTCTTTGCTGCTAGTCTCGCGCCTGTCATTTCAAGCTTTTTGGCGTTATTGGGATCTGCTGGTTCCCTTTTGCGCTGCACCACCTGTCGAAGAAATTGGTTTGAGGGGACAGATTTTTTGTATGCGCTCAGTTGACCATGAAGTTTTTCCAGGTCGATCCTCATCTTGTCAAAAAGTTTGTGAGTCTCTCTGACTTCAGGAAGTTCTCTTAATTCCTGTCTTTCTTCATCTGAAAGCATGTTTGATCCTAGACTATTCTCAATGATTGGAAATTTAGAAATTGAATAAATTTTGGGTGCAAGGTTTATGAAATTTCAAAGATCCATTTCGTATCCTTTCACCAGTTCCTAAATCTAAATATCCTGATATTTTGCAGAGATAATTTCTAATTTCACAGTTAAAATTAGTTCACAAATTTTTAACCAAACAAAATTATGCTTACACTTCAAAAATGTAGATTTATATTTGGGTTCAGGTCCTGCATGATGTGAATAATTTTGAACTTGCTCACAACTGGTGGGCCCTTGCCAAACAATTGACCAAACTGAACGCGCATGCGAAACATTACCAGAAGAAAAAAGTCATTGATCTTGGGCAGTTTTCTGGTGGCCTTGTCTGGTTGTACGGACTATCTCTTCCCTCCCCAGCCCCCAGAAAGTGCTGAGACGAATCAACTCAGCGCCAACAGTGACCAAAGCAATCTGAGTGAAATTGCTAAGGATCCTGTTTCTGCATTGGAGCAGGTAGCAGGAACTACCGATACCGGAGATCCGGATGAGGCTTATCGTCAAAGGCAGTTAGAGCGAGAAGCACTAATGAAGAGGCTGGAAGCTAAGCAAAAAGAGATGGCAGAGACAGATAACTCTGACAGTCTTTTGAGCGGGGCTCTTTTGAATCCAGATGGAAGCTTTGCCGCTCCAGGTCAAAATACTGCGTTGATCACTTCCATGAGTGATGACGAGAGACGCCGCTTATTAGATGCGATTCATACACAATTAGCGGAATACCAAAACCTAGGAATACCTCCGATCCGTGATGAGCGAGCAGATTTGCTGATGCCAAGAATCTTTTTTGATTACGATAAAAGCGCAGTTCGCAACGAATTTAAAGACCGACTTCTCCAAATATCCCGTAATCTACTCCGTGAACTCGAGAGAAGAGGAGATATGATCCTTCAAGTTGAAGGGCATGCAGATGAGAGGGGGAACGAGGAGTACAATTTGGTTCTTGGGCATCAGCGAGCTAATTCTGTCAAAGATCTGCTGAAATCATACGTTGCTGATCCAGCAACACTCCAAACGGTGAGTTTTGGTGAGGAGTTCCCAGCAGTACCCCAATCCAATGAACAAGCATGGAGTCAGAACCGTCGAGTTCAATTTACCTTCCTACTTCGTCCATGATCTAAATGTCCCCACTGCTCCAATCGCTTCAGCAGTCAGGACCGCTAGCCATTAGCATCCTGCTGCTGCTGCTGATCTGTTCCGTTTCAGTTTGGACGATTTTTATCAGTAAAATTCTAGTTTGGAAAAAATACCGTTCTTCTAACAAAGACGTTCTGCGTATTTTTGAAGAAGAGAACAATCTGGTTCAATTCATTGAACAAACTAAACAGTGTTCCGAAGGGCCTCTTCAAAGATTTGTTATCGATGCAAATCATGAAATTGATCAGGTAAAACCGCTGACTCAATCAAAAATTGAGCATCGTTCTGAGTTGATTGATTTGTTAGACAGATCATTCGAGGCAATGATTGTTCATGAAGAACTTAAATTGCGCACAGGTCAATCAACACTGGCCACAATATCTGTTACGGCACCTTTTGTAGGTCTTTTAGGGACTGTTCTTGGAGTGATTGATACCTTCCAAGGAATTTCACAACTTCAATCTGTAGAATTGACGGTTGTGGGACCAGGAATCTCAGAGGCCCTAGTAGCAACTGGCGCAGGGCTCTTTGCTGCTATTCCTGCGGTAGTCGCCTATAACCTTTTCAACTCCTACATCCGTGACTCTGTAGAACAAATTGAGAGCCTCTCATTAAAGTTTCTTCAACGCCTGCATCTGCAATTCCTCCTGACAAATGAGAAGAAGAACTAGACGCTCCCAAAAAAGCCAGCAGATGCTGGCAGATATAAACGTAACGCCCTTTGTTGATATCCTCCTCGTTGTTCTTATCGCCTTCATCATTTCTGCTCCGTTAATTACTCGGTCGCTACCAATTGAACTGCCTCAGGGTAATCTTCGTCAGGAAAATCCTGAAAATCAAACTGGCAATATGGTCGTTGCGGTAGATCAGAATGAGAAAATTTTCTTTCAGGAAAAAGACTATGATCTCGCCAGTCTTGAAGCATATTTAGAAAAGGAAAAGTCAATCCCTCGAAGCAGAGTGGTTTATCTGCAGTTGGATAGGCGTGTTGAACACGGATATCTGATCAAGTTGATGCTGGTCTTCAAAAATGCGGGTTTTACAGAAGTTGGCCTGGCATTCAATGAAAAGGATCTTTGAAATCTTTAAAATTACTAATGGTGGCTGGTGAGGCATCCGGGGACCAACACGGGGCTGAATTGATTCGCTTTCTTAGAGCAAGTGTTTCTAATCTCGAAATCTATGGAATTGGTGGTCAGAGGATGTTGGCTCAGGGTTTAAGACCCTATTACATGCTCGACTCCTTACAAGTCCATGGTCTGGTCGAGGTCTTACGTCACTTGCCTCGGCTTTATCAAATATTATGGAATCTAGCTGATTCGATTCGAGAGGAAAAACCCGATGCGCTACTTTTGGTTGATTACCCAGGTTTTAATTTGAAACTGGCTAAGAAAGCCAAATCAATGGGTATTCCAGTCATGATGTACAATAGCCCTCAAGTATGGGCTTGGCGCAAAGGTCGACTTAAACAAATCATTCAATGCATTGACAAGCTGGTTGTGTTGTTTCCGTTTGAATTAGAACTTTATGAAAATACTCGTGTTGAAGCAAATTTCTGGGGACATCCACTTGTCAAAAAACATCAACTTGAAGAGACAGTGTTAAGGTTCAGGAAAACCATTCTTACTGCTCCGGAAAATAAGGTGGTAACTTTAGCTCCTGGCAGTCGTCCCAGTGAAATTCGCCAGCATTTACCAGTCATCTTGGAAGCTGTCAGGAGAGGTAAATTTCAGAATATTGACTTTGTCTTACCCTTAGCAGATAGCTTGGATTTTCAAGAAGTTAGTGAGCAGTTGAAGGAACTACCGATCAAAATTCTGCACGGGAAATTTGAGGAGTGTATTGAGGCCTCAGATGCGGCAATCGTCGCTTCGGGTACAGCAAGTCTGCAAGCGGGTTTAGCCATTGTACCTTATGTTTTGATCTACAGAGTTTCTCCAATAAGTTTCTGGATTGCAAAGAAGCTAGCTCTTGTCCCCTTCCTTGGAATTTTAAATCTCTTGGCAAAAAAAGAGGTTGTCAAAGAGCTACTTCAAGATGATTTCACCCCTGAAAATCTCATTAACGAACTTAGAAACATTTTGGATGATGAAGCTGCAAATCAAAGAATTAGAAATGAAATGGGGAGAGTACGTGAAATGTTAGGAGATCCAGGGGCTTACCAGAGAGCTGCTGAGGATTATTTGCAATACATTTTTAGAATCTCAGGACCAGAGACTTCTTGAATATTTTTCAAAATTACTCAGTGACATTACTGAAAAATGAAAAGATTTCCTTAGCGATCTTTTCTCGAGTATTTTTTTCTTGCTCAAGGAAAAGCACGAATTCCCACTCATCTTGATTACCCGCATATCCCACCAAACTGTATACTCCCTTTAGTGATCCAGTTTTAGACTTTAATCCCTGATACTCTGAAAGTAGATGTGGATGCATTCTTAGCAGTTTCAGTACTTTCAGCATGTCCATCTCGCTCAACCTGTTCTTTCTAGATATTCCAGATGCTTCCACCAGGCTGATCTTTTCTGGAATGATCCCCAATTTGTCTTTCCACCAATCTTTCCAGGGTTTGATTGAGCTTTCAAAGTCGATCGATGAATGATCTTTTTCAAGGGAAGCAGAGAGCAAAATCTGATTCGCAATAAAATTATTTGAATACTTGAGCATTGCTTCGAGGACTTCTTTCAGTGGTTTTGAATTTTTGTACTGAAAGATCAATTTGTCATTCTCCTTTTTAAGCGAATTTTTGATTTCGCCTGTAAATTCCAATTCATTTTCTTTCCAGATGGCTTGCATCAATTCACCTGAATATCTTTGTGCAAGAGCGGGATCTTCAGCTAGATTGATTCGTTGTTTGCCAGGCTTGAGTTGCTTTCCCAGAGAAATTGTAAGCGGAGTCAGCGGAGTTTGCTTTTCAGCTGAAATTAGGGTCCCATCCGTTTTCTTTTCAAGAGACGCGGTGTTGAAATTGACCAATAAAGCTCCATTTAGAGCATCGTATGGATTACGTGACCTCTCAACTCCATCTGCTTGAAGAGGAAATGTAAAAGCTGAGTTATCAAGCAGTAAGTGTCTCATCTTAGATGGGATTTTGCCTTTGAGCTCTCTACCCAAAAGTTGAATTTCTTCAGAGACAAAAAATGGATCACCCAGCCCCTTGATTAACAAATCTTGATTGTCACGAAGGTAAACCTCTGTCTGGAAATGATGATCCTCTCCCCAAACATCGAGAGCATATAGAGCCAGCGGAACCTTCAAAGTTGAAGCTGGGATCCACTTTCTGTCAGGATCAGTCGTATAATGGAAACGAAGCTCACCGTCCTTAGCAACTAAGAGCACGCCTTTTTGAATAAGTGGCTGAACTCTTTTTTTTAGACCAACCCAACCAGGCTCGACTGCGAATGCCAGTGTAAAGAAAAATTGTGCAATCACTAAAATTGTAATTACCTTGCTACCCATTCGAAAAAGCTTTTGTCGCTGTATTAGCAGTCTAATCATGAACTGGGAGAAACCATTCATTTCTCAAAACCTCGAAAATTTATTTGTTAAGTTCTAACTCCGTTTGTCCGACGACGATAAATCAAAAAACCTAAGATGCCTACAAAACCTGGAACGATTAACAGGTTTGCCAGAAGCAAATTATTACCAAGTTCTTCAATATCTTGTCTAAGAATTTTTCTGACCTCACGTAACTCGCGCCTGGTTTGTCGTTCCTGCTCTCGAAAACTAGCAATTTGATCTTGAACCTCTTTGGGCAGGAGAATTTCCTTTTCACCTTTCTGAACCCCCTGAAGCAAATTATTTAGCTCACTTTGGACTTTATCGAGACTGGCTTGCAGTTGATTTTCTTCCTGTTGGTACTTCATTTGGGCTTCTTGTTGAAGAGCCAGCACCCTTGTGAATGGGCGTTGAAATTGTCCTCTGGAGCGGATTTCACGCAAGGCATCGTTTCCGCTCAAATATTCAATGATATTCAAAGCCAGGTTCAGATTGTCATTTGTGGGTTGGACAATACTTTGACCTAGCAAGTTCAGTCTTTGAATTGAAAAACCGTCTGTCATCCAGTCAACGTCTGAAGCTAACAAAATGGTTCTGGATGCTTCAGATTTCTTGATAAAAGACTCATCCCTTACTCCCTCAGGTGGTCCCTCAGGAAACGCACTTTGAAAGGTGCCCTGAATTTGAGCCAGAAGCGTTCTTTGTTGACCATCTACCTTTATGTCGCGGGCGATTTGCTCAGGGCTTCCAAAGCGCAGTTGAAACGCATCGATAGTGCCGCTGTTTGGTGAGGTTTTGATCAAAGCTTCAAAAGTAGAAGTCGCATTATCTGATGGCGATAAATTCCCCGCCTCAGCGAACAATAATTGCTCAAGTTGACTTGTAATTGGATGCTGGCGGTCCAGTTGGTTTACACCAATTGAGATCCAGGGAGGGAATCTCAAAACTCCATTACGACTGTTGACTGAAGTGGCAAGCTGGAGATCACCAACTACTTGGTTTGAATCATAACGAACTCCCCAGCTCTCAAGTAATCTTGGTAAATCACTAGCAAAACTTTGAGGAGGTTGCCCTCCTGATGCAGCTTCGGCTCTTGCATTAGGGTCCAAAGCAATAAAAATGTTGCCGCCCTTCAGCACGTATTGGTCAATCTGATAGAGTTGTTGATCAGATAGATTTTTTGGATGTAGAAGCATTAGGAGATCAATATCATCTGGAACTGATCCTGACGAAGATTGTAAAAACTCCACATCAAAGAGCTTTTCAATTTCCTCTGATAAAGCCCAAGGTTCTCCACCTTGTCGTTGCATCATCAACTGTGGATCACCTGTTATTGGGAGGTCTGACCAGATGGCAATCTTTGGCAATTCGACTTCGGTAACTCTGTGGATTGCTAGAGTGATGTCATATTCCAAAAATTCCTGCCGCCTTGGGTCAAAGAAAGGGATGGTTATTTCTTGATCCACTTGCAGAAAGGTGGCTCCAAAAAAGATGCTATCCCCATTGGGAAGTTTTGGTGCTTCCATCCCATAACGGATTGCCCACTCTTCCTCCTCTGTATCTGGTTTTGGATCAAAGACCTCCAAAGTCATTTTTCCCGAGGAAATCGTTTGATATTCACCCAACAATTCGACAACTCGCTGAGCGTATGTTTTTAGGCTTGGAGGCAACTGTTCATTGTGAAAGCTGAAATAAAATTTAACACGAACCGGATCTTCTAACTTGGTCAATATTTTTTTGGAACCCTCTGAAATTGTGTAGAGTTTGTCAGTTGTCGCATCTATTCGCAGGGGAACATGATATGCGATCGCGTTGATAGCAATTAAACAAACGAATAGCAGCAGCAGAAAAATACCATTCAAGGACCAGCTCTTCATTTTACTCCTTCCGAAATTAACGACTTTCGCTGGTTGTTAAGATTCGAACATTCAGCACCAGCATAAATCCAATAATAGAACAGAAATAAATCACATCTCTAAAATCAATCACGCCTCTCCTGATGGCATCAAAATGAGCGGTGAAACTGAATTGACTGATTAAATCCGCAATCCAGACAGGAAATAGATTATTTAACGAATCAGTCAAAACACCCCATCCCAAAAGAACTAAAATTAGGCAGATCACAACACTGAGAATAAAGCTGATCACCTGATTCTTCGTGAGGGCCGAAGTGCAGGTTGATATTGCTAGATAAGCCCCTGCCATCAGAAAACTCCCCAGATATCCTGTAAAAATTGGTCCGGGATCGGGTTGTCCTAGATAATTTACTGTAATGATCATTGGAAAAGTTAGCAGGAGTGCTAAGCCAATAAAAATCCAACCAGCCAGAAATTTTCCTAGCACAGCTGTGAAAGGATGTATTGGGAATGTCAGCAACAATTCGGCTGTTCCTGAGCGACGTTCTTCAGCCCAGAGCCTCATACCGACTGCAGGAATGAGGAAGAGATATAGCCAAGGATGAAACAAGAAGAAAATCTCCAGGCTGGCTTGTTGTGATTCGTAAAAACCGCCTAGGAAAAATGTGCAACTCGTTGATGCCATCAGGAATACTATGATAAAGACATAAGCAACTGGTGACCGAAAGTACGCATAAAGTTCGCGTTCGAAAATAGGCACTATTCCGTTCATGCTGCCTCCCTTGTAGTCATTTGCCGAAATACCTCGTCTAAACGGCCTTTCTCCACATACATCTCTACTATTTTTACGTTGTTTTGATCGAGACGTTCCTTAACTTCTTCCAAAATGGATTTTCCTTGCTTTGGCAAAATAAGGAATTTAAGAGTTTGGTGGTTGGTACCATGGATCTCAACTTTCTCAACACTAGGAATTTCTAGGAGAATTTGCTGAAAATCCTGATTGGATTGTGCACTAATTTTTAAGTTAATTGCGTTGTGGTAGATGGACTTCGAAAGAAGTTCTTCAGGTGTTCCATCACCAACTATTTTGCCTTCCGAGAGAATGATTGCTCGGGAGCAGATTGCCTCAACCTCCTCTAGAATATGGGTAGAAACTAAAATTGTCCGATCTTCCTTCAATTGGCTGATCAGTTTTCGAACCTCATGTTTTTGGTTAGGATCGAGACCGTCTGTGGGTTCATCCAAAAGCAAGACGGGTGGGTCATGAAGCAGAGATTGGGCAAGACAGGTACGCTGGCGGTAGCCTTTTGAAAGAGTCTCAATAAGTTGATTTCTTACAGTCTTCAATGATGTTTCTTCCAAGACTTTTTCAATCTGGGAATTTAACCTTTCCCCAGTCAGTCCCCTAACCTTTCCGGCGAATCGCAGAAACTCTTCTACCTGCATTTCACCGTAAGAAGGTGCACTCTCTGGAAGGTAGCCAATTTCCGCTCTGGCTTTGATTGATTGTTTGGTGACACTGTGGCCGCAAATGAATGCATCTCCACTGCTGGGTTGGAGATAGCCTGTCAACATTTTCATGGTCGTAGATTTACCCGCGCCGTTTGGTCCCAAGAACCCGAGTACCTCGCTCTTTTGCACTTGAAAAGAAACTTTACTCACAGCTTGAAATTTTCCGAAATTTCTTGATATTTCAATAACTTCAATCATTGCTTTTACTGTTTTATGATGTGGTACTTTCTTAAGAAAGAATCATTACCAAATGTTATTTGAAATCTTAAAAATCACTTCAGTTTCTTGGTATACTTCATTCGAAGTTAACCAACCTAAAAAATAATTTTCGGTAAATAGCTAATTTTGCAAGATGAATTGAAAGAAAGATTGTGGAGTGTTTGATCCAAAAAACTTAGTAAATCCACACTTGGCTGGAGATAGTTTATTTGAAAAGAGAAGTGCTAGAGGTATTCTCCTCCTACACGGCCTTACTGCGACAACTAACTCTGTTCGTCCCATAGCCAGTCTACTTGGCGAACTGGATTGGACTATTTCCGCACCATTACTTCCGGGTCATGGAGAAAATCTTGAAAAGTTAGCCACAACGACCTGGCGAGATTGGGCGGAACAGGTCGAGCAATGCTGGCAAGAATTGAATGAATATTGTGATGAAACTTTCATCGCTGGTGAATCGGCCGGAGGTCTGCTTGCGCTTTGGTTGGCATGTTTACAGACTATTCGTCCAAAAGGAGTGGTTCTTGTTGCGCCAGCGCTTCAATTAAATCTCCCAGATTGGAAAAGGCAGTTGATTTGGCTGCTTTCATTCTTTAAAAGCACCTTTCCCAAAGAAAAAAAAAGTGGTGATCTTCAGTGGCAGGGTTACTCAGAGCACTCCTTGAAAGCCGTGTTGCAATTGATTGATCTTCAGGACCTAGTTTTGGAAATTATCCCACAATTAGAACAAGACATTCTTGTTGTGGAAGGTGGACAGGATGATGTGATCGGCCCTGGAGTCAGTAGTCTTTTACAAAAGAAGGCGAAAAGATCAGAAGTGAAATCTATATTCGTTGAGAAAGCAGGCCACCACCCCATGTTGGAAAAAACTTCTCAAGACTATGTTTTATCAGAGATAGTGAATTTTCTTCAAAAGAGTTGACTAGATTTGCAGCAGGACGAAATGGATAAAATAACTCAGAATCCACCAAAAACTCTGTATTTATTGCGGCATGCTAAATCAGCTTGGGACAATCCAAATCTTTCTGATTTTGATCGGCCACTGAATAAAAGAGGCAAAGAGAATCTTCCTGGTCTGGCGAATCTTGCAGCGATGCTGAATTCTCCACCTGAGTTGATACTGACTTCACCCTCCAGGAGAACACTTGATACTTTAACTGGTTTTTGTCGGGGAATGTCGACTCTCTTCAAAATTGAAGAAGAAAAGGAGCTTTATCACGCCTCCAAAGAAGAAATACTTTCTAGAATTCAGGAAGTTCCTGAAAAAATCCAAACACTTCTGATCGTTGGTCATAATCCAGGGTTGGAAGAATTTATCTCTTGGATTCTGATGGGATCTATAGTTCCAATTCCTCTGCAGATGACCACGGGCTCATTCGTCCAGATGACCTTGAATATCTCTTTGTGGTCAGAAATTGCGCCCGAAACTGCTACGCTACAACTTATGATCCCAGGTAGATTCAGCTCAAAATTATCAAAATAAATTTTCAATCGTCACACTTGGTACCAGATGAGGCAAAGTAGACTTATTTAATTTTTCTTGCTAGATTAGAATTAATTTTTTCACATAAATTTTAATGGTTTAATTGGTCCTCACATGACAAAGCTCCCTAGTTTTCGGGACCTGTCGTGGCAGGATTTGGAATCACCTTCATCGACGTTTCTTGTCAACCATATTCGCAAAGAATTAGGGTTGTCAAAGGTAGTTGCGGAGCTTCTGACAATTCGCCAACTCGAAAAGTTGGAGGAAATTGAAGCTTTTTTGTATCCCCGCTTTGAGCATTGTTCAGATCCTTTCTTGATGGCTGATATGCAGATAGCTGTCGAGAGAATCTTAAAGGCTCTTAACCAAGGGGAAACTTTGGTTGTCTATGGAGATTATGACGTTGATGGTACCGCTGGTGCGGTCATTCTCTATCGATATCTCAAAAGAATCGGTCTAAGGGCGCATTATTTCATACCTGAGCGCCTGAAAGATGGCTATGGGCTGACCGAGACTACGTTGGTTGAGCTTAAAAGCCGAAAAACAGACCTCATTCTGACCGTTGACAACGGAGCAACTGCTGTAGAAGAAGCTCTGATAATTCGTGAACTTGGCATGGAATTGCTGATCACGGATCATCATCTTCTAGGTGAAGAGATTCCGAACGCTACGGCAATGATCAACCCTCAGCAACCCAACTGTAAGTATCCTTTCAAGGGCTTGTGTGGTACTGGTGTGGCTTATAAGCTATTGCAAGCTTTAGATCAAACCTTGACAGAGAGAGGTTATTGGCAGCAGACCAGTTACATAAGACCCAATTTAATGAGGGATTTGGACCTGGTATGCCTTGCTACGATAGCTGATAGAGTGCCTCTGACCGGCGAAAATCGATTCTTTGTGCAGGCTGGTTTGGAAGTGCTGAACGATCACCCCCGACCTGGACTGCAGGCGTTGATGCGAGCAAGTCATCAACGAGGTAGAATAACTCCCACTACAATCAGCTTTAAAATAGCTCCTAAAATAAATGCAGTGGGTCGACTCAGTGACCCACGTATTGGTGCCCGCCTCCTACTTTCGCATTCCTTGAACGAAGCCAAGCCCTATGCTGATAAATTGCTTCAGTTGAACAGCGAACGTCAAACAATCGAGAGAGAAATTTTTCACAGTGCTTTGAGACAAGCGTCTGAACAGACGCACCTCAATGCGATCATTTTATTTGATGAGAACTGGCACCCAGGTGTGATGGGCAACATTGCGACGAAGATTTCCCGCCAATTTCAAAAAACCACACTAGCCCTGACACGAAACCAAGGGGAACTTCTGGGTGGGAGTGCGCGTAGTTTAGATGGGTTTGACGTTCGCTCAGTACTTGAAAACTGTTCAGATGTTTTAGAAAGGTTTGGTGGTCATCAGGCTGCAGCTGGTCTGAGCTTGATGGCGAAAAACATGGAAGCTTTTTGCGAACAATTTCAATATTTAATGGGGGGAAAAGAATTTGAGAAACAAATTGGTGAGAATTTTTTAGAAATAGAAACTTGGATAAATGAAGAAGATCTAAGCCCTCAGCTTGCTAGCGATTTAATAAGGTTAGCACCTTTTGGTACTAATAACCCTGAACCAGTGATTGGCATCAGGAAGGCAAAACCGCATTCAATTTCATTGTTTGGGAATAACCACCTAAAATTTAATCTTATCAATGATGATCAAAAATATGAGGTAGTCGCCTGGGACAGTTCGGATTGGTATCCCAACTTGGGAGGGCATTTTGATATGGTGGTGAGCCCTCAAATTATAAGCAGGTTCAACCAAAATGCTCTTCAATTCAGAGTACTTGATTTAAGGCCAGTAGCGTGAACTGGCTCCTACAAACAGGGATGTGGGGTTGTGTATTTGGTTATCTTTTCAGTTGGGGGGTTAGACTCTCCCAATCACTTAATCACAACTCCAAGCTTTTAAGGTGGAGTGAGAGAATCTTCTTTGTTTTTTGGTTACTGCATGCTGGCACCTTGATAATCGGATTATGGTGGTGGGAAGCTTTCTGGCCAACCATGTTCATCAGTGATGTCCTGAGTTTTGTAGCATGGCTTAGTATAGGTGGGCTGATTTGGTTTCATGTGCCAATGTCTAAACTGATACAAGTAGAGATCCTACCAATATTTGCAGTACTTATTCTTATTCTTTCAATCAGTATTGCACAGGGGGGCATTCCTGCGCTTGCGTTGAGCAATCAAGAGCCTTGGATTTATCAAACTGCGCTTTTGACCCACATCATCAGTACTATTGGTGGATACACATTTTTCAGCTTAGCTTGCCTTGCTAGCAGCCTGTTTGTTTACCAAAATTATCGACTCAAGACTAAATTGGAGGGAGTTCTTCGACTAAGGATGCCAGCCCTAGGCACATTAGAAAAAACAAGCTATGTTGCCATAAAATGGGGGTTTCTACTGTTGAGTATTGGAGTAGTTTTGGGAGTGATGCTCAGTAAAAGTATTTTGATTGGTGAAACATCTTTGCGGCTACTTCTCTCAGTGGGGGTTTGGTTTGTTTATGCAATGTTTCTCCTTGACTATCATCTACAAAGTATTCGCAGTAGATGGAGTCCATATTGGCCAATCATCGGTTTTGCACTCATTCTTGCTGCGGTATTTGTCGAAGCCTATCATCTTAGCCGTCCTGGAATTCCACAAAATTAAAAAATATGTCGGATTCCTCTTCGTTATTGTTTGAATCAGAAATTCAAAGAATCAATTCTGCGATTAAAACTAATCTCCAAGGTCCTGTCCCCTTCCTGTCTGATATCATTCGTTACTTGATTGACTCGCATTACACCCCATACCGATCTTTTCTTCTTTTAAGGTGTTCTGAACTTTTTCAACCGGAACAGCCTGAGGCCGCATATCATACCGCGAGTACTCTAGAGTTCTTGCATATTGCATCCGTGCTTCATCGCAACATTACGGAGACGAATCAAACAAGAAGGCAAATGAGAAGTCTGGATAGTTTGTGGGGCAACGAAGCAAGCCTTTTATTGGGGGACTATTTACTCTCAATTTCATTTCAAATTCTTACACGATTAGAGCAAATTGAAATTCTGCAATGCGTCTCATGGGCTACTAGAAATATCGCCAGGGGACAAATCCTAGAAGTTTCCGAAAGGGCTTCTTCTCAGAATGATCCTGAAAAATGTTTGCAGGTCTACAGGGAAAAAGATGCTAGCTTATTGGCTGCAGCGGCAAAATGTGGTGCTATCTGGGGAGAAGCTAACTCTAATTTACAACAACAACTAATGACTTTTGGTGAAAAATGGGGTGTTGCCCTAATTCTTAAAAATGATCTTCAAATTCTTGATGATCCACAGCTGTTAAAGGAGAAAATTTCTGCGAAACTCAGCTTTTTCCCATTGGTTATTTGGTTGAGTGAATTATCGGATCCAGAACTAGCAAGCTGGCAGATAAAAATAGAAAACCCTAATGAGAAAGTGATTTCAGAGTTGATGGGTAAATTAAAGGGAGATCCAAAAGAAAAAACACTATCCGTGATGCAGAAGTTTTTGGACGAAGCTCAAGAAATTTTATATCAAATCCCTGATCTCGAAATAAGAAAACTACACGAAGCAAGTTTTGCCGAATTCGTTCCACAGAATGTTTGACATCTCAATACCTGATCCAGTCGGAAACCTTTACTTAGTGACCGATTCTCACCTTGATTACGATTCTGCACCTTATGGTGAATTCATTGATTTCTTGGATTCACTAAATGACGTCCATACTTTGATATGCTTAGGTGATCTTTTTAAGCTTTGGTTAGCTGATCAGCGATATTGGACGCATCTTCATCGAGAAGTCTTGAAAGCCTTTCGTAGATTATCTGAAAGGTCCAACAATGTGATTCTTGTGGCTGGAAACCGTGAATTCCTGCTGCCAAGAAATCAAGAGCAGCTAAAGAAATCAGAGTTGCCATTCAGTCAAGTTGCATTGGGGAAGGGCTTTTTAACATGGGGAAGCAAGCGATTTGGTTTTGAGCATGGGGATCAGGTCAATCGAGATGACAAGAATTATCTAAGGTGGTATGCACTTTCTCATTCCCAAGCATTTGAGATTCTTTTCAGATGTCTACCGAGTTTAATTGCTAACAAAATAGCAGAAAGCTTGGAGGCAAAAATGGCTCAAACCAACCAGGCATTTAAGATTCAATTACCAATAAAACACTTGGAAGAATTTGCTGAGGCTTCGTTAGAAGACGTAGATGAGTTTTTTCTAGGACATTTCCACGAAAGATTTAAGTATTCGCTGCAAGACTCCTCCAAATCACTCCATATTATCCCAGATTGGCTAAGCACTAGAGAATATTGGCGAATTGACCCGCAAGGCCGAAGAACTGAATTAAAGTTTAGCTAAGTTCAACCCAATAAAGATTGTCATCATCATTTGTTCAAATTCATCTCCGCTCTGAACACCAGAAAAATACCCGATTCTAATTTATCAAAAGATAGAGACGTCCAGGCTTTTTCAAGATTTCTATCTTATTGGTGGCCGAACTGGCGTTGGATCCTACTTGGATTTGCGGCGATCCCAATTACTGTCGGAGCAACACTACTGCTGCCTTGGTTAGTGATTAGAATTGTCGATGATCACTTGATGAAGGGGCAGTTTGAAGGCTTCAGTGAGTTGATCTGGGCTGCGGCAGGTGTCATTGCTTTAGGCTATGTAGCGGATGCGGTTTATACCTTTTCGCTTCAAAAGACTGGACAACTTGCCATCTACGAACTTCGCAAGGAACTCTACAAGCACATTCTTTCTCTTCCAAGAATCTTCTTTGATCAAAGACCCGTTGGAGTAATTCTTACCAGAATCACCACAGACCTGGAGGCACTAGGGGAATCCTTAGCTGCTGGGGTTTTATCGGTTTTTACGGATTTACTCAAAACAGTCGCCCTCCTGGGAGTTCTTCTTTATTTCAGTTGGCAGTTAACATTGATCGTTTTGTTCATCCTGCCTGTCATTTATTTCATCAGCAATTATTTGCGAGCAAAACTCCGTCTCTATTACAACTTGACGCGAGAAGCCCTGGCTCTCGCAACAGGTTTTCTACAGGAGTGTTTAAACGGAGTAAAAACAGTCCAGCTTTATGCCGCTGAAAACAAAGTGCAGAAGCAGTATGAGGAAAAAACACAGCATTTCCTTCACGCACAATCACGCTCTAATTTCTACGATGCTACCCTGTTCTCTGTCATTGAGGGAATTACCTCTATCGCCATGGCACTGATGATCTGGTATGGCGCCCATGAAATCCTGGATGGAACTGTCACAGTGGGTACCCTGATAGGATTTATAAATACATTGAACCGAATCTTTGTACCTATCCGAGAGTTTACGCAACAATTGACTGTTTTTCAGAGAGCAATGTCATCGTTGGAAAATATCGAGAAATTGTTTAGAGAAAAAACAGATGTGGCTCTCTCAGAAACTCAATTACAAAATGAAATCACCAAAAAATTAGAAGTATTTGAGAATCTGACATTTGAAAATGTTCGTTTTCGTTATTCTCCCAACTCCCCCTATGTTCTCAAAGGGATCACTTTTGAAGTAAACAAAGGGGATAGAGTTGCGATTGTTGGTACAACAGGATCGGGCAAATCAACTATTCTTCGAATCTTGACCAGAACCTACACCAATTATGAAGGTTCAATTAGAATCAATGGAGTCGAGTTATCTTCAATCCCTAGAGGAAAACTTCAACGCCTGATTGCTCTATTACAACAAGAAACTTACTTGTTTGAAGAGAGTGTTGGATTCAACATTTCATTGGGAAGGGAGATTGTAGGATCGAATGAGGTTGATGAAGCTGCGCGATATGTCTATGCCAACGAATTCATTGAAAAATTACCTGGGAAATTAGATTTTCAACTTCTCGAAAATGGAAAAAACCTCTCTGAGGGTCAAGCGAGACTGATTGTATTTGCAAGAGCTATTGCAGGTAAATCTGATCTCTTTGTCCTAGATGAGGCAACAAGCTCAGTGGATTCAGTGACGGAAAATTTGATTCAGAAAGCGATCGAGAGGATTTTCAAAGACAAGACGGTTATCGCCATAGCTCATCGGTTGAGCACAATCCGCCACTCTACGACCATTCTTGTGATTTCAAATGGCCTCATCGCAGAGAGGGGAAATCATGCAGAACTGGTTTCAGCCAATGGAATTTATGCCCAATTGTTAAAAACTCTTGAACAACAACAGTCTTCAACTCTTCCAGAAACTGGGCATGCACAGTAACAGAACAATGAATAATTCCAATCTTCCTACCAACATAATAAACATAAGTAGAACCTTGGCTACATCAGGTAAGGTGGCTGCCAGCGCCGGATTGTGAGATAATCCAAAGCCAGTTCCTAAATTCCATAGACAAACCAATACCATTTGCCAAGAACTGAAAATATCTAAATCAGAAAGAATCGTTAGGAGGAATCCGCCTAGCAAACTCACCAGTAGATGAACTCCAAACAAACCAAGAATTGCCTGAAAGACATCTTCACCAACAGTTTTACCATTGATCCTGATAGGTATAATCGCCATTGGTTGTAAGACTCTCCGACTCAATGAATAGAGATACTTCCACATTACCACCAACTGCTGCATCCGCATCCCACTCGAACTCGAACCAGTACAAGCCCCGATAAACAGCGCTAAAAAGAGAATGGCTTGAGCTCCCACTGGCCAATTTAAGTAAGACTCGAATTCAATTCCAGTGTTTGTGACCATTGAGATTGTTTGGAAGAGGCCATCGCGTAAAGATTCTTCAAAATTCAAGAAGTTGTCTTCAAAATTCAGAAACATTGCGCAAGTGACTGACAGAAGGGACACAGCCAATAGGTACCAGAGCCATTCAGACTCATTGTGAATGTTTTGCCAGTTTTGACTGTGCAGTCGAACTACAAAAAGAATGTTCGTTCCTGCTGTGATCATGAATAAGATGGCACCCCACTCTAGGAATGGCGTTCCAAAAGCTGCCCATCCATCATTGTAATTACTGAATCCAGCCGTAGCCCATATCCCAAATGAATGACAAATCGCATCATGAAGGTCCAAACCACCTAAAACCATCCAGATAGAACTCAGGATATGCAGGGAAATGTAAATGAATAAGATTTTGAAAATGATTTGAGGAATTCCCCAAATTTTCTTGCCAAACTGAGTTCCTGGAGATTGAATTCGGAGGCTTTCTTGACGACTCAGTTGTAGCCCGGTCACTCCAATAATTGGTGGGACATATAGGAAGAGGAGTATGATCGCTAGGCCACCAATGGACTGAATAAATGCCCTCCAAAATTGAAGATGGGCTGCCAAGGATTCAACATCTTCGAAAACTGTTGCACCGCTAGTTGTGACTCCAGAAGTAGATTCAAAAAGAGCTTCAGAGTAGCTGACATCTGCGATCAGCCAGATTGGAATAGCGAAAATGAAGATTGTGATTACGTAACTTAAAAATAGGAACACGAGGCCTTCCCTAAGTCGAAAGATCCCACCACCGTGATAGAATCTTTTAAACAAAAAGGCCAAAATTAGTGAGAAAGCCGATGGAAGCAAATAGGCAGGAGTCGAATCAACATCTTCGAAAAGTGCGTAGATTGTTGGGAGGATTAAAATAATTGAAATTCCTCCCAGAATCCACTGCAGACGATGAAAGATGGTATGCCAATTCATTCTGGCAAATTAAGAAGATTCTGATGGGTTCTCAGGTTTCCTTTCGTTGGGGGAAGCTACTTTAGCGATCCAAATACTGATTTCATAAAGAATAATCAATGGTCCAGCCATCAGAGTCTGAGTCACGACATCAGGTGGGGTAAGGATCGCTGCGAGAATAAACACGATAACAATCGAGTATTTCCGGTTTTGCCGGAGCCAATCTGCTTCAACAAGTCCCATTCTCGCCAGAATGTAGATGATCGTTGGTAGCTCAAAGATGAGACCGAAAGCAAAAAGTAACTTTACCGTTAGCGATAAGTAGGCACCCATCCGAAGGGAGGGAAGTGTGAATTGATTCTCAAACCCGAGGAAAAAATCGTATCCAAAAGGCAGCACTGCAAAATAACCAAACATTCCACCACCAACAAAAAGTGGATACGAAACCAGAAGGAACGGCCAGAATGCTTTTCTTTCATGATTGTAGAGGGCAGGGCTGATGAACAACCATAACTGTGAGAGAACAACGGGAAAGGTCAAAAAGAGCGATGTATACAGCCCGATTGCTAAATAAGTGAAGAATGGCTCAGTCAATTCGTCAAAGACCAGAGGAATATTCCGTGCATCGAGTGGCCGCCTAAAGAGGCTTAAAATGGGCTGCTGAAACTCCATTTCGCAAGAAGTCGCAACTATAAATCCGCCAAAAACGACAGCAACCGAAATGATGAGCCGACGTCTTAGTTCGGTTAGGTGATCAGTCAGTGGCATCGCCACATCTTTTTCAGGACCTTCGGGGAGTGGTGATGCTGGAAGCGTCATAAATCATCATAGTTTGAAAACAGAAATCTTAATCTTAAAGTTCGTGAACTCAGATCGAATTATGCAAAAGACGAATTCAATATCACGCCTTCAGAAACTTTGCACGCTCTTCATGAATGTCCCTTTGAAGCTTTGTTTGGTCATGATGCTTTTCTTCAGTGGTTTTGTACAAGCCGAAGAATTTCAACTTTTTCAAATGATTGATCAAGAGGGAAGGAAGATTCAAAAGGCGATCTACAGTGCAGAAGATCAATTCATCGTAAGTTTGGATGATGCGTCAAACATTACCGTTTGGAAAGGTTTAACAGGACAACGCCTCAAAAACATCAGTGCTGCGAGTCATGGGCCGAAAGAACTCTTATCAAATCCAACGACTCAACAACTGGTCACAGGTGGCATGGATTCGACCGTTAGAATCTGGGATCTGGAGCGAGGTATTGAGCAGGAAGTTCTGCGAGGCCATTTGACCGCAGTTAGTGCCCTAGCTCAAAATGTTGATGGCACGGAACTATTTAGCGGAAGTGATGACGGTTCGATAATTTATTGGAATCAGGAAAAAGGGGTCATCGAAAAGCAAATGATCGGTGCCCATCCTGTGGAAGTTGTTGCGCTTGCCCTTCATCCTAAAGGTAACCTTCTGGCCAGTGCAGACCAAGAGGGAACACTACGTCTATGGAGCTTCCCTGATTTTTCTCTTGTTCGGGAGTTTCGCGAGCATTTTGGAAGAATTAGTGTACTTCGATTCAATAAATTGGGTGATCGTTTATTATCAGGGTCGACTGATGGAACCGTGATCGTATGGGATTGGGATAAGGAGGAAATGGGCTTCCGTTTAGAAACTGGAAAACCCGTTCATGATTTGGACTTGCATCCAGACGCACAAACTTTGATCACAGCTTCTGAAGAATCAGTAATCAGATTTTGGAATTTTCGCGTAGGTGGAGCACTGCCAGAAAAAATTCAATTAGAATCGCCAGCTAATCAGGTCCGGTTCGATAAAACTGGAGCGAATGTGATGGCTGCACTCCAAAAAGGACAAATCCAAATTTGGCAGGTTGGTAGTTTGTTTCAGTGGGAATCAATTCAAGCACATGATCGACCAATCTCGGGTTTGGGCTTAAGTCCAGATGGGAAGCGATTGCTCACTGCTTCCTTGGACAAAACTATGAAGCTTTGGAATCTTCAGAGCAAACTGGAAGAAAAAAACTTCGACACCAAAAACCACAGAGTGCAGTCTCTGGAGTTTTCACCGATTGGAACAAGCTTTGTGACAGCTGGGGCGGATGGGAAGATTCTTTTCTGGAATCTAGATGGGGATGAGCCAGCCAGCGAACTTTCAGGGCATCAAGGCAAAGTAAATGCGATAGCCTTCAGCAAAGATGGCAATACCCTGGTGAGCGGGGGTTCTGATGGAAAGTGGATTCTTTGGGATGCAAATTCAAAGAGGATGATTTTTCAACGGCAGGAGCATGAAGATCAAGTGACCGCCGTGGCTATTTCACCAGATGGTGAGTTACTGGCTACAGGATCAGCTGATAGAACTTTCAAGATATGGCGCACTACAGATGCAACATTGGTTGGAAGTACGTCTGCTCACGAAAGAAATCTAACAGATATAGTTTTTCATCCTCACAAACCGTTGCTAGCTACATCAGGTCAAGAAGGATTGGTCAAGATTTGGGATTTGGCAAATCCTCAGAGGCCAAGCCTCTTACACGTCATTGTTGGTCACAGCGATATTGTCCATCAGATATTTTTTGATGGGTATGGAGAGCAACTAGTATCTGTTTCCCAAGATAAGACCGTCAGACTTTGGGATGTTGCGTCGGGCACCCCACTTAGAATAATCAAAAATTCCAAGACGGCACTAGTGGCGGCATCTGTTGACCCTGAGAAAGAACTACTTGCTGTGGGTGAGATTGGTGGAGAAGTGGGTTTGCTTGCTTTAGAAAAAATGTCGGACACTAAACAAACTGCTGGGGTGGTCATTCCTGAACCAAAACAAAAACTGGCTGAAGAATCAACTGAACTTGGAGAGGTTGAAATCAATATTGAGTCAATTGGGAATTCCGTTGATGCTAGAGGCTCTGATTATGGTAATGATTTAAATGTAGATGAACGAAAAACATATCTGGCGAAGTATGTTGAGGACCCAAAGGATTTTAGCGGGGATCGCCAATTGATGTTGAATGAATTGCTCAAGAGAAATCAAAGTTGTCAGGATAAAGATGATCTTTATCGCCTAGCCGTGGAATCAATTCAATTAACTCCGGATGACAAAGCTGCTTGGCATGCTCTCGTAAAAGTTGCTGCAACTGATAACGATCTCTCCTTTTTGATGCTAGGTCTTATGATTGGCAAAAACGCCAAGTGGTATTCTGATAAGTATGATTATGATGACCTCATCGAGGTTGAGAGGAATTTCAGTTTTTGGATAGACCAAATTCTTGATCCTTCTTTCAGAAGACAAGGAGGAAGATTGGAAATAAACTTAAAAAATTGTAGTTCCGAGCAAGAAAAGATCGAAGTTCCCCAAGATCTTTACTCGATAAGACCTCCAGGAGAATTTTCAGAAAAAGTTCGAAGTCTGGCCAGATTAGTTGATGTCAGAGATTTCAGGCACTTGCCTATGTCTGAGTTCCGAAGAAGAATGCTCGTTGAAATTGAACGTGTCTTAAGCGGTGCCGAACCATATCCTGACGTAAGACCTCCTCTGCCAGTTGAAAAGGTTTCAAAAGCACCAACCACAGGGGGGCTTTTTCTTCAGTTGGATCGACTAGCCACGTGGCGTAATGCCGGAGAAGTTGCTTTTGAACTTCGTAGGAGTGGGGAAAATTGGCGGTCTTACACTACAGGTAAAGACATGATTGCTCAACTTGAGTTGCCCATTGGGACTTATTCCCTGAGAGTGAATGGTCAAATTCAACAAGCTTTTGCATTGAATGAGGGCCAGGAGACAATGTTGCGCCCTTGATGAAAGCAAAACTTCCATTAACTCCTAAACAAGCCGAAGACTGGAAGAAGTTGATTTTTCAGGGAGCTGTAGGGGTTTTCCCAACTGAGACTTTCTACGGCTTGGGTGGAAATGCTTTAGATCAGGCTGCTGTTGAAAGGGTATTTGTCTGCAAAAAAAGGCCTGTTGAGAAGTCTCTGTTGATTCTGGTCAAAAGAGACTGGCTCTTAGATTTTGCAATTTTGACAGAAAAAGTAGACCAGCTTTTAGATGAATTTTGGCCAGGAGCCCTTACTGTTGTCTTACCAGCAAATAAAAATCTCCCTGATTTTCTAAGGGGGCCAGGAAACACGATCGCTGTTCGGCATTCACCTTCTAAATTGGTTGATGAGTTGTTAGGAATCCTTAACAAACCTCTGATTGGTACCAGTGCAAACCTGAGTGGGCTGCCTAGTTGTCAGACAGTAGATGAAGCTTACAGGCAACTTGGTCCCTCAGTAGACTTTTGGTTAGATGGTGGAATTACAAAAGGTGGTATGCCATCGACTATGGTAGATGCTACTGAACCAAACTTTAGGATTATCCGCGAAGGTGCAATACCTTCGGAAGCACTCCGACCATTCCTTTAAATTCTCTCCACTTCTAAGCCCACGACTCTCCCTATCGGAATTACTTTTAAAGAAATGTTAGTCGATCTATTTGATCGAAGTGAATCCTTCTTCGACAAACTGAACTCAACAAAAAACCTAGTTTCAGTCGAAAAAATTGGTGTTCTCCTAGCAGTTACCGCATTTCTGGGACACCTTGGAATGATTGCATGGAACAGAAATTTACCGATTCTTATTCCATTCATGGAGGACTTAATAAGTAAAAATTATCTCTCTGCGATCTACACACCTTTCAGCATTCTGCTTTATTACGAAGTTTACCTTCTCATCCTTGCTATTCCGAATTCAATTACCAAAGCAATAGGTAAACAATTTGAAATTATTTCACTGATCATAATTCGAGATGTCTTCAAAGATTTGAGTTACCTCGGAGAGAATTCTTTTGATATGGCTCATCCAGATGTTCTTTATCCAGTGATGATCGATATGGTGGGTGCGTTAATCATGTTTCTTTTGGTAGGTATCTTCTACCACCTCAATAGAAACAAGATTGGGTTGCAACAAGTAAAGAGCTTGGCGAAGTTTGTGAAATTTAAAAAACTTATCTCCCTGCTTTTAACGGCCATCTTTCTAGCTCTATCGATTTTTCATTTCTTCGATTGGATTAACATCCTCATCACGCATGACTACACAACAGGAAAACGTGTAGCTGAAACGGGTTTTTACCAACAGCTCTTCACAGTAATTATTTTTGCTGATATCTTTATTCTGATCATTTCTTTCATGTATTCAGATAGTTATGAACTTACATTTAGAAATGCGGGATATGTCATTTCAACACTACTCATACGTTTTGGATTTGCAGTTGAGAAGCCCTTTGATTTGATGTTCTTTATTACAGCTATTGCCTTTGGAGTACTCCTACTCCTCATCTACCGTTATTTCGTCAAATATACGCGGCCCATCAATCTTTGAGGGGATTGGTTAAATAACCTCTCTAAAATAAGATCAGTACTGATTTTTCAATCATCTGTGCTAGCGTTTAAGCTTTTCGTCATCCTCAACTCACAAATTATCGAAGCTAAAGAAAATTATGGAATGGAGAAGATCTAACCTGTGTGGAACCCTACGAGTCGAAAATCTTGGAGAAACAGTGACTTTAATGGGTTGGTGCCAAACTCGAAGAGACCACGGAGGGGTGATCTTTGTTGATTTGAGAGATTATACCGGAATATGTCAGGTCGTTTTTCGCAAAGAAGCTAGTTCAGAAGCGCATGAAAGAGCGGACTCAATACGCTCCGAGTTTGTGATTGCGGTTCGAGGAAAAGTTGAGAACAGAATAGAAGGAAACGTAAACCCAAAACTGCCTACTGGTGAAATTGAGATTGTTGTTCATGAACTCAATATTTTGAGTGAATCTCAAACTCCACCATATGTAATGGATGAACGAGAACAAGTGGAGGAGCGCCTACGTTTACAGTATCGCTATCTGGACTTGAGACATCCGACGATGCAAAAGAATTTGATCTTACGGTCAAAGGCAATGCAACAGACCAGAAATTTTCTTGCAGATCAAGGTTTCTTCGAAATTGAGACACCAATGTTGACCAAGTCAACACCAGAAGGTGCCAGAGATTATTTGGTCCCGTCACGTGTACATCCTGGAAGTTTCTATGCTCTTCCACAATCTCCCCAGATTTTCAAGCAACTCTTGATGGTCTCAGGCTATGATCGATATATGCAGATTGCTCGTTGTTTCAGAGATGAAGACCTCAGGGGAAATCGCCAGCCTGAATTTACCCAATTAGATTTGGAAATGAGCTTCATCCAACCAGAAGATATTTACAATTTGGTTGAAGGCTTACTGAGTTCGCTCTTTGAAACATTGCTTGATGTCAAAATCTCGACTCCCTTTGAAAGAATGCCCTATCAAACAGCGATGGAGGACTATGGAGTTGATGCCCCCGATTTGCGATTTGACTTAAAGTTAAAAGATATCAGTGATATTGCAGGTCAATGTGGTCTCAAGGTTTTTTCAGATGCCATTGAACGTGGAGGAATCGCCAAGGCAATCAATGTTAAAGGAGGCTCAGACTTTTCTCGGAAGGAACTCGATGAATTGACTGAATTTGTCAAAATATATGGTGCCAAAGGGATGGCCTGGGTTAAGAGAAATGAAGAAGGTTGGCAATCACCTATCGCAAAATTTTTCTCTGCGGAAGATCAGCGCGCTATAGAAGAAAGATTGGATGTGGAGGTGGGAGATCTAATCCTTTTCGGAGCCGACAACAAAAACATAGTCAATGATGCACTTGGCAATTTGCGCAAAGAAGTGGCCCGACGCAGAAAACTGATCCCTGAAAATACATACAAGTTCGTTTGGATTACAGATTTTCCCCTACTTGAATATTCAGCATCTGATAAACGCTATCATGCGGTTCATCACCCATTCACAATGCCCAATTTAGAGGATTTTAAGAAGTACGGAGAGACTGAGCCTCAGAATATACGTTCGGTAGCCTATGATGTAGTACTGAATGGAGTTGAACTGGGTGGTGGCAGCATCCGGATTCATCGGCAAGATATACAGCAACAGGTATTTAAGTGGTTGGAGCTAAATGACTCCGAAATTGAAGAGAAGTTTGGGTTTTTGCTCCAAGCTCTTTCTTATGGTGCACCCCCTCATGGAGGAATTGCTCTAGGGTTTGATAGGTTGATGATGTTTCTACTGAATACAGATTCTATCAGGGATGTTGTGGCCTTCCCCAAAACTCAGCGAGCATCTTGTCTGATGACAGAAGCGCCATCTGAAGTGCCTCCAAGTGCTCTTGAGGAACTTCATCTCAGGGTTCGGCAGATACCTAAATTTGAATAATTGAGTTCAATTGGGCAGCGTCAGTTGAATCTGCTCAAATTGTGCTTCTGGGAGGTGATGACGGAGGTGTTTTAAATTACTGGGGATCGAAGTTAATTCTAGGAAAATTCCTTCTTCACGGTAGTCGATTTTATTGACCCGACTCCATTCATAAATTTCTGCTAAGCGACGGCTGTGTTGATAATCAAGCAGAACTTGGACAGTTTCCATTCTTCTTTCAAAAAAACTGACAATCGCCTCTTGAAGCTCTGTAACCTCTCCCTTAGCGGCGGATATAAAGACTGCCTCAGGATAACTTCTTCTCAAAATAGCTTGTTCCAAAAGATCGAGTTGATCTGTTTTGTTGAAAACTAAGATTTTTGGAATTCCGACAGCTTGAATTTCGTCAAGTACAGCTAATGTGGTCTTGATGTGTTCTTCAGGTTCTGCTCCAACATCAACAACATGAAGTAACAGGTCAGCATCACGGATCGTTTCAAGCGTGGAATGGAAGGACGCGACTAATTCATGAGGCAGATTTCGGATGAAACCAACGGTATCTGAAAGAAGAATTTTTGGCCTGCTCTCTTCTTCTAACAATCTCGTAGTTGAATCCAAGGTTGCAAAAAGCTTATTTTCTACAAGCAAATCCGCATTGGTCAATGCATTCATGATCGTTGATTTTCCAGCGTTTGTGTAGCCCACCAGACTGACTTGCAAACATGAACTCCGGCGCTTTTTTTGATTGTTCCTTTCACGATCCACTCTTTGGAGATCTTCTTTAAGATGAGCAATTTTACGACGTAAAATTTGTCTGTCTTTCTCAATTTGTTTTTCGCCAGTTCCTCTGGAAACACCTATCCCCCCTCTCTCTCGGTCTAAATGTTTCCACATTCCCAATAAACGAGGAAGTAAGTACTCTGATTGTGCCAGTTCTATTTGAAGTTTAGCTTCTCTAGTGCGGGCATTTCTGCCAAAGATCTCTAAGATCAATTGAGTTCTATCCAAAACCGGCTTATGTAAAGATTTCTCTAGATTTTGTGCTTGTTTGGGACTGAGTTGACCGTCAGTGATCAAAAATGAAATACTGTGCTTGTGGATGAGGTCTTTGATCTGACCAAGTTTCCCTTTTCCAAAGAAGAAAGCTGGGTGGGGTTGATCTCTTTGTTGAACTAACGCATCACAAACCACTGCACCAAGTGAGTAAGAGAGCGCTTGAAGTTCTTGCAGTGAATGATCAATGTCTAGACGTGATTTTTCTGGTAAATGCAGGGCGAGTAGAAGGACATTCGGAGAATTACGGAAAAGAAGAGTCTCGTGCATCTACCTCTAGCTTTTGGGATTGATTGAATTCAAAGTCAAATAGTCGACCAAAGTAGTTGGAACAGGTTCTCTTTCCAGCAGAATTAAAAATTGCTGAAGCAAAACCATTTCTGCAACATACAATAGAATGACCCAGGAGTCCAATAGAAGGCTCATGCCAAACATTGACAATTGAGAACCCCTATACATTGGATCCCTACAAAATTTGAAAATACCTGTATGGATCCAAGCTGCTTCAGGTTGGGAAAAAAGCCTGATCTTCATCATTCTTGCCCAGCCAAGTCTCCTAAAACCAAGCCACATTAGTGCTAGGCCGAGTGTCACCAAAAAAAATCCAATAATGGACCAACTTCTTGTGTGGTGATATTCATAGCCGTCAATGAGTTTCAAAAGAAGTATTAAAATGATAACTCCGATCAGTAGCCAACTGGACCCAAGCTGAATACTATGAATCAAAAAAGCTTTGGAGCCGAATAATCTAGTGTAGAAGATGAATTTATACTGTAACCAATAAATCAAACTTTCATGCAGAATTCCCAGAAAGATCAGGGAAAATATGCAGAATTCAGTACTCAAAATTACCTAGGTGACTTGATATTTGGAAATGCTGTAGCAGGGCAAGAAGTGCCATAGCTGTGTTCACATTTCCGCTAATGTTTTATCTTCAGTGAAATTAAGTATTGTCGAATAGTATGTCAAAAGTTCAATTTGCAATCACGATAGGAAATTTTGATGGCCTTCATTTAGGGCATCGAGCTCTTATTGAAACAACAATACAGGCTTCTCATTCTTTCGCAGGTAAATCTGCCTTGGTCACTTTTGATCCTCACCCTCAAGAAGTACTTGGTAATCGGCCGGTCGAGAGAATCAATTCTCGTTTTCATCAAGAGCAACTTTTAAAACAGGCTGGTCTTGATGAGATAAAAACGTTACCTTTCACCAAAGAATTTTCGGAGCTTTCGCCAGAGGGTTTCGTGAGACGTTTTCTGGTGGAGCCTTACAATCTCAGTCAAGTTGTAGTGGGTTATGATTTTAGATTTGGTTGTCAACGTGCCGGTGACTTTAAAACTCTGGAAACCTTGGGGAAACAGCTTGGTTTTCTAGTTCAAGAAGTGCCACCATTACAACTTGGTGGAAGAACCGTCAGTTCTACGCTTGTCAGACAAATGATCAGGGAAAATCAATTTGAGCAACTTCCAATGTATCTTGGAAGACCTTATGGGATACGAGGATCAGTGGAACTTGGAGATCAAAGAGGTAGGACTTTAGGCTTCCCCACCGCAAATATTAACCCTAATGTGAATCTGGCTCTTAACAAGGGTGTTTATGTAAGCAGAGTCTGTTGGCAGGGAAGACGGTTTTGGGGGGTGACCAATTTTGGTACAAGACCTACATTTCTTAAAGACCAACCTTTGATGGAAACCCACTTGCTCGATGAAACGGTTGATTTGTATGGAGAGATCATTGAAGTTCAGCCTTTGGCTTTTTTGAGGCAAGTTGTTAAATTTTCAGGTCCTGATGAACTCAAAGCACAAATCGTTAAGGATATTCAGCAAGCGAGAAATTATCTTGAGCGGAGCAAACAGACTTCAGAAAATCCCAATTGATTTTTGTTAAGCAATTCGAATGTAAAGATTCAATCCTATGAGTGAATTCCCCGAAATCATCCCAATCTTCCCACTGTATGGTACGATCCTTTTGCCAAACACGATCCTACCCCTACATATCTTTGAGCCTCGGTATCGGGAAATGATTGAATTTGCCATGGAGCATGATCAAGTCATTGGAATGGTACAACCGATTGAACAGGAGCAGGAGAATATCTATGAAATTGGTTGTTTAGGTAAAATTGAACAATGCCAACAACTTCCAAATGAAAATTATTTGATTCGCTTGAACGGTGTCATAAGATTTCAAATTGAAAAAGAGTTGGACGTGACTACTCAGTATCGCCAAGTGGTTTCTAATTATTCAAACTTTATAGAGGATTTGGAAGAAGGTAACCAGGATCTTGACGATCCTGAATTGCTTTATGAGGGGTTTCGTAATTATGCAGAGAAGAAGAATATCCAAATTGAATGGGATAAACTTAGAACAATACCAATTCACTATTTGGTAAATATTCTCTGTATGAACTTAGATTTTACTAGTATGGAAAAACAAGCTCTATTGGAAACTCAGAATCTTCCACATAGATGGGATACACTCATCACACTTATAAATATGGCGATAGCTGACAATTCAGATCAGCCATCAACCAGTGAGTGTGTAAACTAAATTTAAAGGCACAAATGCTTATCATTAAATTCAGCAAATATCTCACAGCTTTTTCTCTTCTTTTAATGATCCTGACAGCGAATTTATTAGCAAATGAGAAAGAATCACCTGATCGGGATTATTTTCAAGCCAACCCGATTATTGCTGAAATCAATGGAAAAATAATTCGATTTGAAGATCTTCGAGATAAAGCCGCGCAGGATGCCGCACAAGCACTCTATGACCAGTTGGCAAGACTCCTTCCAAACCTCGTTTTAAATGAATTAGCCAAATCTGATTCTGAAATTGATCCTAATCCTCAATTCCCAATCAGCGATGACATGGTAACCTTGTTTTACAAGCAGAACAGGCTTGAAAATCGTGGAAGCATAGATGATCTCAGGCCACAAATTCGTGATTATTTGGCAAATCAGTTACAGCAGGAAAGTGTTTATCGCCAGTACAACGAAGCATTGTCCAAAGGACTCGTAAAGTCTTATCTGCAAGCACCATCTGAGTTTCTATTAGAGACAAATGTTGGGGAGGGTTACGTAAGAGGGAACAAGGGAGCAAAGGTAATACTACTTGAATATTCAGACTACCAATGTCCCTTCTGCGCTAGAGTGCAGCCTACTTTGACAGAGTTGATAAAAGAATATGGAGACCGGGTGGCTTTTGGATACCGCCATTTCCCTTTGCCCTTTCATAAGGAAGCAGATGAGGCTGCAATTGCTGTTGAGTGCGCTAGAGATCAAGGAAAATTTGAAACACTCCATGCTTTATTGTTTAAGAATCAGAAAAACCAGTTTGTAGAAGACCTTATTGGCTATGCTGATGAAATTGGGCTGGAGAATGTTGATCAATACGAAAAATGTGTTGTAGAAGAAAAATATCGGTCACGAGTGTTGGAGGATATGAAAGCTGGTCAAGAGGCTGGAGTGACGGGAACTCCTGGTTTCCTAATAGGTACATTTGATCCAAAGAGTGGCCGAGTTCGTGGCGAACTGCTCTCAGGCGCAAGACCTCTCCAAGATTTTAAAAAAGCTTTAGAAAAGTATCTTGATCGGCAATCTTGATGCTCAATCCTGACCCGCAGTCGTGTCTTTCAGCCTGGGATGAAGTCACCTCACCAAATATATTGGTTCTTGGTGATTTGATGCTCGACCGTTACTCCTGGGGTACAGTCGAACGAATTTCTCCTGAGGCACCAATTCCTGTTTTGAGGCTAGTCCGTGAGGAGGAGCGCCTAGGGGGGGCTGGGAACGTTGTGATGAACCTGAAGACACTGGGCTGCAAGGTGACAGTCTCAGGTTTGATTGGTAAAGATTCCATAGGTAATCAGATTCTTGACATTTTATCGAAGGAAGGATTTGACAATAGCGGGGTTCAGCAAGTATCTGATTACCCCACTGTCTTGAAGCATCGGATGATTGCAGGGCATAACCACCTACTGCGCCTCGATCATGACCCCCCGGCAGGTTATCAATACCTCAACTACTCCAATTTACTAAGCTGGCTAGAATCTATTTTACCTAGCCAACAAGCCTTGGTCATCTCCGATTATAACAAGGGTACACTTCATCCTTCGCTCATCAAATCAACGATCCAAATTGCAAATTCACTAGATATTCCGGTGCTTGTAGACCCAAGAAATCTGGGAGACTATGAGATTTATAAGGGATGTAGTTGGATTAAACCAAATCGAAAAGAGGCCGGTGCTGCAACGGGTATTAGTATTACAGACCAAGAAACTGCATTAAAAGCCGCCGGAATCCTCCAACAAAAGCTTAACGGTGCTATCATCGCACTTAGCTTGGATAAAGATGGACTTTTACTTTTTCAGTCCAGTGAAGAATTCATCTTTTTTGGCACGGAGGCTCTTGAGGTTTTTGATGTCGTGGGTGCCGGTGACATGGTGATTAGTATCTTGTCCATGCTCGTTTCCAGCGGGGCGACTCCTTCTATCGCAGCTCATTGGGCTCAACTTGGCGCAGCCATGGAAATTCAACATGTTGGGGTTGTTTCTTTTGAAAGAGAAGAAATTCGTAAGAGATTTGTTTATGGCCACACTTCCACAAAAATTGTTTCATTAAAAAGACTGCAACAAGAATTAGCACTAAAAGATGAATCTCCCGTGGTGATCACAAATGGCTACTTTGATAAGCTTTCCTCAACTCATCTGAAATTCTTAGGGCAACTTCGAAAATTTAAAGGATTCACAGTAGTTGCGATCAATAGTGATGCTTCAATTCAGCGAAAAAAGGGAGAACCGCCGTTACTTGATGAAATGGAACGCGCCAGATTGCTGGCATCCCTACAAAGTGTGGATAGAGTACTGATTTTCGAAGAAGATAACTGTTGTGAGGTTTTTCGGTGCCTGAAGCCAAAAATTGTTGTGAAAGGAGCTCGTTATCAACATAGAAAAATTGAAGAGTCCCAAGTGATTGAAGAAATAGGCGCTTGTGTTGAATTTCTTCCAGAATATAGTTTGTAAAATGAGTTCTCTCCCAAAATTTGATCACCAAAAAAGATACCTGCCAATTAGTCAATTCTATCGTGAAAAATTTGGATTTCGAGTACAAAAAGTAAGTGTTTCAGTTGCTAAGACCTGTCCTAATAGAGAAGGCTTGGCGGGAATGAAAACCTGTATATTTTGTGATGAGTGGGGTTCGGCACCAGCTTTTGTGCAGGCTGATTGGCCGATGTTGGATCAGCTGAAATATCACAGAGAACGAATTAGGAAGCGCTACAAAGCAAATAAATTTCTGCTCTACTTCCAAAGCTATACAAACACATTTGGAAGACTTTCAGAGCTAAAGAAACATTGTGAAGAAGCTCTTCAACAAGAAGACATCGTAGGTATTGTTATTGGTACTCGTCCGGATTGTTTGCCAAAAGGAGCCTTAAAATTTTTTGGAGAACTTGCTGAACAAACTTACTTGTCCATTGAATTAGGCATTCAAACCTTTGATGATCAGCAGTTGATTTTTCTGCGACGAGGACATGATAGAGAAGCTGCAATCCGAGCAATCAAGCAACTAAAAAAGATTCCAAATTTAAATATCTGTGCGCACCTTATTTTTGGAATTCCAGGTGAATCAGATCAACAACTAATTGAAGCCGCAAATTTACTGAATGAACTATCTGTCGATGGGGTAAAGTTGCATAATTTGCATGTTCTCAAGAATACTCCCTTGGCTGAGGAATATAGCTCAGGAAACTTTTCTCCAATAGATTTACGGGATTATGCAGAGCGAGTTGTTCTGTTCTTAGAAAACCTTGATCAAAAGATATCAATTCATCGACTTACGGCTGTTGCACCTCGGTGGGATGAATTGATTGCCCCAGAATGGACAAAAGAAAAGATGCGTCCTGTCCAGTACATTGAAAACTTATTAGCAATACGCGAAACCTGGCAGGGTCGTATGCTGGAAACTGTTTCATAACTTAAAGGAGAACTTGCAGTCAAAAGTTCAGGCAGATTTAGTCGTGGCCGGAGCAAAAGATGGGAAAGCTAGTCAAATCGCTCTCTATGATCTCCGTGAGAAATCAAGCTTAGCTGATTACGTGATGATTTGTGAGGGACGCTCACAGCCCCATTGTCGAGGTATTGCGGAGAAGATTCAGGAAAAGCTTAAACTCACTAAGATCAGACCTCTTGGGATTGAAGGTGAAATGGAGGGGACTTGGATCTTGCTGGATTATGGGGACGTGATTGCTCACATTTTTCATCCAGATATCAGAACCTACTATAAACTTGATGAGCTTCAACCAGGACCCCCCTTAGAAACTTGGGATGAAGAGTGATCCACTTTTCTTAGAACATTTAAGAGCTGCACTAAAGCAATCTACACTTCTAGAGTCTCCAGACTTGAGTAGATTGAATACCTGGAAATTAGGTGGGACAGCGCTGGCTTTATTGAATGCAGAATGTGAAGAAGATATCGGGTCGACAACACGGAATTGCCTTCTTAATGGGGTGCCTTGGCGAGTGATTGGTAAGGGGTCGAATCTGCTGATGCCTGAATTTTGGCCTGGTGTTCTAATCAGGTTGGGGAAAAATTTTAGAAGATTGGAAATGGTGGATCAGGATTCTTTAGCAACTTTTGGTGCGGGAATGGCTGATGCTACGGCTGCTCAAAAATTAAGTCTTAAAGGCTGGTCAGGTCTTGAATTTTTGATTGGAATTCCAGGCACCATAGGAGGTGCCGTTTGTATGAATGCAGGTGCACATGGATCTGAGACCAGTGACTATTTGAAAAGTGTAGATTGGCTCGATGAGAAAGGGAATTGGCGAAGATCAACTAGAGATGAACTGAACTTTGCATACAGATCCTCTCCTTTCAATTCGAATGAAAAGAGGGTGGTTTTGAAGGCAAGATTTTCCTTAGTACCAAAAAACCCTGAGGAAGTTCGTCAAAAAATGGCGAAATTTCACACCTTCAGGATTGAGAATCAGCCTCAAAAACAACCAAACTGTGGTTCAGTTTTTAGAAATCCACCAAATGGGATTGCAGCCAAACTTATTGAAGCTTCCGGATTGAAGGGAATGAGTTTTGGTGGTATGCAAATCAGCCAAAAGCACAGCAATTTCATGGTCAATCTGGGTGGAGCCACATCAGAAGATGCATTGAAACTAATTGAATTTGTCAAAGAAAAGATTTGGATTGATCACAAGATTGAATTGAGAACCGAAGTTCATACTCTTGCTTAGAGAGAATTTTGGGACCGTTCCACTAGAAGGAATCTAGTGGGTTGTCTGGGAATGGAAGCCAAGGCTAATGCAAGATCTAAAAAAACGCCCTACAAGGCGAAACCCTCAAAAACCTAGCCGAAAAATTACCCCTGTTACGATCAAGAAAAGTGACGGGCGGCGCATCATGGTTATGCCTGAGCAGATTCCCACAAGGATGAAGCGGCAAAAGAAAACTACCTCTGTAAATTCTGTTTCCTTCTCAGGTTCACTTAAATTTCTGGGTGCGTTGTCCTTGACAATGCTGAAAATGATCCCATCCCTCGTTTTGTTATTAGCTGTTTCTTGGCTAGCTTGGGGTACTTTTCAGATGGCGCCTAACTTATTTCAACAGCAACTGCAGCAACTGAGTGTTGAAGGAATTCACCTGTTGAGTGAAGATGACATTCTAAGCGCTGTCGAGTTGCCCTCATCTAACAACTTGTCGACACTTGACCCCTATGAACTGGCTGGAAAAGCTAACATGAACACGATTGTGAAAACATCTCATGTAAGGCGATATTTTCCAGACCAGCTTCATTTTTTTATTGAAGAATTCGGGCCTAAAGCAACCATCGAACATCGTGGTAATCTTTTCCTGATCGATGAAAATAGAAATTTACTTATGGAAGTTAAGAGTGATGGAATAATCAATCCGCCAGTTCTTAGAGGTTTTGATCGACAAGATATAACCGATCTCACAGATTCCTTTAGGTTGGGCCAAGCCTTGAGATTTCAAAATTCATTACGATTAAACGAAGCCTTCAGACAAAAAATTCAATATATCGATGTGGAAGAACCTCTTAACGTCAAGGTGAAGTTGTTTGGAGAACCAACGATCATCTATTTTGGTAGTAATTTCTTTGTTGAAAGGGTTGAAATTTTTGAGAAAGTTTATGGTCCCATTCAGGAAAAACACAAACTCCCCCAAAGAATTGACCTCAGGTACCACAACAAATTGATTGTCACACCCTGAAAAGCGAAGAATTTTCTAAATTAAAGGTGGAAATATGATTCCAAGTTGGTAGGATACCGCAAAAAAAGATTTTAGGATTATCCGAATTTCTTTCGGTGCAGGATGCAAACGAAGATACCATTGGAGGTTAATTGGAAACTGTCAGTCGAGAACAAATCTACTCCATCATCGCTGAAGAACTTGGCAATGATCATTACATTCAGGACTTAAGGCAAAAGGCACTTGAAATTGCAGAAGGCGACCCGAGTAAAGCCCAAGAAGTTTATGTGGAGTATAGACTTAAACAACTAGAAGAGAAAATACGAGAAAGTGAACAATCAATACGCTCGTTGAGAGAAACCTGGAAGCGAGAAAATGAACAAAGGACACAAGAAGCTCACAGACTAAAGTTGAAAGAGCGAAGCGTACTCAGAACAGACTGGAACCAGACAGAGGAAATCAAACCAACAAAAGCCAGTAAATGGGTGTTTTTTGCCCCAGCAGTGTTGGTAAGCGTTGTATTGATTTACGGTCTAATGAGCTTTTAACTGATTTCCAAACAAGCAGAAAAAATTTCCTTTTATATTTAGCAAAATTAAATTGTATTGATCTGAATTTCTTTCCGACATCTGATTTCGAATAAGTCAAAATCTGATTATTGGTAATAAATTTTCAATTAATACTTAGACATAATTGTCTATAAAATTATATTTTGATTAAAAATTATTTTTACTTCAACCCAGACATCAAACTCTTTGAGTAAAATATTAATAAAACTCAGGTAAAAGAATTATGGAGAATAATGAGAGAAAAACTCAGCAAATAGACCGTCTCTTGGAGGTGATGAGGATCCTTAGAGA
>VMBT01000079.1_pt1 | contig 62194 bp, 70 predicted proteins | sample 4404301 | NCBI WGS metagenome assembly VMBT01 (sample SAMN12238535, study PRJNA552566) | marine metagenome | isolation source: Coastal seawater | place: USA: coastal Georgia, Sapelo Island | collected 2008-08/2009-08 | reverse complement strand
TTCTCTCCTTTTTGTATACAAAAAATCCACATAAATGTGGATGTACTAATATTAGGAAATTTTAAATTATATTCAATTCTTATTTATTTTTTTTACAAATGAACTCGATAAAAATGAATTAAAAAATTATTTGGAAAATTAACTGATAAAAGCGAATAATTAGGTAAAAACCTGCAAAAAAAACTACTAGTTTAAAGCCAAAACTATGCATTTATTTTTATCCTAAAAGCGATATCGCTCATATTGAATTTTTCTCTTATGTTGTTTTCAATAAAAGATGAATAATTTTTTGGAATTCTAGAACTCAATGAAAATCCAAATTCAGGTGGTTTAGTTGAATACTGTGTAACAAACTTTAATTTAGCTCTTTTACCTCGAAATGGATGAGGAGGTGACTTAACCCACAATTCTCTAAAATAGCTATTCAACTCAGAAGTAGATATTCGAAAATTCAGCTGTTCTTCAATCAGATCTATATTTTTAGCAATTTGATTAATATTTTTTAAACTTAATGCAGAAACTCTAATCACATTTACCCAACGGTATTGTTTTAAGTCTCTCTTTATAGAATTATTAATATCTTCTTTTTGTTCTGTGTCTAAAAGATCCCATTTATTAAGTATCAACAATGGTGTCACAAAGTTCTCAATTGAACTGTTTAAAATTCTTTTGTCTTCAAATGTCAAGCCAACTAGGGAGTCAACAACTATTAAGGCAATATCAGTATTTTCAAGAGACTTAATAGAAATTTCTGAAGAATATCTGTCAATCTGGTCCTTTTGTTTTTTCCGTGGTATCCCAGCAGTATCAGTAATTAAATATTTTCTATCATTCGCTTCTAAATTTTCTTCTATTTTATCTCTTGTTGTACCTGGTACATCTGAAACAGTTGATCTTTCTTTATTTAGTAAAGCATTAAACAAAGTTGATTTTCCTGCATTTGGTCTACCGATAATTGTTAAAGAAGTAGTTTGATTATCTTCTTTCTGAGATCTCATAGCAATATTACTGAGATAAGAATGTATTTGTTCCAAACCTAGCTTGTGATAACCAGAAACAAAAAAGTATTCATTATATATATATTTGTATAAACGTTTATCAAGAGAATTTTTATCAAAATTTTCACACTTATTAAAAACTGTTACAACGTCATTTGAAAGACTCTTTTTATTTATGATATTGAAAATTGAATCTAGTCCAGAGAAATCTTTGGTATGTACATCAATTACAAAAAATATTTTGTCAGCATCTTTGATAAATTTATCAATGTTATTTTGATAATTAATATTAAATTCATCTGGTGTTTCTAAGAACCCTGGAAGATCTGAGATTAAAATATTTTTATCATTTTCATAACTAACAATTTTTGATATTTTGTCTCTTGTAGTGTTAGGTTTTGAACCAATAATTGAAGTTTTATTCTTAGTTAAAGCATTAATTAGTGTGGATTTACCTGAATTAGGTAAACCTAGTAATAAAATCTCTGCTTCTTTATTTTTTATCATATTCTAAATATAGCTATTCTAATTCTATGGTTAATAAAGTTTATTTAGTAACACCTAGAGGATTTTGTGCTGGTGTAGAAATGGCTATAAAAGCTCTTTCGTGGATGCTTAAAATTTATGATGAAACAATTTATTGTTATCACGAAATTGTTCACAATAAATGGATAGTGAATAAGTTTGAAGGTCATAATGTAGTTTTTGTCGAAGACCCTTCAGAAATTCCCGAAGGAGCAATAGTAATGCTTTCAGCACATGGTACATCTCCAAATGTTGAAAATAGATTTAATGAAAAAGCTACATTAACTATCAATTCTGTATGCCCATTAGTAACTAAAGTACATCATGAAGCAAAAAAATATACAGATCAAGGTGCTCAAATAATATATGTTGGCCACAAAGGACACGATGAGGCTTTGGGTGCAATTGGGGTATCTCCTGACAATATGCATCTTGTAGAAAATATAGATGACGTAGAAAATTTAAATCTACAAGGCGAGACTGCCTTACTTGCACAAACTACTTTAGCTATATCTGAATGGGAACCTATTATGAATCATTCTAAAAAGAAATACCCAAATTTATCAATGCCAAGGAAAAGTGATTTATGTTATGCAACAACAAATAGGCAATCAGCAATTGTTGAAATATTAAACAAAGTTAATTCTGTACTTGTTGTTGGTTCAGAAAATTCTTCCAATACCAAAGCATTAGTAGAGATGGTAAAAAGTAATGGTTGTGATGCTCACCGTATTGAAAATGTCGATGATCTAACCGATCTGAACTTAAATGGAAATATTGCAATTACTGCAGGCGCCTCAGCTCCAGATCATTTAGTTTTCGAAATAATTGACCACCTGAATGCTAATGATCTAATTGAATTTAACCATATAAATGAAGAAGAATATTTTCCATTACCTAAAGAACTAAGAAATAATGTTAAAACTATTTCAAATTTTCTTGAGCACCTTTGTATTCATGATGAATATCCAAAAAAATATAAAGGTATCAATAATGATAGAAAATGGTCAGCTACTGAAGCTTTAAGTTCTCTATAACCTCATCAACAAGTTCATCTACGGTTGAAGTATTGTTTTGCAACATTAATGCACCTTTTGGAACAACCAAAGGTGAGTTTTTTCTTGAGAGGTCTCTTTTGTCTCTCTCAGCTATATCGTCTGTCGTTTCTTGATTGTTTGACTGTTCAACTCTTCTAGAACTTCTTATCTGTTCATCTGCATCTAAATATATTTTTAAAGTAGCATCAGGAAATACAACACTCCCCATGTCCCTTCCTTCAACAACTAAACCACTATCTGCAGATGATTCAACAAATTTTAATATATTATCTACTATTGCTCTTATTTCAATTTGCTGTGCGAGTTCAGAACTTTTAGTATTCAATTCTTTTGTGTACAAATCTTTTTCAAAATATGTATGTTTATCAATTTTAATTTCTAAAGGTTCGTACGAAATTATTTCAAAATTTTCAAATCCTAAACTATTTGTATCTAAAAAATATTTGGTTATAACTCTATAAATTGATCCGGATGAAAAAAATGTAATACCTAATTTTTTAGATATTGCTCTTCCTAGAGTTGTTTTACCGCTCCCGGAAGGTCCATCGATTGTAATGATTATTTTATTCATTGACATTGATTTTAACTAAATCTCCTGGAGACAATTCTTTTAGAGAATATTTTCCAATTCTGTTTCTTTTTAATGAAATAATTTTTAAATTATTAAAACGAAATATCCTTCTAATTTCATGATTTTTACCTGTCTTTAGTGCAACTTCGTATGTGTATTTGTTGATTAATTTATAATTACTAATTTTTAAAACTTCACCATTGTGATTTATATTTTGTTTAAATTTTTTTCCTTTTGGGAGTGGGAATTTTATTTTAATTATATATTTTTTGGTAACTTTATTTTTTGCATTAAAAATACTATTTAACCAATCACCATCTGTACTTAAAAGCATCAACCCTTCGGATTCTTTATCTAATCTTCCACCAAATTTTAAATACTCCTTGCCTATTAAATCAAAAATTACTGGTGAATCACCTTGTTTTTCATGTGAACAAATATATCCCTTAGGTTTATAAAATTTGTAGTACTCGTGCTTGGTTCTTGATTTTATTTCTTGACCATCTACCTCAACAACATCGTGCTCATTAACAATTGTTCCAACACTTACTTTTTCATTGTTTATTTTTACGTGTCCTGCAGCTATTTTTTCATCTGCATTTCTTCTAGAAATCTGTAAATTTTGAGCTAAATACTTATTGAGTCTCAAATATTTTATTCCTCTTCCTGAACATTTGAAAAATAATCTCCTAGAACAGGTAGTTCATCAATTGAAGATATATCTAGTTTTTCAAGAAACAAATGTGTTGTAGAGTACTGATGCGGTGATCCTGGAACGTCAAGAATACCTGACTTTTCAATCAATCCTCTTGATTCTAACGTCTTTAAAGAAGATTCGGACTCTACTCCCCTAATCTCTGATACTTTCAATTTTGTAACAGGTTGTTCATAAGCGACAATAGATAAGGTTTCAAGTGCTGGTGTAGACAAACCTCTTAATATTGAAGGAGGTTTGAAATCAATTAATTCTTTAGTTACGTCATCTGTAGTTAAAAAATCAGAATTTAAATCGTTATATTTTATTTTGAATCCAAAATCATTTTCACTTAAACTATCGTTAATCTCAGCCAATAGTTCTAAAAGTTCTTTTTCAGAAATTTCAAAATTGTCACAAAAATATGCATGGTCAACAGGTCCATCGCTTACTAATAGTACTGATGTAATAATTTTTTTATAATTCATTGCTTTTCAATATTAATACCATTTGATTCTTGTTCGGCTTTTACAAAACCCCACCTAACCGCTTCTAATAGTGCTAAAAAAAATGCAACTGCTTCTTCAGTTGTATCAAGTTCGTTGATTATCTCTTCAAATGAAGTGTTTATTCTCGCATCTACCTCGTAAAGAAAGTTATCTATGGCTTTCTGTAAATCTGGTAGATCTTTATCAATATGTTGAAAGCCTTCTATTGTTTTATATCTTCGGAAAACTTCAATTGAAGTGTTTATAAACTTATCCTTGTCAATTAAGTACTCTATGTCTGGTTTAGGAAACAAATTTCCAGTTTGGTAATACTTGAATGAATTAATTGATTTTTCATTCTTTTTTATCCGTGATGCAAGTGCAATACCTATTTCTGAAAAAGCTTTAAATTGCAAAAGCCTAGCAAATGCTAAATCTTTGTCTTTCATTATTTGAACTTCATCTATCCAGTCAATATCCTCTTCTTGAGGAAGTAATCTTTTTGCTTTCATTTCGAAAAGTGATGATGCAAGCAGTAGAAATTCTGCAAATGTCTCAATTTCACTGTTTATATTTTTTTGTTCTAATCCGGTAATAAGTTCATGAAGATTTTCTTCAACTTGAGATTTGTTATTTGAATACTTTATAAGTAAAGATTCGAGGTTTTGAATTAAATAATTTATTTCCATTAAAAATCAGTTTTATCTAATATTTCATTTTTTTTGGAAAGTAGATTATCAAAATAATAATTAGACAAATCTTCATTTTGTAATTCTTTTAATAATTCGTAACCAATGTCTTCGTGGTTTTTATAATTTTTTGCTTTTTGAGATTTTATAATACCTAAGTCTGTGAAGATTCTAAAAGACCAAGAATATTCAGAAATAGATTTCCCGATGTCATGAAGAAGAGCCAACTTTAATATATCCAAATTGTCAGTATGTTTCATTGTTCTATGTAGAACTTCAATTGAATGGTGTCTATCAGCTTTATTAAGTTTCCAAAATAGAATTTCTAATTCAGTATCATCTAAGGTATCTGACACAAGAATTTGATTTTCAATTGAAACATCTCTATAAAAAAGAAATCTTACTGCCCTTCTAGCTTTTATTAAAATATCTTTCATGATCTAGGATGACTTTCTATAAACGCTTCTTCTAAAAATGCTTTAGTAACCTTAGTATATATCTGTGTTGTTGAAACTGAACTATGTCCAAGAAATTCCTGTACTGTTCTTAAGTCACAACCTCCCTCAAGCATATGTGTTGCTGCTGAATGTCTCAATATGTGAGGATAGAGCTCTTTATGAATACCTGCTTTGACTCCTGTAGATTTAATGATTCTAAAAACTGCTGTTCTATCTAAATTTTTATAAGATTTGGAAATAAACAATTTATTATTTTTACTTTTTCTATCTTTGTTTCTTAGTGGAAGATAGCTCTCTAAATTTATTATAACTTTTGACCCTAATGGAACAATACGTTGTTTTGAACCCTTTCCTTCAAGTCTTACGAAAGCCTCTTCTATATCAATGTCTGATTCTTCAACATTTATAAGTTCAGATACCCTACATCCTGTAGAGTACATAAAATCAATTATTGTCTTATTTCTGGAAGATATAAATAAATCATGATTATAAAAATCTATTAGTTTATCAATTTCATTTGGTGATAATACATGAGGTAACTTTTTTTCAGACATTATGGAAACATTATTAATTTCAATATTGGCAATATAGTTTTCGTCGATTAAATATTTTAAAAATTGATTAATTGATGATTGTATTCTTTTTTTTGTTGAACCTGAGTAATTTTTGTTGTTAGAACTCATAAGATATGTATCAGGCAAAAAATTTTCTATATCAAAATATTCTTCTTGACCAGATACTTTATTTATATCACTTATATAAGCACTAACGGTATTTTCAGACAATCCTTTTTCATAAATTAAAAAATCTTTATAAGAATCTATTAATGAATTAATCTCTAACTTTTGCTTCATCATCTATTGTTTTTTGCGGTATCTCTATTTTTTTAGATGCTTCAATAAATGAGTTGAACATAGGTGCTGGCTCCCAAGGTCTTGATTTAAATTCAGGATGAAATTGTGAAGCAACAAAATAAGGATGGTCTTTAATCTCAATCATTTCAACTAGATCTTCATCAGGTGATACTCCACTAAATATTAAACCATTTTCTTCTAATTGATTTCTAAACTTATTATTGACCTCGTATCTATGTCTATGTCTTTCATAAACTATTTCATTGTTATAAATATAGGATGCCATAGTTTCTTCTTTAATTTTGCAAGGATAAGTACCAAGCCTCATTGAAGCACCTACATCATCTTTCTCTAAATTTTGATTAGGAAGTAGATCAATTACTGGATTTTTTGTTGTTTGTGAAAATTCACTAGAGTTTGCATCGCTGATGCCACATACATTACGAGCAAATTCTATTACAGCACATTGAAGACCTAAGCATATTCCTAAAAATGGAATTTTATTTTTTCTTAGATACTCAACAGCTGTAATTTTTCCTTCGATACCTCTGTAACCAAATCCCCCGGGTATTACAACACCATGAAGTTTTGATAATTCTTCAACATCAAAATTATCAGCGTCTATCCAGTGCAGACTCAAATTAACCTTATTCTGCAGACACGCGTGTTTTAACGACTCGACAACGGACATATAGCTATCAGGTAAACCGAAATATTTTCCTAATATAGCTATTTCTACATTCTTATTTACGCCGTCTTTAAGTGACATCATTGAACGCCAACTATCAAGATTTGGCTTGCCTGAATTTAATGAAAGTCTCTTGTCAACAGCAGTGTCGAGACCTTCTTCGAGCATTTTAATTGGAACATCATATATATCCGGCAAGTCAGGAGCATTTATAACATTACTCAAATCAACATCACAAAAAAGTGAGACCTTACTTTTGATTTCATCTGTTAAGTCTCTATCGGATCTCAAAACAATTAAATCTGGACTTATTCCATAACTTCTCAACATGGAAACGGAATGCTGAGTAGGTTTCGTTTTTAATTCAGTACTAGGGCCAATGAATGGAACTAATGTAACGTGAACGAACATTACATTTTCTGAACCAAACTCTTTTCTAATTTGTCTTGCAGCTTCTAAGAAAGGCAATATTTCAATATCTCCAACAGTTCCACCAATTTCAGTAATTTGAACATCTACGTCATTAGATACGCCTTTAATTCTTCTTTTAATTTCATCAGTAATATGTGGTATTACTTGAACAGTTGCTCCAAGGTAATCACCTTTTCTTTCACGTTCAATAACTTTTCTATAAATACTTCCAGTAGTTACATTTGCATCTTTTCTTAAATTGACTCCAGTGAATCTTTCATAATGGCCGAGGTCAAGATCAGTTGTAGCACCATCTTCAGTCACAAATACTTCACCATGTTGAAATGGATTCATGGTATCAGGATCAACATTAATATACGGATCTAATTTTTGATTAACTACAGATAAGCCCCTTGATTTGAGCAGGTTTCCAAGAGATGCAGAAGTAATCCCTTTACCAAGACCAGAGACTACACCGCCAGTGACAAATATGTATTTGGTCACGTGAAAATAATAACACGTTTATTTTTAAATTAAAGAACTATCTAAGTATTTGATTGAGGAATAAGTCTAATTTTGGAATATCAAGTTCTTCTAAAACTTTAAGATTTCGAGACGACAACTTATAATTAAATTTTTCGTCTGATTTAGTATCACTTAAATATTCTTCAACACCGTCAAATTGAATTGAATAGTGTTGCTTTTTGGGAATATTTATTTTTAGTTCAGAACTGCTGTCAACAACTATAGATCTAGGAAATTTAGTAAATGGGGATATTGGAGTAATAATGATGCTTTCTATACTTGTTTGAACTATAGGCCCACCTGCCGAATAGTTGTAAGCTGTAGATCCAAGTGAAGTTGAAATAATGATTCCATCAGCTCGTAATTTAACGTTTTGATCGTATACTTCTATTTCAATATCCAAGATTCTTGTTGGAGAATTTTTAATAATTACAATTTCATTAAAAGCAGGCAAATTTTCATCTTGATTCTGGATTATTGGAGTTCGTTTTTTAATGTTATCAACATTTTTATCTTTTAAAATTTTACTAAAGTCTATATCGTTTAAAGAGTTTACTAAATACCCAATTCTTCCAGACCCAATATTGAGCACAGGTAGGTTTGAAAGCCAAGCAATTTTCATAGCTCTTAATGCTGTTCCATCACCACCAACACTTATAATAAGATTTGAATTTGTAATCTTTTTATCTAAATTTTCATCAATATTTAAAATTTCATATTCAATATCTTTTGAATTCAATATTTCAATAAGAGAATCGTACTGTTTAGATTTCAAATATTTTTTTGAAGTAATAATAGAAATTTTTTTCATATATTTATCTTACACGCTACTTATAATGTTCATAAAATGATTCCAATTTCAGACATCAATCCAGCTAAGAATACTCCCATAGTATCAAGAGCATTTATTATCATTGTTGCCCTTGTTTACTTATTGATTCAGCCTAAAACTAGTAACGAACTTTTCAATTTTTTTTATGAATTTGCAGCAATACCCTGTGAATTATTTCTTAATACACCTATATCAGGAACTCAATTTTATGGAAACGATTGCAGTTTACTAGGAAGTGATTTGGTATTTCCTAATAAAAATTTATACATAAGTATTTTATTTTCTAATTTTTTTCATGCTAATTTTGTTCACATTCTTGGTAACTTATGGAGTTTTTGGATATTCGGAAATAATGTTGAAGATAAATTAGGTAAAACAAAATTTTCTATATTCTTACTTCTCATTGCTTTTTTAAGCATAGGCGTACACACAATTATAAATTTTGATAGTCTTATTCCTGTAGTTGGAGCATCAGGAATTGTATCTGGAATTATGGGAGCATACGTTTACTTATTTCCAAATGCAAAATTGTTAGTACTTGTCCCATTTGGAATTTTGTTTCCTACAACAATAAAAGCAAGAACATTCATGTACTTTTGGTTTATTTCACAAATATTCATTGCTATTGGCTCTAGTAATATTTCTTGGGAAGCACATATTGGTGGTTTTATTTTAGGATATTTGATAATAAAGCTATCAAGATATAAAAGAAACAACTTCTGAAAAAGATTTTAATTTAATATCTGCTGAATCAGTAGATTCAAAATTTTTTACTCCAGTTTCTACAAGTATTGAAATTGCATTGATTTGATTACCAAAAAATATATCTGTATCAACTCTGTCACCAATTACATAATCAAAATTGTAATTGAGATCATTACAGTAATTTATATAATGAAGGTCTGGTTTTCCTAATGAAGGTATAGTTATTTCCAAATCATCTTCAATCATTTTGACAACAGCACCATTTCCAGGTAATTCTTCATTCTCAGAAGGAAAAGATAAATCCTTATTTAAACATAAAACTTGTTTTCCATTCTTAATTGATCTTTTAATTAATTCAATTTCTGTTAAATCTAATTCGGATTTTCTTCCAATCAAAATTAATTCTGCTTGATCTATATTTGTAAGACAAAGATTTATACTTTCTACGAATTGTTTTAAATTAGATGAACCATATACATATATATTTTTCGTTTGATTCAAAAACATTTTTTTAAGCACATTTAATGGAGTTATAATTTTGTTTATATCAATTTCAGATTGAAGTAATCTTTCTAATTTTTCCTTTATTTCATATGGGGTCTGTGAGCTATTGTTTGTTATAAAATAAATTTCAACATTATTATCTATTAAATTTTCATAACTATCTTTTACGCCTTCTACTAATTTTGTACCTTTATAGATAGTTCCATCAAGATCTGTAGCGAGTTTTATCACGCTTTTCCTCCATAAGCAAAATACGTGCCGTTATTCCATTTGCTTCGTAAAAGTTTTTTGCAGTTCTATCACTTGGGAGTGTTATTGTTCTCAATTTAATATTTAATTCATCTAAATACGACCTAATTGAATTTAGCATAAAAGTACCAAGTCCTAATTCTCTGTAATCATTCAAAACATAAATTTCTGATAACACTGCATATTCAAGTTGAAAAATTAATCTCGAATATCCTATGAGGTTATCCTCTGAATATAAATTGAAATATTTTTCATCAGGAGAATTTATTGACTTGTAATACTCAATTAATTGTTTATCTATTGATGACAAATCATTAAAAAATTTATCTTTAATTTCTTTGTCTGGTTCTTCAGTTATAACAATTTTAAATGATTTTCCAAAATCAGAATGGTTATACACAATCTACACAAACTTTAGCTCTTGGTTTGGCTAACGCAGTATTTCTTAAAACCAAAAAGCAAACAGTACATGTGAATTCATCTGCTTGTATATCTTGAACTACTTCATCTAATTTCAAATCAGACTTTTTAACATTTCTTTTTTCAGCAGCATCTACTGACATAAAAGAGCCTTCAGCTTCATCAGCATCATCAACTGATTTTTTTTCAGTTTCTACTCTTGCTTCTAAAGATTCAGTTTCTACTTCCTCTTTTTCTTCCTCTTCAGCAGGAGGTTCAATATCTTCAGAATCTTCTTCTTCTTCTAAGTCCTCTAACGTAGGCTCATCAAGTTCTTCTTGGTCTTTTTTAACCATAAGTATCTCCTATTTGCTGATTAAATATTACTAAATTTTAAATCGTATAGCACGTTTTTTGATAAATATCTCTGCAGGTCCATATCCAAAAAAATCACCATCGATTTCGATTGGATCTTTTGAATTTACAGTTAATTGGCTCAATCTTTTTAATTTGACTGATGATTCTCTTAAATGCAAGCCTTTTTTAGCAAGAAAAAATATCTGCATTGCTTTAAGTTTGGTGACTGCAAATACCTGTATATTAAACAAACCATCTTGCAAACTAGATTTTGGAGATATATTCCATCCACCTCCAAAATATTGTGCATTGCAAACACAAATATTAAATGCCATTCCTTTAAATTCATATTTATCATTTGAAATAGTCATCTCTTTTGCTCGAGCAGTAATAATTTTTATCCAAAAACTCAAAGGATATCTGAATGCCCTAAATAAATTTGGAAACTTTTCACTTACCTCAACAGTGCTAGCTAAGAATCCTATATTCAAAACATTAATGAAGTATTTAGCATCTGTCTTATTCTTAATAAGACCAACATCGACTTCGTAAAAATTATCAAAAATTAAATGTTCTACTGCCTCTTCAATATTTTGAGGCAATGCGAAGGTTCTAATAAAATCAGAACCGCTTCCACCTGGTAAACAAGAAACTTCAGGCATAGTTATATTGTTTTTCATTAGTGAGTTAACTAAGGCATTTAATGAACCATCACCGCCAATAGAACAGTATTGAAATTCTGATGGATTATTGTATTTTTTTATTATCTCATCTACATCAGAGATTTGTTTTGTTTGAAAATAATGAAACTTTATTCCTTTTTTGTTTAGTAATTCTCTAACATAATCTTCATTGATATTTTTACCTCTCGAATTTAAATTATGAATTATGACTATAGTTTTCATGACATAGATTTTTGAATTAGCTTATTGTCAAACATATTATATATTGCATCAAACTCTTGGTCTTGATAGATATTAAATAGTTTCTTAGATAATTCAGAACCTTCTTTTGCAGCTTTTATAAAATCTCCAATATTGATATTGAATTTAGTAACCACATATTCAATATTGTTAGTTTTATAAAATTCATAAAATATACTGAACCAGGATAAATTTATATTTGTATATTTTTTGACATTATTTTTATTTTCTAATTTATTTAAAATTTCGAGACTTGATTCAAAATAACTCAAAAGTTCATCGAACTTATCATTTAAAGGGACATCATATATATTTGATGATATTCCCGATGAAACAAACATAAGATAAAATTCAAATGTTTTTACTGTCTTTATTTTTTCATACAAATATATAGATGGAATTAATTGATCTCTGTGAGTTTCAATAAGAGTTTCGCCCATATGTGAATTTATAAAATTTAGATCTGTAAGTACTTGTAATTTCGAATTAAATGCATTTTTAAGACTTCTAATTTTGAATGAATTCTGAAATGCAAAAAAACTTTTATTTAAAAGTTCTATAGATTCCTCTCTAGAGTAAATATTTAGCAAATTGAGTATCGAAGAATAATTTATAGAAAAAGCAGAATTCAAGCTACTTGATTCCAAAGAAAACAAATTAGAGTACCATTCTGGATTAATATTTTTATCAAACGATAAAAAAGCATATCCCTTATCGTCAATTCCTCTTCTGCCTGCTCTTCCGGTTAACTGTAGAAACTCTGATTGAGAAATTAATCTTGTTTTTATTCCATCATATTTATTTAATCTATCTAAATAAATTGACTTTGCTGGCATATTAATTCCTAATGCTAATGTCTCAGTAGCAAATAAAAAATTTATATATTTATTTAGAAATAAAAATTCAATAAATTCTTTTACAATAGGTGCTAATCCAGCATGATGAAATGCGACTCCCCTAGACCACATCCATAAATGTTCATCTAGATTTAATAAACTATGATCTAATACCTCGAGGTCATCAAATATTTCATGAAATTTATCTCTAATTATTTTATGTTCATCAACAACTTTTCGTTTATTTGCTAATTGTCTAGCTTTGGACTCTACTCTTTCTCTGGAAAAATAAAAAAATATACACGGGGTTAAACTTTTATCTTCAAGATAATTAATCTGTTCATCTAAATTAGGCTTTTTACTATTTTGGGTTAATTTTGATAATTTAGAATTATTATTATCTTTTTTCTTATTTGTTGATTTTAAAATTTTAATATTATTTGACATCTTATTTGAAGTAACTAAAGATATCTCTAATGGAACTGGTCTTTGATTGTGTTCAATCAAAGATGTAGGACCTCTTAAAGAAACGATCCATTCTAAAAACTCATTTTTATTTTTAATAGTTGCTGACAAGCATAAAAATTTAATATCTAAATCAGCGTGAATAAGAATCTCTTCCCAAGTTGTGCCTCTTTCGGTATCACCTAGATAATGTACTTCATCTAAGATAATTAACCCTGTATTTTTTAGTTTTTGATCTTTACTGAAAATCATATTCCTCAATATTTCAGTTGTTGCAATAACTAGATCTTTGTTTTTGTCTATAGTTCTATCACCAGTCAAAAGGCCTACATCAACTCCTGCTTTTTTAAAATCATTATATTTTTGGTTAGATAGTGCTTTTATTGGTGTTGTATAAAAAATATTTTTATTTTTTTTTAAATAATACTCTACAGATTTCTCGGCAATAAGGGTCTTTCCAGAACCAGTAGGAGCTACAACTAGCACATTATTATTACTTTTTATATCAGAGACTGCATCAATTTGAAATTGATCTAAAACTAACATATGATTAATTTCTGCTATTTAAATAAACAACTAATTCAATTAAAAGATACAGCGGTATTGTAAATATAAATAGTGTTATTGGGTCGCCTGTTGGTGTTAAAATAGCTGAGAAAATCAATACAAAAATAAATACTTCTTTTCTGTTGTTTGTGAAAAGCGAAAGCTTTATGATGTTTTTTTTAATTAAAAAATAAATTACTAGAGGTGTTTGAAAAGAAATTCCAAAAATTAAAGATATCCTAGAAACTAACTGAAAATAATTTTGAGTTCTTAATATAATTTCTGATTCATTAAATTGTAATAAAAATTTTATGCCTATTGGAAAAGTTTGATAAGCAGCAAATAAACCGCTGTAAAAAAGAAATAGAAAAGAAATTAAATAAATTACATAAGTACTTGATTTGAGATCATTTATCGCTGGTTTTACAAAATTTGCAATTATTAAGAAAGTAATAGGAAATGTTCCAATAAACGATACGAGTAGTGTATTGGAGATTTTAACTTGAAATCCTTCATAAATAGTAAAAGCTACTAAATCCGCTTTTGTGTATCCTGCTTCTACTAATGGATTTGTGAGTAAATTGTATATATCTGTGTAGTTAATATAAAAGAATACAAAAGCAGAAACAAGAACAACTATTGATAAAATAATTCTTTGATTTAGTTCTTTAAAATGATCAAAAAATGGTTTTTGTTCCACTTCACTCCTCTTCTAACCAAACCCATTTTTCTTCAATAGAATCATCACCTATAATTTCTCTATTTGAAGAATTATTATTTGAAAGAAATTTAATTGCTTTTGAAACTTTAGATTTATCAAGTAAACCGAGAGCTAGCAATACAATAATAACTAATTCAATTAAACTCATTAAAAATCTCCAAAAGATTACTTTGCCTTATTTTAATTTCATCAACAAGTTTAAGTGGAGTTATTGCATTAATGTATTGTATGTTTTTTAATGAAAAATCTAATGCATTTTCAAAGGAATAGAATTTCATTTCTAAATTATCATTAATTACTTTAAATGTTGAGTTATCTAAGGTTTTTAAAAAATTAATATCATGTATTTTATATTTGACCTTTAAGGCCGATCGAGTTGATAGTTTAGGTTTAGTATTTTTTTCTTTGTTAATGCCAACTATACGATCAATAAGAAATGTTTTTATAGAGTTTTCTTCAACATCTAGTGCTTCTAATATTTTTCCATCTTGATTTAATTTTAAAGCTACGGGTTTTACAAAATAAGTTTGACTGTCTGTTTTTCCAAGCTTTATATATTCAATTGATTTTATCTCTTCAAAAGAAAAGCTTTCTGAGTTATCATCAGAAGCAAATAGACCGTCAATATTAAAATATTTTGAAAGAATATTATAAAATTCCATTATTTCTTTATTTGAGTCTTTTAAAGTGAGAAAATTTGCTTCAATAGTTAAAAGGTAATATAGATTAAATAATTCAGAATCATTTATGGATAGAAGTTCATAGACAGAATCATTAAACAAAAAATTAATTTCCTCTGTATCTTCATTTATTTCATAATCAACAAAAACATCATCGAAATCAACATATATTTGAGAAACTATATCAAGAATGTAAATTAATTCTTTAAATGATATATCCAAATTATCTAGTATTTCAGAAATTTTCCATTTATTTTTAGCTTGTATAAATTGGAGAAAATTATGAAGAAAGTTAAAATCAATTTTTTTAGACATCAATTAAATCCTTTAGTAAATGAGCATTATGAAATTTTTTAATTTTATAAGACCCATCACAAAGTAGTAAAAATTTAAATAAACCATATGTGTCATTCGTCTTTATTGATTTCAAATCTTTCTTATCACTTCTTGCAAGTTTATGAGAAAAAATATTTTTATTTACTTGATAGAGATTGTCTGGGATATTAATTTCAATCGAAATCAAATCGTCTGAGTCTTCCCATGAGAAACTCATGTTTTTATATTCAGTTGTAAACAAATTTTCTTTGTTACCTAATTTTAAATTTTCTATGTAATCAAGCTTGAATGTTTTAAATTTTTTCGATTCAATAGCACCTAAATACCAAGATCCATTAAAAAATCTCAAACCTTGAGGTTTTACTTTTCTATATTTTGATAAATATTCAAAGCCCAATCTTCTTTTTTCATTTATTGCTTTAGTTATGTTAGAAATGATTTCTGTTTTTTTATCATTGTTTCCTTGAAGAGAAATATTGTTTTTTAATAATAGGTACGTGTTAACAAAACTATTCACATTAATATCTTCATTCTTTTTGATATTGTTAAAAACATATGAACCACCCATTGTGTATCCTGATTCATCATGAGACCATTTATCGTTAGAGTATTCAATTAAATATCCAAAAGATCTTAATAACGACTTATCTCTTTCAAAAGCTCTTCTAAAAGCTTGCTCATTTAAGTCACGGTAATCAGGAATTGAATCTTTTATTTTGTTTGTCGATATTTTTGTATCATCTTTAAATAAATTAATTAATTCAATTAATCTTTTTAATACATTTTTCATAACGTTTTACAACTTAATTAAAATCTGCATAATAAAAATACTCAGAAATAAATTTATATAAGCCATCATTATTGTAATATATACATTATGAAAGTTTGGATAGATCAAGATTTATGCACAGGTGACGGCCTCTGTGAAGAAATAGCTCCTGATGTATTTGTTGGTCTAGATGATGGCCTATTCTACGTTAAAGAAGGCGAGAAAATATTTTCCGAAGAACACGGTAATGTAGGAGGAGCAGAAGGTTTAGCAAATGTACCTAAGGGTCAAGAAGATGCAGTTATAGAATCTGCTGAAGAATGTCCTGGCGAGTGCATTATGATTGAGCCCTAATCAAACTTAATATATCTAGCTGATAACAAAAATCCTGTATGAGATATCAGTTTATTATTAGGCCTCGCAATTTTTTTATTTAAATACCAATCTCTTAAAATTACTTCTTTAACTTCTATGTCTTCAAATTTATTTAACTCCAAACATTCCTTCATTTTTATAACCTGAGTAATTGATGGTAAATAAGAAACCCAAAATAGATCGGAGTCAATAATATTTTTATCAAAAAATTCCCAAGGTTCAGGGACATCAGTAATAACAGTATCTATTTCATTGACGTAATCAGAAAAATTAAATTTATTGAGCTCTTGGTTGATAAATTTTAAACTGTAATTTTTATTCATGTCTTGTGTTGATAAATATCGTTCTATTGTTTTCTTCGCTCTTCTCTGGTTTGTCTTGCTGATATCAAGGGTAGTTAAAGAACCAGATCCATTTAAAATATTAAGTAAGTATAAAGTTAGAGCTCCTGAACCAGTACCAATTTCCAATACTTTACTAGAAGAGGATATGTTAGCTTCAATAACGATTTGTGAAATATCTTTTGGATATATAATTTGAGGACCTCTTTTCATAAGTAATATAAATTCTTTAAATGTTGGTCTGTAAATTTTAAATGTTTGATCAGTTGAAGATTTTACAATACTTGGAATGGACTTAATGTCTTTGAAATTAAATTTACCTTCATTTGTTATAAATTCTTTTGTAATATCAATAACAGCTAAATATTTATTATTATCAGTTTTAACAATTATTAATTCGTTATCTAGATTCAATTTATATTGCTGATAATAAAGGAAGTAATAAAGTTATAACCATTGCACTGGAGACAACAATAACGATAATTTTTTGTGTTCTTTTACTCATCTTCTTTTTTTAAAAATTCTTTTTTTTGTACGTATAATTTTTTCCAATATTCTTCCAATTACAATACCAAATATTAAATAAGGAATAACTTTAGAATCATTATCAGATATTTGATCTTTTAAATTTTTATAGTTTTCTGAAAATTCGCTCATTTTAATATTCTCCATACAATTAATCCGAAAATTAACAATGATAGTAATGCGAATGAAAAATAAATTAATGATTGTATAAAATATTGACCATCAAACATTTGGGATAGAACAATTGATGTGCCTGACAGAATAAATAAAGTAGCTATTGCTAGGTAATTTCCTGCCTTAAAATTTTTACGAGCACCTTTTAATGAATCTTCAATAGGTTCAACTGTTTCTTCTTGTATATGAGCAAGTAAACTATCTAAAGCTTTAATCGCGGAAACAGGGAGGTTAAACACTTTTTAAAATTACTTTCGATTTGAGATAATAGTGCCGAGAACTCCTTGTACAGTAGCAGCTACAGGTAAAGCTAAGATAGCTCCAACTCCACCAAGTGTGTATGCACCGAATAGTGTAGAAAATACTGCTATAGCAGGATGTATCTCCATAGTAGATTTTGTAACTCTAGGACTTATAAAATAATTTTCAATAACTTGATAAATCAATAGAACAAGAATCGTTGAAAAGATAGTTGTTGTACCAAGAGATATAGATGCTATAAAAGGAACAAGACCACCTAAAAAAGTGCCTACTACTGGAATTAATTGAGATAATATACCTGCAGAAACACCTAGTGCTATAGGTGAAGGTAGTCCGATTAATAGAAAGGCTACGGACAAAACAATACTTGCCAATACACCTAAAATAACTTTAGCAACTATGAAACCACCAGCTTTGGAAACACCAATTGTCCAAACCTGATCTATCGAACTTGAAACATTGTTAGGAAGTGACTCTTTCAGTTTTATTCTCCAGCCATCACCTTCGCTAATTAAATAGTATGTAAAGAAGAAAATGACAAATATGTGTCCTAAAGTTCTTAAAAGTCCTTGACCTGCAAAAACCACACCTGATCCAACTGTGCTTCCATAGTCTTTAATTAATGTATTAAATTGTGCTTCTAAATCTAGTGATTGGCTTGAAACTGCGAACCCTTCAACATTTAAATAATTTATAAAGTTATCAAAATAAGTTGGTAGTTGTGATGAAAGAAAATAAATTTCTTGAACCATGATTGGTATAATCGAGAAAAAAGTTGCTCCAATGATTATAAGAATTACACCGACAGTTATCAATGCTGACAATTTTCTACTGAGTTTTTTGGATAATCTATAAACAACAGGTTCGGCAAGCGCAGACAATACAACGGCGACAAAAAGGTCAAAAATTAAAGATTTTACACGTATGAATATAAGAACAGAGATAGAAATAAATAAAATATATAAAAATGCTCTATTTAAAAGCTCTTGTCTAGTTTCACCTTTGGGGAGATTCACAATTATTTGACCTTACTTACTAATTTATAGTTACGTTTTGGAAGTAATAAAACAAGAAAAAGCAATATAAGAAAAAAACTAAAGCCATACTCAAAATAAGTAATATTTTCATCGATTATTATCCTGCTGTACAAAGAAAATATAGTAAACATTACAGAAACAAAAAGTATCCTCTTTTTATACATTAAACCTCTTACAGTAACGTTTAGAAGAAGTATGCCGGTTATGATTCTTCCCATTCCTTCAAAAGTGTTGCTTCTCATAAAATAGAATTCACGTAAGTTGAAAAAGCCATTTTGACCAATACCTCCAAGTGTTAAATGAATAATTCCTAGAAGTACTAATAGTGTAGAAACCCAAGCAAGACTAAAGTTCCCAATTGAAAATCTAGCCTTGATAGGAGAAGGCCAGGGTTGTAGAGGATTTACTCTTTTCAATAGATTTGAAGATAATCTAAATACGGATCTTTCATAATTACCAAATATTAATACTGCAGCTAATAGATAAAGGATTCCGATATGTTTAGGTAAATCAAATAGATATATAGAAAGAACAACTATTAAGTGCCATAAATATAATGTATAAATATTTGAATGCAATATTGAAAATACTTTCCAAAAATAATTATTGTTTAGTATTTTTTCAATAATATTTTTAACACTGAACAATAAGCTCACGAGACCGATAGTGGCTACAAAATAAACAGTTGTAGGAGGATCTTCGTTATTTATTTCTGAAAGTCTATAGCTTGAAAATGAAAGGAATAATTTATTTACAGAAAGCTGATAATACAAGTAGCCATAAGAAATTATCGAAACTGCTGGAAAAATATTTTTTCTAATTAGTTGTAACTTTCCATCAGCATAGAAATAACCAATTTGATGTATTGTTAACCAGAAAAATAAATAGTTGAATACTTTTATATAGGCTAAGTTGATTGGAAAGTTTAATGAATCAATGAGGATTATTAAAATTATAAATATTGTCATGCTCAGATATGGATATTTTTTATGAATGTAAATCGTGAATGGTGCAAACATAACCATAACTAAATAAATAGAGACTAACCATAAAGGCCATAATGAAAATTCGACAGATGAGATTACTCCGTCCTCAAAAGTAGTAAGAAAATCTGGAATCATATTTAGGTTTAAAAGAATATTTAACGATACTGTTATAGCAATTATCCAAACTAGAACAGGACCAATTAAAGCATTTATTCTATCAACTAAATAATTCCATTGACTGCCATCCCTGCCTACATTTGAGTACCAAGCAATTAAATTATTAAAACCCATAGAGAAAATGAATAATGACATACCTATTGTGAACCATGATATAGTCATAAATGATTCAGAAGTTGTTGATAAGTTTGAAATTATGTATTCACCACCAGATTTAGTTACTTTAAGAAAAAGAAATGAATTTATTATTAACAAAAGCAATCCAGAAGTTTTCAAAAAATCAATAAACCTCTCTCTTGAAATAGATGTATTATCAGTTTCGTTTATAACTGATCTAAATGAATTTATATTTGGAAAAAAAAGTTTAAATAATTCTCTCACATAAATATTTTACATATCTCAAGCAACTTAAATAAGAATATAATTAGATAATGGAAATTGTCGTATATCAGCCTGAAATAGCAGGAAATGTAGGTGCAATTATACGATTATCAGCTAATTCAGGCATTCCTGTTAATTTTATAAAACCTTTTGGCTTTAATATGCAAGAGAACAAAATACGTAGAGCAGGTTTAGATTATCAAGATTTAGCTTTTGTAAAAAATTATGAAAGTTGGATTGATTTTATTGATAGTAATAAAAATAAATCTATTGCATGTCTCAGCTCTAAAGGAGACAAAGAATACTGGAACGAAGAATTAAATAATTTTGATTTTTTACTTTTTGGACCTGAGTCGGTTGGTCTTCCAGATGAAATTAGAGAAAAATATTTAAATTTAACTATACCTATGAAAGAAAGATCAAGAAGTATAAACCTAGCAAATTCTGTAAGCATAGTAATGTTTGAAGCAATTCGACAAGCTAATGTTAAATAAATTATTTTTTGTATTTATTGGAGGCGGTATAGGGTCTGGTCTTAGATATATAATTAATGTTTACACTCTACAAACAAATTATCCTCAATCAGGTACTTTATTTGTAAATATCTTTGGATCTTTTTTGTTTGGAATATTTTTTGTTTTTTTTCAAAATAAGACTCCAATTATTAATGTATTTTTACTCACTGGTGTTCTTGGAGGGTTTACAACATTTTCTCAGTTTTCATTTGATGTTGTCCAATTACAGAGCGTTAGTAGTTTAAACTCTATTGTCTATATTGTTTTTTCTTTATTTCTTTCAATCTTCGCATTGTTTATTGGGATATACTTAGGTAATAAAATTTTAAATTAAAATGCCTACATTTGACATAACATCAGAATTTAACACTCAAGAAATTACAAATGCAGTAGATCAAGCATCTAGAGAAATTGTTAACAGGTATGATTTTCGAGATACTGGTACAAATATTGAATTTAATGAACAAACAATAACATTAAAAAGCTCTACTGAGGAAAGACTCAAAGCAGCAGAGCAAGTGTTAAAAGAGAAATTTGTAAAAAGAAATGTATCAATTAAATTTTTATCAGATATCAAAATTGAAAAAACACCATCTGAAGTTAAACATTTTTATAACTTGAAATCTGGAATAACACAAGAAGAGTCGAAAGAGATTATTAGTATAATTAAAAAAGATTTCAAAAAAGCTCAATGTGCATATCAAAATCAGTCGATTAGAGTTTCTGCCAAAAAAAGAGATGAATTACAAAATATTATTCAATTAGTAAAAAACTCAGATATTGATACACCAATAAATTTTGGAAATTTTAGAGATTAAATTTAGGTTTTAATTTTTTAAACATATACCTAGAAAATATAAAACTAATAACTAAAAACAATATTGTAAATAATATCCCATCATCATAAGAAGTGCTTAAAAAATAGGATATAAATAATACTAGTGCTCCATATATAGCTCTAAATACAGAAAATAGTACAAAGGTTTTAAAAAGTTTATTATCAAGAATATTTTTTAATTTAAACATTAAAACTTATTACGATATTTTGAAATAATTTTATAAATATTGTCCCTGATAAAGCGTGGAAAAATTTTGATAATTTTTACAAAATTATAGACTCCACCAATATCACTAATGGATTGAATTACAGCATCAGAAAAGTAGTATTTACTTCCATCCTTTTCATACACTAAGGTGTCTAATTCAATTTCCTCAGGTGTAAGGTTAATTTGAGCATTTAGGTCAATATTTAAATTCTTTGAAGATATCCATTTTCCATAAGAAGTGCACATTTTGCATTCTTCATCAATATAAACTCTACTCATTACTTTGAAAATCCATACTCAATGAATTTACACAGTACCGTTCACCAGTTGGTTCAGGGCCATCTGGGAATACATGACCTAAATGTGCGTCACAAGCTTTACAGGTAATCTCTACTCTTTTCATACCATGAGAAAGATCTTCCTTACGATTAATTTTATTCTCTATAGAATCAAAAAAACTAGGCCATCCAGATCCAGATTCATATTTGGTATCAGAATTAAATAAAGATTCATTACAAACTACACAAAGATATGTACCAGATCTTTTTTCTTTTAGAAGTTCACCAGAAAAGGGCGGTTCAGTACCACAAAATTGCGTTACTTGAATTTGTTCTTCAGTCAAATGGTCTTTATTTGTAGCCATAAGTTTATTTAAGCAGGGATGATGTATAAGTGTGAAAATCTAGAGTCCACATTTTTAATTTTCGCTTCAATACTTTGGTTCAAATCTATAATTTCGGGATCAGTTAAAGTATCCTCATAATTGACTTTTATTAATGCAAGATATTTATTTGAACCTATTGAAATAATTTTTGTATCAATAATTTCAAGGATGTCGTCAAAAGAGTCTATTTCAGAATTAATATTTTTATAAATATTTGGATCAACTGTTTCACCTGTGATTAAATGTTTCATTTCATACCCTAGAAATAAACCAGAAACCATTAATAACAATCCAATCATAATTGAACTCGCTGCATCATAAATAGAATTAGTAGTTATATAAGTTAATATTGTGCCTATTAAAGCAATAATAAGACCAAGGGTAGCTGCAAAATCTTCAACAACAATTGCTATCAAAGGCCCGTCATTTGATTCTTTTAGTAATTTCAGAATTGACTTTTTTTTACTTTTTTCGTCTTTTCTTAATTTCGCAACAGCTTTTACTAAGACATAACTTTCTAAAATAATAGAGATAGATAAAATCGTAATTGATACAAAAAGATTTTCTAATTTTTTCGGATGGTTTAATGCCTCAATTCCATGTTCTAGTGAAACTAGTCCCCCAATTGTAAAAATCAAAACAGCAACTACTAGTGTCCAAAAATATTCTTCTCTACCTCTTCCTAGTGGATATATAAGTGGCTTATCTTTTTTTGCTTGTTTGATACCAAACCAAAGCAAAAATTGATTAAACGAATCTACAAATGAGTGAACAGCTTCAGAAAACATAGCGCTTGAACTTGTAAATATTGCAACAAAAGACTTAATTAAGCCTATAAAAAAATTAACTGACAATGCTAAAAATACTGTTTTTGCTGAATCTTGTTTATTCATCTAAAAAAACCTTTAGGTCTTGGAATCCACCTATTCTTTTATCATCTATGAAAACTTGAGGTACTGTTTTTACATTATCTCCGATTTTCTCATAAAATTTTAATCTCTCGCTATCGTCAGAAAGATCTATTTCATTATAAGAAATTTTTTTTGAATCTAAAAGAATTTTGGCTCTGTCACACCATATACAATTATCTTTTGTGTATATTAAAACTTTCAACTTTTTTCAAAATTTGTAAAAATTTCATTAGTAGTTTGAGTAACCCTAATAAAGGTTGTACATTTTGGTAAATCTTTAAGAGTTTTTGCACCAACATAAGAACAGGCTGAACGTACTCCACCTAAAATTGCCTGAACGGTTGTGTCTAGGGGTCCTTTATATTTTAATCTTACTTTTTTTCCTTCTGGGGCTCTATGTTCGGCTAGGTCACCATAGTAAGTTTGTTGGGCTTTTGTAGATGACATACCATAAAAGTCCTTGTACTTTACACCGTTTTCATCTTCAACTAACTCTCCCCCAGACTCTTCATGACCTGCAAACATACCTCCAAGCATCACAAAATCAGCACCCGCACCAAAAGCTTTTGAAACATCACCGGGATACTTACAGCCACCATCTGCCATTACATGTCCACCTAAGCCATGCGCTGCATCAGAACACTCTGAAATTGAAGATAATTGAGGATATCCAACTCCAGCAACACTTCTTGTTGTACAAACAGAACCTGGCCCAATACCAATTTTTACAATATCTGCACCAGCAAGAATAAGTGCCTCTGTCATCTCTCTAGTGGCAACATTTCCAGCAATTATAATCTTCTCTTTAAAAGTTTCTCGATATCTCTTTACTGCATTTATAAAATCTTCTCGATATCCGTTCGCTACGTCAATACACAAAAACTTTATCTCATTATTTAAATTAAAAATATTTTTTGCAAGTTCTAAATCTTCATCTGATTGACCAACAGTAACAGCAATATAATCTGCATTTAATTTATCGATGTTATTTTTCCAATCATCAATACTATAAAATTTATGAATAGCTGTAATCATTTTGAACTTTTGCAAAGATATTGCGGTTTCAAATGTACCTGTTGTATCCATATTTGCAGAAACGATTGGTATTCCAGTCCATGTTGATGAAGTATGTTTAAATTTTAGCTTTCTTTCTAACTGGACTTCAGACCTAGATACTAAGGTACTTCTCTTAGGTCTTATTAGTACATCATCAAAAGTTAATTTTATTTCGTCTTCAATTCTCATTATTTACAAAAGTATTTTATGCTATTTAACAGGTAAATGTTAGTTGAATTTCCATTTTTTGCTGCTGGTATAAATTATTTCCCTGGTGAAATTTCAGCGTTAAGAGTTTTTGAACCAAGATATTTATTACTTATTGGTGATTCAATTGTTAATTCAAAAAGCTTTTTGGTTGGAAGAAATATGGAAGAACTTGGCCAAGTTGTATCTGAAGTAGAAATTTTAGAGCATCAAGACATATCTAATGCTGAACAACTTGTAGTGATCGAATGTAAAAATTTATACAAAGTAAAAGAAATCATAACAGAAAATGAATACCCTATTTGCAAGATAAATGATCATAATGATGTGGGTTTACCACCTGGTGTAAATGAACTTGATATTTTAGAAAAAAATATTAAAAAAATGACGGCAAAACTTATTGAGCAAGGATTGAATACAACTATTCCAGAATTTTTGGTAGATAGCGAAAATAGGATAAATAAACTTTGGGAATTATGTATTTATACACCAATGGACCTAGAAACGAAAAACTACATATTAAATCAAAATGATATTTTTAAAAGATATGAAACTTTGCTTAATTATGTAGAGACTGTTCTCAATTCTTAAACGCAATCCATTTGTTATAAAAGTTATGCATCGTTTTTTCGAGTTGTTGAGAGTTGTCTTTTAAATAATTTAATTCAGAATGTACGTCATAATTTGCTAGTTCTTCTTTAGACAAATCACTATCATACCAATTTTCAAAAAGATCTAATTTAATCTCAGGGTGAAACTGTAGTGCCAAAGAATTTTTTATACTATAAATTTGTGGATATTCTGTTTTAGCAATCAGAGTTGCTTCTGGGGGAATATTAAAAGTGTCCCTATGCCATGAAAAAACTTTAGTATTTTTAAAATCATCAAATAAGGAATCATCAATAAGGAATTCTAAATTTTTAAAGCCAAACTCAATATTTTTTGATAAAAACGCAGCTCCACCCATTGCGTCAGCAATTAATTGAGAACCTAGACAAATTCCTAAAATTTTTGCATTTGAATTTATTGCATATTTTAACCATTCTTTTTCTTCTTGGAGGTAAGTGAACTTTTGATCATCATACGAACCCATATGACCACCTAGAATTATGTAATTATCGTCTAAAGAAAGATCATCCCAATTAATATCCCAAGCGTTAATTGAAATTATATTATTTGGGAGAGATCCAGCAGTAACTTCTGAATCATTAATAATTGCTATTGTACTTTTATTCATTGTTTGTGCGCGGAAGAGGACTCGAACCTCCACGGGTTTTACCCCACAGGATCCTTAATCCTGCGCGTCTACCAGTTCCGCCACCCGCGCAAACCTAATCTAAAAACCAGAATAAAGATAAAGTCGTTGCAGCAAATAATAGTGCAACTAATGCAGTGATTCTTCCAAGATTTCTTTCAGCTAAAGTTTGACCTATATTTCCAGATGAACCGGGTCCACCAAGCATATCTGACAAACCACCGCCTTTACCGCTATTCAACAAAACTAAGGCAATAAGAGCTACAGATATAAGAACATGCACACTGATTAAAACTGCTGTAATTGTATCCATATTATTAACACTAACCTTTCTTATCAGTTATCTTTGACTGCATTTCAACTTCTTTAGCAAGATTGTTAATTGCTTCTTCGTCACCTAAATAACCAATTTTTTCAATATTATTATCTGAAATATTATATGCTAGTGGAATTCCAGTCGGAATGTTAACGTCCACTATTTCTTTGTCAGATAAATTGTCGAGCAATTTAACCATAGCTCTTATGCTGTTGCCGTGGGCTACAACTAAAACGGATTTTTCATTAGCTGTTGCTATTATTTGTTCATACGTCTTTACAACCCGTAAAACAACATCTTTTAAAGATTCACCTAGTGGTAGCTTTGATTCAATATCATTATATAATTCATGAGTTTTTGGATCATGTTCTGAATTTTGCTCTGCCATAGGAGGTGACGTATCGAAACTTCTTCTCCATATTTGTACTTGTTCTTGTCCATATTTCTTTGCTGTTTCAATTTTATCTAAGCCTTGTAGAGCTCCATAATGTCTTTCATTAAGCTCCCACTTTTTCACATTTTCAAAAGTAATATTCATTTTTTTATAACTTTCAACGATATGGGCAGCAGTATTAATTGATCGTTTTAAATAAGAGGTAAAACAGATTTCTGGATAAAAGTTATTATCAATCAAGGTAACACCAGCAGTTTTTGCTTCAACTTCACCCCTTTCAGACAAATCTATATCAACCCATCCTGTAAATTTATTTTCTAAATTCCAAAGGCTCTGTCCGTGTCGTATAAATACAAGATTCATAAATTAACACTTTTGATAATATCAACGAATTTATCTGCATCTAGAGATGCTCCACCAACTAATGCACCGTCTACAATACTAGTGTTTAATATTTCAGAAGAATTATCTGGAGAGACGCTTCCACCATAAATTAATTTTACAGTTTCATCTGAAAAGTAAGGCTTATCAGAAACTAAGTCCTTAACAAAATCTAATACTTCAACAATATTTTCTATAGATGCAACTTCACCAGTGCCAATTGCCCAGATAGGTTCATAAGCTAGTACTAACTTATTAACCTTGTCTTTTCTAACACCTTTTAAACCTTCATTTATTTGATTTTTGATAAATTCTAAATATGAACCTTCTGATCTTTGTTCCAGACTTTCACCAAAACATAAAATTGGAATTATTTCATTTTCTAATAATCTGGTTAATTTAATGTTCACATCATTGTCAGTTTCATTAAAATGAAGTCTTCTTTCAGAATGACCAATAATTGAATAATCTATATTTAATTTTTTAAGCTGAATAGCTGACACTTCGCCAGTAAATGCTCCATCACTATAGGTAGATACATCTTGAGATGAAATTTTAATTTTAAGATTATCTGTAGAAATTACAGTTTGTAAAGATCTCAATGAAGTGTGCGATGGTGATAAGACTATGTCTATTTTTTCTTCTATATCCTTATCTAATGAATAATTTATTTTCTGTAGTAATTGAATACCTTGTAAATGATCAAGATTTAATTTCCAGTTTCCAATTATTATTTTTTTCATTATCAAATTATAAGTGATTTGTATTTGTTTACCCCTGGTAATTTTTTTCCTTCAAGATATTCCAAAGATGCTCCGCCACCTGTTGATATATGATTAAAGTTTTTTTTATCAGAAAATTTATTAATTGCACTTACAGAATCCCCACCACCAATACATGTATATGCAGATGAATTAGAAATAATCTCAGTTATTTCTTTAGTTCCATAACTAAATGCCTCTTTTTCAAAAATACCCATAGGTCCATTCCAAAAAATATTATTTGATTTTTTTAGTATTTTTCTAAAATTGGAAACGGTTTGAGGTCCAATATCAACACCTATATGATTGTTTTTAAAATCATCTAACTTTACATTTTCTCTAACTGAACTATCTATTGAGTCAGTAACACCAAAGTCTATTGGTAATATTATTTTTTTTCCAAATCTTGAATTAAGAAGCTCCCCTGCTTTTGAAATAAATGACTCTTCTAGTAATGACCTCCCAATTTCATGTCCTAAAGCTTTTAATAAAGTAAAGCACATTCCTCCACCAACCATAAGATATTCAACTTTTGGCAGAAGCTTTTCAATCAGATTAAGTTTGTCTGAAATTTTTGCTCCACCAAGTAGGACTGCGTAACCAGATTCACTATTATTTAACAATCTGTCTAATTCATGTATTTCTTTATCCATTAAAGGACCTTGGAACGATTCTAAGTTTTCACCAAAGCTAACAACTGATGCGTGTTCTCTGTGGGCTGCACCAAATGCATCAAATATATATGAATTAAAAGGTTTTGTAATTTGATTAGAGAATTCCTTATCATTTTCGATCTCCCCTTTTTCAAACCTTAAATTTTCTAAAAGAAATATTTTAGATTCTGATTTTTCAATCTGTTCTTCAACTTTTTCACCAAATACTTCTTCAATAAAGCAAACTTCTTTACCAAGAAAATCTGACATGCTTTCAGCTACAGGCCGTAAAGATAAATTTAAATCTTTACCGTTAGGTCTGCCCATATGACTTGTAAATGTAATTGTTCTTGACTTGTCTAAAATGCTTTCGAGAATTTCAACTGATTTTAATATTCTAAAATTATCTGTGATTTCACCATTCTTAATTGGAACATTTAAATCAGATCTAATTAAAACATTGCCTAAATTGTCTAATTTTGACAAATTATGATTCCTTCATGTCTCTATGTATAACTACAGAGTCCTTTCCATCGTTTTTAAGCCATTTACCTATTTCTTCAGTCATAACAACACTTCTATGCTTTCCTCCAGTGCATCCTATGGCTATTCCAACATATGATTTTCCTTCGGAAGTGAATCTTGGAAGTAAAAATTCAATCATATCTTTAACTTTATTTAAAAACACCTGTGCGTCTTCAAATGAGAGTACATAGTTTCTTACCATTGGCGACTGCCCTGTAGAGGCTCTTAGTTCTTCTCTCCAATGTGGGTTTGGTAGAAATCTTACATCAAATACAAGATCAGCATCTCGTGGTGTTCCATTTTTAAACCCAAATGAAGTTACAGAAATTTTTAAGTCCTGATTAGAAGCTTCTCCTTGAAAGCCTTCAATTATTCTTTTCCTCAATTCATGAACATTCATATCTGTAGTGTCGATAACCTGATCAGCAAGTTCTCTGATTGGTTTGAGTAAATCTCTTTCGGATTTTACAGACTGCGAGATAGAATCCATACCCATGGGGTGAGGACGTCTGTTTTCTTCATATCTCTCAATAAGAGTTTCATTATCAGCATCAAGAAAAATTATTCTGGTTAAAACTCCAGATTGGCTTAATTTATCTAAACTGATTTTTAATTCTTCTTGGGCGGTAGAGTCTTTAGCATCAATTGTTAATACAAGTTGCTTGTTTGTTTCAGTAACATCATTTGATTGGACCACAGATTCTACTAGTTCTGCTGGTAAATTTTCAATTACATAATATCCTAAATCTTCAAATACATTTGAGCTTGCTGACCTACCAGCTCCGGACATTCCGACTAACAATAATACTTCTGGTCTTTTAGATGCCATTTAATTCCTTTTCAAGTTCATATTAGTTCCTATATCTAACGATTGGGAAAATAATTTTTGTACCGAGTTATTTGTTGAAGTATTGATAAACTTTTGTTGCTTGTTTTTCGTCAATCAAGCTAGACAACTCTTTATAGCTTGCAGATGAAAGTTTGTTCAATGTCTTATACTTTTCTAATAGCATATCGATAGAAGATTTTGCAACCCCCTTAATCTCAAATATAGATTCAATATCTAAATCTTTAAGTCTCAATCTTCTGTTTTCTTGTATGGCAAACCTATGTGCTTCATCTCTAATATTTTGAAGAATAAATAGTGCCTCAGAATTAGAATTTAAAACTATTGAAGACTTCTTATTGGGACTAAAAAGCTCTTCTTCTTTTTTAGCAATACCAATTACATCAATGTCTAATTTAAAGTGATCGATTACACTTTTTGCTTTTGATAATTGTCCTTTACCTCCATCGATTAAGATTAGGTCTGGATATCTTCGAAAGCTTTGGTCTTTTTCTTGATTATTAATTAAACGTTTTACACGTCTAAATATAACTTCTTCCATTGATCTAAAATCATCTTGTCCTTTAAAAGACTTGATGTGAAATTTACGATACATTGAAGGTTTGGAAATACCATCTTCCATTACCACCATAGAGCCAACTCTAAACTTATCTCCAAGGTTTGAAATGTCATATGCTTCTATTCTGTAAGGTATTTTTTTTAGATTAAGTTTATGCTGCAGTTGCTCTAGTGAGAGTGATCTAAATTCAAGATCAGATCTACGTTTAAGGTCTGCTACCCTTCTTAATTCTTTTGCATCATCAATTGCAGTATTTAATAAATCTTTTTTCCAACCTCTCTTTGGATTAGTGAGAGTTATTTTTTTATCCCATTTTTTTTCTAGTTCTTTTTGAATAGTTTCAGATAAAGGAAATTCATGGCTTACTAGTATTTCGTTTGATGGCATATTTTTTTCAAATAAATTTATAATAATTTTTGGAAGATAGTTTTCATAGTCCTGAACATCCATTGGTTCAAAATTATTTTTTACTTCACCTACAATTCTTCCATTTCTAATTAGTAAACATGATAAAACAACATCATACCTTCCTATGTCAATACCTATCACGTCAACATTTTTATCATTTGAAGTCATAAGAGTTTGACTAACTCTTGCATTTTCCAAATGCGATAGAGTAATTTTTACTTTGTTTGCTTCTTCATATTCTTGATTTTTTGAAAGTGTTTGCATCTCTTTAATTTTTTCATTTATGTAAGTATCTGAATTTCCTTTATAAAACTCTCTTAAATTACTTAAAAGATTTTGATACTCATCTTTGCTAACTAAATCCACACAGGGCCCTGAGCATTTATCAATTTCATAGAGCAAGCATGGTTTATTTAATTTTTGATGTCTCTCAAATGTATTTTTTGTACACGTTCTAACAGGAAAAATATTTATTAAATGATCTAAGGATCTTTTTGCAGCTCCTATAAATGGAAAAGGACCAAAGTTTACATTTTGATGATTTATATTTCTTGAAACAAATGCCCTTGGCCATTCTTCATTTGTAATAGTTACATAAGGGTAAGATTTGTCATCTTTAAATTGAATGTTGTATTTGGGTTTAAATTCCTGAATAAATGAATATTCCGCTAATAATGCATTCGCTTCGTTTTGGGAAACTACAAATGAAATTGATTTCGCTTCTGATGTAAGTCGTTTGGTTTTCCAAGAAGTATTTTTATTAAAATATGAGGGTACTCTTTTTCTTAAATTTTTTGCCTTTCCTACATAAATAGGTTCGTCATAATCATCTTTGAAAATATATATACCTGGTTTATTTGGAATTTCATTTAAATTAATTTTTTCCATTTAAAACTTCTTTCAAATGTTTACCTGTAAGTGAAAATTTATTTTTAGAAATACTTTCTGGAGTGCCTTCACCAATTATAGTGCCGCCATTTTCACCACCTTCAGGTCCAAGGTCAATAATCCAATCAGAATTTTTTATTACATCTAAATTATGTTCAATGACTATAACGGTGTTACCTTTATCAACCAACATGTGCAAGACTTCAAGTAATTTTTGGACATCAGCAAAATGAAGACCTGTTGTAGGCTCATCTAATATATAGACTGTCTTACCTGTAGATCTTTTACTCAGTTCTTTTGCTAACTTAACTCTTTGTGCTTCACCACCTGATAATGTTGTAGCAGCCTGGCCTAGCTTAATATAAGATAGTCCGACATCATCTAAAGTTTTAATAATTCTGTAAATTGATGGCTGATTTTCAAATATGTTTAAAGCATTTTCAACTGTTGAATTTAAAATCTCAGCTATGTTGTAGCCTTTCCACCTAATAGATAAAGTTTCAGAATTATATCGGGTACCGTTGCACTCATCACATACAACATAAATATCAGGAAGAAAATACATTTCTACTTTGATATTTCCATCTCCTTTGCAAAATTCACACCTACCACCAGGGACATTGAATGAAAACCTACCAGGTTTATAACCTCTTATTTTGGATTCTTCAGTTAAGGAAAATAAATTTCTTATCTGGTCAAATACTCCAGAATACGTGGCAGGGTTTGATCTTGGTGTACGTCCAATTGGTGATTGGTCAATTTCAATGAGCTTATCAATATTTTCTAAACCAGAAACACTTTTGTGGAGTCCTGGCATTATAAAATTCTTTGAAAATTCGTTTTGAATGGACTTTGATAAAATATCTGTTATTAATGTAGACTTTCCTGAACCAGATACTCCTGTAACTGATATAAATTTCCCTAAAGGAAAATTTACAGTTAAGTTTTTTAAATTATTTTCTTTCGCACCCCTAATGACAATATTTTCATTTTTTCCATTTCTGCGAACTGAAGGATAAGGCACGACTTGTTTACCTGATAAATACTGACCAGTAACTGACTTTATATTTGATGAAACTTTTTCCCAAGATCCCTCAGCAACAATCTCACCTCCTTGTTCACCCGCTCCCCAGCCAATATCAATAACATGATCAGAGCTTTTCATCGTTTCCTCATCATGTTCAACTACTAAAACAGTATTTCCTAAATCTCTCAGGCGCAATAGTGTATCTATAAGTTTTATATTATCTGCTTGGTGCAAACCGATTGATGGTTCATCTAATACATAAAGTACCCCAGTAAGTCCTGAACCTATTTGAGTTGCAAGTCTTATACGCTGCGCCTCTCCACCAGAGAGTGTTGCTGCGCCTCTGCTTAATTGAAGGTAGCTTAATCCGACTTCATTTAGAAACTTTAATCTTTCCTTAATCTCTCTAATAATTGGAATTGCGATTTCATAGTCACTTCCTGTGAGTTTAAAATTTTCTACTACATTAGAAGCTTCTTTAATAGATAGGTTATTAAATTGACCTAGAGTTAAATTTTCAACTTGAACCAACCTTGATCTAATGTTTAACCTTTCACCATCACAATCTCCACAAGGGAGTTCTCGCATGAACTGCTTGTAGTAGTCTCTTGCAGCATCTGAGGAAGTTTCTTCATAATTTTTTTTGAAAGTTGGAACTATACCACGATATGGTTTGTGCCAAATTCTTGAATTTCCAAATCTGTTGACATATCTAATTACAGTTTTTTCACCTTTAGAACCATGTAATAAAATATCTTTTTGTTTTCTTGTTAAATTTTTGTATGGCTCGTCAACAGGTATATCAAAATGCTCACAAACACCATGAATTTGAGCTCTGAAATATTTTCGAGTTGACATATCAGGAAATACATTTTCATTAATAGATAAATCAAAATTTTTAATCAGCAAAGCTTCATCTATTTCGTAACTTACTCCCAACCCGTTACAAGACCCACATGCTCCAAATGGAGAGTTGAAAGAAAAATCTCTAGGTTCAAGTTTGTCAAATGAGGTACCACATTTCAAACAACCTAAGTTTTGACTGTAGGTAGTAATTTTGCCATCAACACTTATATCAACTAATCCAGATGTTAATTCCAGTGCCGTTTCAACCGATTGTGGAAGCCTTCTTCCAGGTGTTTTTTTAATTTTTATTCTATCAATTACAACTGAGATATCATGATTAAAGTATCTATCTAATCTCTTTGCTTCATCTAATCGAATTATTTCACCATCAACAAGAACTCTAGAAAAACCTTGTGCTTGCAAATCCTTAAACAATGTTTCGAATTCTCCTTTACGGGAACGAACTACTGGCGCCAATATATCTAAACTTGTTCCTTCTTTTAAATTCATAATTTGTTTAACTATAAAACTTACAGATTGTTTCTCTATTTTATTGTTGCAACTTGGACAGTAACTGATTCCAATTCGAGCCCACAAAAGCCTTAAATAATCATGTATTTCCGTCACAGTGCCAACTGTAGATCTAGGACTGCGAGATGAAGTTTTTTGATCTATTGCGATTGCAGGAGACAAACCATCAATGCTTTCAACATCTGGTTTTTCCATTTGGCCTAAAAATTGCCTAGCATAAGCGGAAAGACTTTCTACATATCTTCTTTGACCCTCTGCATAAATAGTATCAAAAGCAAGAGAGGATTTTCCTGAGCCAGATAATCCAGTAATAACCACTAGTTTGTTTTTTGGAATATCAACTGAAACATCTTTCAGGTTGTGTTCCTTTGCTCCTCTTACTTTAAGTATTTCTTCTTTCATTCTGAATAATTATTAATTTCTTTTTTAAGTTCTTTAAGCTCGTCTCTCAATCTAGCAGCAAGCTCAAACTCTAATAAATCGGCAGCTAAATTCATTTCTTTTTCAATATTTTTGGATAATTTAATTAAATCACTCTTTGAAGCATCATTTAAATTAAGTTTTGATTTACTAATACTTATATTGCTACTTCCTCTCGTTTTTTCAACTAACTCTAAAATATCAGTAATTTCTTTTTGAATTGTTTTAGGTGTTATATTATTAACTCGATTGTGTTCCTGTTGGATACCTCGTCTTCTTTCAGTTTCATTAATAGCAAATGTCATTGAATCAGTTATTTTATCTGCATACATTATTACATATCCTTCTTGATTCCTAGCAGCTCGACCTACGGTTTGAATTAAACTAGTTTCAGATCTTAAAAAACCTTCTTTGTCAGCATCTAAAATAGCTACTAGTTGAACTTCAGGTAAATCAAGCCCCTCTCTCAAAAGATTTATACCTACTAATACATCGAATTCACCTTTTCTCAAATCTCTAAGTATTTCTATTCTCTCAAGAGTGTCTATGTCTGAATGAAGATACCTAGTTTTTATACCAGCCTTTAGTAAATAATCACTTAAAGCCTCACTCATTTTTTTAGTTAATGTAGTAACTAAAACACGATTTCCTTTATTGACAACTGACTCTATCTCTACAAGTAAATCCTGTATTTGGTTTTCAGTAGGTTTTACTACTATTTTTGGGTCTATTAGTCCTGTTGGTCTTATGACCTGTTCAACGAATTTTTCTGAGTTCTCTTTCTCCCATTTACCGGGTGTAGCAGAAACTAATATTGTTTTATCAACTTTATCTTCCCATTCTTCAAACTTAAGAGGTCTATTGTCTAATGCGGAAGGTAGTCTAAAACCGTAATCAACAAGTGTTGTTTTTCTTGATTTATCTCCCTCGTACTGTCCTCTAATTTGTGGTATAGCTATGTGGCTTTCATCTACAACCATTAGAAATTCACTTGGGAAAAAATCTAAGAGAGTAAATGGAGCTTGACCAGGCTTTCTCCCATCAAAATATCTTGAATAATTTTCTATTCCCGAGCAAACACCTAACTCAGAAAGCATCTCTAAATCATATTTGGTTCTTTGTTCAATTCTTTGGGCTTCCAAAAGCTTGTTTTCTGATTTAAATTTTTCAACTTGCAATAACATATCTTTCTCAATTTGATTTAAAGCGCTCTTTCTTGATTCGTCTGATATCACATAATGTGACGCAGGAAGAATTGCTAGTTCAGTCAGCTTTTCTAAAATCTCACCAGTAATTGGGTCAATTCTTGAGATGTTCTCTATCTCGTCACCAAAAAATTCTATTCTAAAAATAGTTTCTTCATAGACAGGAAATATATCTAATGTATCTCCTTTCAATCTAAAAGATCCTCTTTGAACTACTAGATCATTTCTTACATATTGTTGTTTTACTAATTGCAAAAGAAGATTATCAACTTCAAACTCCTCACCTTTAATAATTGGAATTAATTTATTTCTATACTCTACAGGAGACCCTAGCCCGTAAATACACGAGACAGATGACACAACAATTACATCTTCTCTCAGTAATAATGCGCTTGTTGCAGAATGTCTTAATCTATCTATTTCCTCATTGATATTTGCATCTTTTTCAATAAATGTATCTGTACGAGGAACGTATGCTTCAGGTTGGTAATAATCATAATAAGAAACAAAATACTCAACCCTATTTTTTGGAAAAAACTGTCTAAATTCATTTGCTAGTTGTGCTGCCAAAGCTTTATTTGGGGCTAATACCAAGGAAGGAAGTTGACACTCCTCTATCAACCATGCAATTGTTGCAGATTTACCTGAGCCAGTAATTCCTTTTAAGGTCTGATGGGAAATATTTTTATCCAAACCTTCTTTTAATTCTTTTATAGCGTTTGGCTGGTCACCTTTTGGTTGAAATTCAGAAACTACTTCAAACTTATTCATAACAAATTATAACTCTTTTATAAAATGTCAATAAAATTACTAAAGCTACGAATTTTGATTTATTATATTATCTAAATTGAGATGTAAGTCATTCAAATTGTCATTTTGTATAACAATGCCTAAATTCTTCCACCAATCATCATCTTTTTGATTTGCTATTCTATTTTGGATATCTTCATAATCCATTCCTCTTTCCTGAAGTCTTTTTATTCTGGTTTCAACTTGAGAATAAATTACAATACAATCAAAATCTTTATATATATTTTTAGGTGCTGAAACTTCTACAAATAATTCGTCTTCGGTATTTTGTATTATCTCTTGTAAGGCAAGTAGTACTTTTGGATGTAAATAATTTTCAAGAATGGTTAATTTGTCTTTATTTTTAAAAACAATATCTGCCAAAATTGCTCTGTTTACACCATTTTGAACAAGTGCTTGGGGAAATTCTTTTTTTAAAAAAGCAATAGATTGATTAGAATTTAATATATCGTTAGAAACTTTGTCAAGATCAACTGTATTAAGACCTTTATCTTTTAAATACTTAATTGCAGTTGATTTACCACTGCCTATAGGGCCAGTGATTACATAAACTTTTTTTGCCATAATTAAAGATTAAGCATAAAAAGAATAGATTACGAGTTACCTATTCCTCTTTCTTTTAATTCTTGAAGGATATTCTCTAAAGACTCATCAACGCCTTCGACTGTTTGACGTTTTGGAGTCTCTTCATCAGATGATGATGAATGAGTTTTTGGCTTTTCTTTACTTTCTTCTACTTCTTTCCAGTTGGGATCAGCTTTTTTAATTGATAAATTTACTCTTCTTTTCTCAATGTCTAGTTCTGTAATTTTAATTTTTACCTTTTGACCTAAAGCAAGTGCTAACTCGGGTGAATCAACTTTTTCTGATGAAATTTCAGAAACATGTACTAATCCCTCAACACCTTTGCCAATAGTAACAAATGCACCAAAAGGAACAACTTTTGTAACTTCTCCATCTACAATATCTTCTTCTTTATAGTGAAGCTCAAAATCTAACCAAGGATCTTCATTAACCTGTTTTATAGATAGAGAAATTCTTTCTTTATCATTATCTATTTCTAAAACTTTAACTGTGACTGGATCTCCTACTTTTACAATTTCATTTGGATTTTCAACATGTCTCCATGAAAGTTCAGACACATGTACTAATCCATCCATTCCGCCAATATCAACAAAAGCTCCAAAACTGACAATAGATGAAATTTTACCTTCCTTCACATCTCCAACTTGTAAATCATCAAGAAAACCTTGTCTCTCCTCTGACATTTCCTCTTCCAAGTGAGCTTTTCTTGATAAAACAATATTGTTTCTTTGTCTATCAAGTTCAAGAATTTTTGCTTCTATTTCTTCACCTATATAAGATGTCAATTCTTTAACTCTTCTTACATCAATAAGTGACGCTGGCAAAAATCCCCTAACTCCAATATCAACAATTAGTCCACCTTTTACAGATTCAATAACAGTTCCTTTTATAGACTTATTGCTATCAGAGATTTCTTGAATATCTCCCCATGCTTTTTCATATACAGCTCTTTTAACAGATAAAATTAATCTTCCTTCATCATCTTCTTTATCTAAGACCAAAGCTTGGATTTTTTCACCCTCATTAACAATTTCTTTGGGGTTTACACCTTTTCTTACTGAAAGCTCTCTTGACGGAATAACTCCTTCTGATTTATATCCAACATCAACCATTACTTCATTACGGTCTACTCTGACAATAGTTCCTTCAATAACGTCTCCATTATTAAAAGTAACTAGAGTTTGTTCAAGAAGTTCAGGAAAATCTTCTGGTTTTATATCTTCAGGTAGTTCGACGACATTTGATGGAGAGGATTTCTCTTCATTATTACTGGTCATATGTATTAATTATTCCAATCATAGTGTTGCGTCAATAAGAATAACATATCTGTGATATTTACAAACTAATTATTAAAATTTGCAAGGGATGTATTTATCTTTGTGTTAACGTACAAAGGAACATCGAGTTTAACTGCATTTTGCATATTTTTAGAAACAACTGATGAAACTTTATCAACGTCTTTTTTCTTAGCTTCAACCACTATTTCATCATGTATTTGAAGTAATAAATTGGCATTATCAAAATTATTAAGTGCAACACGAACTTTTATCATGGCAATTTTCATAATATCTGATGCTGTACCTTGAATTGGTGCATTCATAGCGATTCGCTTACCCATGGCTTTCAATTGAAAATTTGAAGAGGCTAATTCTCTTATAAATCTTTTCCTTCCAAATAAGGTTTTTGTATATGTATTTTTTTCAGCATTAGATACAACATTTTCTAGAAATCCTTTTACTTTTGGAAATTGATCAAAATAAGAATCAATTAGTTTCTTAGCTTCTTTTTGAGATATATCTAAACTTTTGGAAAGACCGAATGCTTCCATCCCATAAATTAACCCAAAATTAACCTCTTTAGCTTTTCTTCTCATTTCAGAGTTAACATCATTTAGTGGTTGATTAAAAATTCGAGCGGCAGTTTCAGAGTGTATGTCTGAATTTTCTTCATTTAATATTTTTATCATTTCTGAGTCTTGACTTAGGTGCGCAAGAACCCGTAGCTCAATTTGAGAATAATCTGAAAGGATGAAGTTCATAGAAGGCTTAGAAATAAAAAAATCTCTAATTTGCTGTCCTAACTCTGTCTTGTTTGGTATGTTTTGTAAATTTGGCTTTTCTGATGACAATCTGCCTGTTGTGGTGCCGAATAAGTTGTAATGAGTGTGTATTTTTGAATCATTACTTACCTCAGGCAATAAACCATCAACATAGGTAGATCTTATTTTTTCTAATTCTCTGTATTTTAAAATATGTTTCGGTAAGTCATAATTCTTAGCTAATTCCTCTAAAACGCTTGCATCAGTAGAAGGAGCTCCTTTAGGTGTTTTTTTCAAAACTGGATATTTCAGTTCGTTAAAAAATATTTCAGAAAGTTGTTTTGGTGAATTTAAATTGAACTCTTTTTCGGTAATGCTGTAACACTTATTTTGAAGGTTAGTTAATTTAGAAGATAAACTTTTTGAAAGCTTTTTCATTTTTTCTTTTGATACTGTAATTCCTTCATTTTCCATTTCAGATAAAATCTTCAACATTGGAAAATCTACATCTTTATAAAGTTGATGAAGTGTAGCTTCATGTTCGAATTCTTTAATCGATTTATTAATTGAACTAAACTTGGATTGAATAAAATCAATAAATTCATCTACGGTAGACTTTTTGTTTAATTCACTTTGTGGGTCTAGATATTTAACAATATTTAAAAGATTGTCTGGTCTAATACTTGGATCTAATAAAAACAGCATGCAGTCGTATGCAATAAATTTATCAGGCTTTTCTATTTGAAACTCGTTAAACAATTTTTGTGATGACAGAGAAATTATATTGTTGAAATTTAGTAATGACTCAAATTCACCAAACTCATCATTGTTTACAAAATAGTTTTTGTTTTCAAAATTAAATACGATACTGAGTACATCAATATTTTTATCCAATAATTTAATTTCTAATTTCTCTTTTTTATTCTCATTATTGTTTAAGTTAGTTCTTTCACCAAGAAATCTATTAAGTTCATATTTAGAAATTTCATTTCCAGAATCTTCCAAAACCTTGTTGTCAAGAAATATAGTTTCACTTAGATTTGTTGTTGGTATTTCAAGATCTAAGTCTGTTTTTATTGTTGCCAAGTCTTTGCTCATATTTAATAAATCTTTATGTTCTTCAAAATTTGACTTTAATTTTGGTGTTAATTCATCCAAATTTTTATAAATATTTGAAATTTTTTTATACTTTAGCAACAACGATATTGCTGTTTTTTCGCCAACACCTGGTAAGCCAGGAATATTATCTGATTTGTCACCTTTTAAGGCTAAGTATTCAATATATTGATTCGTATTGATTTGATACTTTTCAGTAAAAACATTGCTATCAAATATTTCAACATCAGATATTCCACGCTTTGTATACATAATATGAGTTTTGGAACTAATTAATTGGAATGAATCTCGATCTCCTGTGACAATTGTTACTTTCTTATTCTTTTTATTAAAGTGTTTTGACAAACTACCTAAAACATCATCAGCCTCAAACCCTTCAAGCGAAACTTGAGGTAAGTTAAATTTAGTAAGCAGACTTTGAAGTTTATTAATTTGAATTTTAAAGTTATCAGGTGATGAACTTCTATTAGCTTTATAGTCTTCGTATATTTCATTTCTAAAGGTTTTTTTAGAAACATCCCATGTAATAATAATTTTTTCTACATCGTAATTATTCACAAGCTTAGATAGCATCATAAGAAATCCATGAATTACATTTGTAGGAAATCCATCTTTTGTCTCTAACGTTTCAGGTAATGCATAAAAGGCTCTAAATGCAATGCTGTGGCCATCAATTAGGAATATCACTCTCTCATTTTAAACTTAATAAAATTTTCTCTCATTCATCTGCATATCAAATATAATCTTATTAAAGCCCGGATGGCGGAATTGGCAGACGCGCTGGATTCAAAATCCAGTATCTTCGGATGTGGGGGTTCGACTCCCCCTCCGGGTACATTTGTTGAATACGTTTATATATAAATTCAAAATTACTTAATAATAGAATATGAATAATAAAACAATTATTGGTGTTACGATTTTTTTCATAATTTCAGTAATTTTCTATATAACGTTTTCCTCATTAAGCACAGATAATTTTGGTGATAGTTTTGTAGAGCAAATTAGAATTGCTGATAGTGAGGATACTTTAGAAAATTACTCTGATGATACCCTAATACAAGTTGGAAAAGATATTTGTAATAGTTCAAATCAATGGATTGATGAGCAAGCATCATTAAATGTTATATTAAATTTACTCAATGATAATGATATTAAAGTTGATATAAATAATAGAATTATTCCAATACTTCGCTTTCAATCTACTTACGAACTATGTCCGGAAAACATCTCAGTCTTAGAAGGCTTGTTCTTAGATGCAAAATAAATTAATAATTCAGAGAATTCCTCAACTAATGATTGGACTTTTTTTATGTGGTTTTGGATTGGCTTTTACTATTGAGGCTGGCCTTGGATTAAATTCCTGGGATGTTTTTCACGATGGATTTAGTAAATTAATAGGGGTTAAAATTGGGTTTGCTGGCGTCCTAACAGGTTTTATTTTACTCTTAGGATGGATTCCACTGAGACAAAAACCTTTCATAGGCACTATTTTAAATATCTTAACTATTGGAAACGTGATCGACCTAACTATGTATTATTTGCCCAGTCCAGAAATCTTGTCTGTAAAAGTAATCTTTCTCGTATTTGGAACTGTGGTGTTTGCATTAGGAGTAGGTGTTTATGTTGGTTCTGGGCTTGGACCAGGTCCCAGAGATGGAATTATGGTTGGCATAGCTAAATTAGGTCCAAGCATAAGAGCTACAAGAATTGGAATCGACTTTACTGCATTTGTAGTTGGGGTATTACTGGGTGGTTCTTATGGACTAGGTACAATCTTTATGGTTGTTACAGTTGGGCCTATTGTTCAATATTCATTAAAACGATTTGATAGAGGTGCTATATTTTCACTTTAGATATGAGTGATTTTTGATTTATTTCTTTTTTTTCTTTGGTTAAAAGCAATCCTTTAAAATAAATTAAACGTCTTACAGAAGAAATAAAGTCAAATTTATTTACATCAACTTTTTTATTCAAATCATCAACTGTACTCCACTTAGTACTGTTAACTCTTAAGACAAGAGAATCAACTGTCTCAATATAGGTACTATTTTTTATCAACCTTTTACATTTTTGAGAACAAACCAAATATTTTTCAGAAACTTGTTTATATAAAGTTCTCCCACAGTAATTACACCTGGTGTTGTTTTCACTCACTATAAATTATTTTTTTACTATTTCTTGAGTAGAGTTTGGTAAGGTTTTTAATATTCTTCTAGGATTACCCCTAAATTTAACTCTAGAGGCCTGTTCTTGTCCCATAAAGCAACCTTTATAAAAGTCAACAAAACTTTCTAGCCATTTAATCTCATTAGGTAATAAGCCCGATTCAATGATATTTAATGAAGGAAGCTCATAGGCCATTTCAACTTCAGACCAATCAAGGTGATGTTCAGCTTCATTAGTTGGTTTAACACTAAGAGTATCTTCTTTCTCATTAATTTCGAAAAATACATCTTCTTTAACAATATTTAATTCACATTTGATACGAATTTTGTACTTTTCTAATACTTTTTTTAATTCAATCAAATTACTTTCAGATTGATAAATTTTTAATAAATCGTTTTGTCTTGAAAATATAAACCAAAAATTTACTTTTCCATCTGGACCTAATAAATAGGAGAACTTATATTCGCTTTCATTTATAGAGTTCGATACAAGTGAATCAATGAAAGTATAAGCATCACTCCCCTCAACATTTAAAGAATTTAATGATTTTAAAACTTTCATAATCTAAATAGTACTTAACCAATCTAAATTAAGTATGTAAAGAATTTCTTGAAAAAATGATGCAAGAATATAAACTCTGTCAGTAAATATTAAATAACCTAATGCAATTAATGTAACACCAGATACATTTGTTGAGTATTTTTGAAAACTTTTAAATACTTTGTTATTGAAATTAATCCGATCTGAAAGGATTGCAATAGTAATAAAAGGAACAGCTAAGCCTAATGAAAATAATATTAGGTACATTACTCCCGAATATAATGTTTCAGACTTAGATGAAAGAGTTAACAATGCTCCAAGAACTGGTCCGATACAGGGAGTAAACCCAAAGCCGAATGTAAAACCCATTATAAAGTTTTTAGATTTTGAAAAATTGTTGATATCAACATAGTTTGAACTATAAAAATATCTTTTATTAAGAGATGGTATTAATAAAACTAAACCAAAAATAATTATGATAGCACCGCTGATTTGACCTAGGATTGTAGCGTTTCTACTAAAAAAAGAACCTACCGAACTTGCTAATGCACCTAGTGAGACAAAAACAATAGAAAATCCTAGTGCAAATTGAACTGCACCATTAATTTTCGATATTTTTGAATTTTTATTTATAGAAAATATGGCAAAATACCCAGGGACCAATGGAAGTACACAAGGTGAAAAAAATGATAAAGCTCCAAAGAAGAAGGCTATTGATGCATTAATTTCCATAAACTAAATATATACCTCAACTTGATATAAAAAAAATTCTACTTGAATCCTTCTTTTCTTCTATATTTTGAACAAATAATACAAACTTCTAATTTATGTCCTCTAGCAGGACAATATTCACGACCGTAAAAAATAATCTGAAGGTGAAGTTTGTTCCACTTACTTTCTGGAAAAAGTCTTTTTAAATCTTTTTCTGTTTTTTCTACATTTTTTCCTGTCGACAAACCCCATCTCCATGCAAGTCTATGTATGTGTGTGTCAACAGGAAAAGCAGGATATCCAAATGCTTGACTCATAACAACAGATGCAGTCTTATGACCAACACCAGGTAAATTTTCTAGATCTTTAAAGTTTTGAGGCACTTTAGAGTTGTGCTTATTAACAATTAATTTTGACAAACCACTAATTGCTTTTGATTTTTGAGGCGATAAACCACATGGTCTAATTATCTTTTCAATTTTGCCAACTGGTAATCTTGACATCTTTAAAGGTGTATCTGCATTATCAAATAAAATTGGAGTAATCTGATTTACTCTTTCATCTGTGCACTGTGCAGATAAAACAACAGATACCAAAAGAGTAAATGGGTCCTTATGTTTTAGTGGAATAGGGGTTTTTGGATATAGTTTCTCTAAGATATTGACAATATCTTCGACTTTTCTATCTTTACTTATTACCACTATATTATTTTATACAACATATTAAAGTTCTCTCATATGTTCATTAATGAAAAAAACAAATCGCTAATTGCACTATTTGTATCTGCATTATTTTTCGGTTCAACTTTTTTAATTGTAAAAAATTTACTGAGTATTTTTAGTCCAACTTTTGTTGTTTTTTTAAGATATTTAATCGCAGCATTCTTTTTTGCCGTAATTGGTGGTATACCTGAAAAAATTACTTGGAAACCCGGTTTAATGATGGGATTATTTTTATGGCTAGGATACGTAACTCAAACACAAGGTTTGTTAACTACATCCACTATTAATTCAGGTGTTGTAACTGGATTTTATATAGTACTTACACCTTTTTTATCTAAATTTATTAACAAAACAGACTTAGGAGCAAAAAACTACATATATTCATTTCTCGGATTCACTGGAATAGCCCTTATATCAATAAATGATATTTCACAAGTGTTTGGAAACTTGTTTACCCTAATTTGTGCTGTAGCTTATGCAATGCATATAGTTCTCGTTGAAAGATATGTTAAGAATCAAAATATTTCACAACTAATGTTTGTTCAGTCATTAACTGGAGCGGTTTTGTGTTTACCATTAATAACCTTTTCGGAGTTTGAATTTTTATATGAAAATATATTTCCAATAGTATTTTTGGGATTAGTAGTTAATGTTGGAGCATTTTATTTACAACTGTACGGTCAAAAAATAATAAAAGCTTCAACTTCAGCATTGATATTAAGCATGGAAGCTATATTTGCTTTATTAATTGGAATTTTAGTAGCAAATGAGTATCTAAATATTTTGAATTGGTTTGGTGTACTTATGGTCTTATTATCAATCTTTTTAGTTGTTAAAGAATAGATTTTTCTTTATTTAAAGAGTTAATAAATTTCATAATAATTCTTAATAAAAAAACTAGTAAGAAAAATGATGCAATAAGAATAATTAACAACCTAGGACCTTCAGTTATAGGAATAACACAGTTGACAAGGTCATTACAAATTCCAAATCCATTTCCACCTCTGGAAATATCATAAATAATTAATAATGGGTAGGCCAAAATAATTAATAAAGAAACAAGTATTAAAAAAACAATTATCCTTAATAAAAACATATTTTTTTTATTTTAATATAGTTACATAAATGAAAGTTAAATTAGTAAGTTATTCTACGCCAACAGAAGAATTTCTAAATGAAGGAATAGATAATGCTCAAGAATTGGTAGCTTTTTGTGCGCGAGTCTCAAACCCTTCAAATCAATTAAATACCGAAACAAGTGAAAAACTAATAAAGTATCTAATTAAAAATGCTCATTGGTCTCCTCTTGAAATGGTCAGTGCATGTCTTGAAATAGAAACAACAAGAGACATTGCAAGGCAAATATTAAGACATAGATCGTTTAGTTTCCAAGAATTTTCTCAAAGATATGCAAATCCTGTTAAAGATCTAGAATTTGTAACAAGAGAAGCCAGGCTTCAAGATCTTAAAAATAGACAAAACTCTATTGAAAATGATGACGAAGAAATTTCAAATATGTGGATTGAAAAACAGGAACATCTTATTAACGAAGCTAGAGAAACATATAATTGGGCAATTGAAAATGGAATTGCGAAAGAACAGGCACGTGCAGTCTTGCCTGAAGGAAATACTGTTAGCAGAATGTATATGAATGGCACACTTAGAAGCTGGATACATTACATAGAATTAAGATCTGGGAATGGAACTCAAAAAGAACATATGGAAATAGCAGTTGCGTGTGCAGAGGTTATTACCAAAATTTTTCCTATGAGTAAAAATCTTGATTAAGAATCTAATTTATACTTGAATACTAAATAGTCTTCCTCAACTGTAAATTCTGAATCTGCAATTATCATATAATCCTGAAAATCAGTTTCAGCTTGTTTGATAAATGCCATGCGATCGTCTCCACCAACAGGAGGAATAGATCTGTTTTTTACAGCTTCTGCTCTTTCTTTATACCTATTTATAAATTCTTCTACGTTAAAACTCATATATTTATCATTTTACTTAACTAGTAAGCAATGTGTTAATCTCATTTTTCAATTGATTAGTTTTTTTAACTTTTATTTCTTTCAATTCAAGTAATTTAGTATTTTGTTCTCCATGAACCTCTAACTCAACATTTGAGAGACCCGGATATTTCTCGAGTAATTCTTTCAATAATATGAGATTTTTCTTATCTAATTTTTCCTCAGTTACAGATATTCTTAATGGTGAAGTGTCTAAATCTTCAACCATTTTTGATGGCTCTATTACTTCAATGTCTCTTGCTCTAATAGTGTTTTCAGAACCACCAACATAGGTACCTGAAACCTTAAGATATATTTCTCCATCAATACTGCTATTGTATTTGTCTACTAGCTTGTTAAAAATTAATACCCCAACAGAACCAGATGTATCTTGTAAATCAAATTGAATCCATGGGTTTCCCCTTCTTGATACTCTTTTTTGCACATTGGAAATCAAACCAGCAATTACAACATTTAATTCCTCTTCCTCGTCAAATGATTGTAACTCTAATATAGAGTGCGAAGATTCTGACTTAAGCACCTCACCATACCCATCTAGTGGATCTTCGCTAACAAAAAAACCTAACATTTCTCTTTCTCTTTCTAGTTTTTCTTTCTTAGTCCACTCCGTGTCTTTAATAGTGGTTAATTTATCTGATTGATCATCCAAATCAAATAATGAAGTTTGGTTATTTGCTTTTTTACTTTTAAGATTTTTGGCGTCATCAATTAAATCAGGTATTGCATCAAAAACTCCTTTTCTTGAATGTCCAAAAAAATCAAACCCTCCCCCTTGTGCTAAAGCTTCTATGCCTCTTTTGTTTAATGATCTTGAATCTATTCTTGATAAAAAGTCTTCAATTGATTTATAGGATCCATTTTCATTTCTTTCTAAAACAATTTTTTCCGAGGTTACATCTCCAACATTTCTTACAGCAGATAGACCAAAAAGTATTTCGTTATCATTAACAGTAAAATCTGATGCACTTCTATTTATATCTGGAGTAGACACTTTGACTCCCATGTCTCTAGCTTCAGAAAGAAATATTGCTGTCCTATCTTTATCCCTTTTTACCGCAGTCAATGAAGCAGCTATATACTCTGCAGGGTAGTTTGCTTTTAAGTAGGCAGTTTGATAAGCAAGTAGTGCATAAGGTACGGAATGGCTTTTATTAAATCCGTAACCAGCAAAAAATGCTATTTGATCAAATAGTTCTATTGCGAATTGCTCAGAATATCCACTTTTTACAGATCCTTCAGTAAATTTTTTACGCTGCTCTTCCATAACTTGAGGAATTTTTTTGCCCATTGCTACCCTTAAATTGTCTGCTTCCTGTAAATTAAATCCTGCAATTTTTTCAGCAATCTGCATAACTTGTTCCTGATATAGAATCACTCCGTAAGTCTCACTCAAAACGTCCTCTAAGTCTGGATGTAAATATTCAATTTCTTTACGAGAGTTTGCACGATCAGTAAATTCATTATGCATTCCAGCACCCAGTGGTCCCGGCCTGATTAATGCAACTAAGGCAACAATGTCTTCAAATCTCTTTGGATTTAAACTTCTGGAAACTGACTGAGCAACCCTGCTTTCTAGCTGAAAAACTCCAGTCATTCTACCTTCAGAAAATAATTTGAAAGTTTTGTCATCTTGTAAATCTAAATTATCAATGTCTAAATTTTTATCACCAATCAACTCAATGGTTCTATCTACAATTGATAAGTTTCTTAAACCTAAAAAGTCCATTTTTAAAAGACCTAATTGTTCAACTGTATGCATTTCATACTGTGTAACTATTTCTGCATTTTCTCCTTTTCTTTGTATTGGTAGAAAATTAGTTATTTTGTCAGGCGATATCACAATCGCTGCTGCATGTATACCATCTTGACGCCTTAAGCCTTCGAGACCAAGGGCTATATCAATTATTCTTTTAACTTCTTCATCAGCAGAATATTGTTTTCTTAATTCTTCAGAAGCGGAATAAAACTCTTTGCTATAACCACTTTCATTATTTTCATCAAGATTTAAACATTCAGATATAGTGGCAGTGTTTCCAAGAATCATAGGTGGCATCAATTTTGCTACTTTATCACCACTGGAAAATGGCAGACCTAAAACTCTTGCTGCATCTCTTATTGCCTGTTTTGCTTTTATAGTTGCAAATGTGACTATATGTGCAACTCTATCTTGGCCATATTTATCAATAGCATACTGGATAACATCTCCACGATATCTTTCATCAAAGTCCATATCAATATCAGGAAGTGACTTCCTTCCCTTATTTAAAAACCTTTCAAAGATTAATCCATACTTTAAGGGTTCTATTCCAGTTATACCTAGGCAGTACGAAACTATGGAACCAGCAGCTGATCCTCTTCCAGCACCAGTTCTAATGTTTCTAGACTTTGCAAATTCAATTAAGTCTCCAACAATTAAAAAATATGAAGCAAACCCCATAGAGTTAATTACTTCAAGTTCATAATCGATTCTTTCTAGTACCTCTTTGTTTACATCTTGATATTTCTCTTCTGCCCCAATTAATACTTTGTTTTTTAAATATTCTTCAACACTTGTGGAATCATCATTGATTGGAAAATCAGGAAGGTAATCTTGATCAAAATCAAACTCATAGTGAACTCTGTCAGCAATTTTTAAAGTGTTGTTACAAGCATCAGGAAATCTATTTTCAGGAAATAACATCCGCATCTCTTCAGATGACTTTACATAAAATTCCTCACCTTCAAATTTGAATCTATTTTCATCCTCCATAGTTGCATTTGTTTGAACACAGAGTAAAGCATCGTGCGCTGAAGAATCAGTTTTTGCGACATAATGTGAATCATTAGCAGCAACAAGTGGCGCGTCTATCTCTTTAGATATTTTTACCAAATCATCTAATATTTCTATTTGTTGTGGTATTCCATGGTTATGCAGCTCAATAAAAAAATTGTCTTTGCCAAATATGTCTTGATAATTTTTTGCTTTTTCTAAAGCTTTTTCAAAACTTTTTTCATTTGCAGTATTGCCTTCTTCTCTGGACCCATCTGGTGCTAAATGTTGTGCTACTTCACCCCCAAGACAACCTGATAAAGCAATTATTCCATCCGCATGTTCTCTTAATAGTTCATAATCAACACGTGGTTTATAATAAAAACCTTCTAAATATGCTTTACTGACAATTTCTACTAAATTTTGATATCCTATATTATTTTCAGCCAATAGAGTAAGATGATATCTTTTATTTTTGTCTCTGTCTGGTCTGTCAAATCTTGAGCCTGGAGTTAGATATGCTTCATACCCAATAATTGGTTTAATATCTAGTGATTCAGCTTGGCGAACAAATTCTAAAGCACCATATAGATTTCCGTGGTCAGTAATCGCAGCAGCTGGTTGATTTAACTCCTTTACTTTCTTTAGATAATCATTTATTTTTGCTGCTCCATCAAGCATTGAATATTCAGTATGCGCGTGAAGATGTACAAAAGATTTACTCATAAATCAATTGTAAAGTTTTTTTGAAAAATTACATGTTCATTATCGAAGTAAAATAATCTGGTTCATTAATTGAAAATTTATAATCTTTATCAAACAATTTGAATTCAATATTGTAAGACTGCAAACAAATTGTGTTTTGATTTAATTCATCTACTTTTTTTGCACCATAGAGAGTGTCGTTTACTATTGGTGTTTTTAAATATTCAAAATGAGCTCTGATCTGATGGTTCCTACCTGTTATTAAATCAATATCTAACAAAGTATAGGAATCTGTCTTTGAGATAGTGTTGTATTTTGTAATTGCTTCTCTTCCATTCTTTCCAACTTCTCTCTTTCTTCTATTATTTTGTGAATGAATCAAAGGGAGGTTGATCTCACCAGATTTACTTCTTGGGGAACCTTGAACAATTGCTTTATACTTTTTTATAATTTTTCTTTTTTTAAAATCTTCTTGAAGTTGATTGAATACATCCGTATTAATCGGACAAACTATTAATCCAGATGTAACTCTATCTAGTCGATGTACAATACCCTCTCTTTTATACTCTCCAACTTCACTAATATTGAAATTTTCAATCAGAAAATCTCTAAGAGTATACTCATCTGAAGAGTCTGTTGGATGTACCAGTAAACCATGGGGCTTGTTTAAAATAACAAACAAATCGTTTTCAAAAACTATTTCAATATTAATCTTTTTTTATCTCCGAATAAAGTAGCAACGCTATACCAATTGATATATATGTATCAGCAAGATTAAAACTTGGAATAAATAGCAATTCAACAAAATCTGTTACTTTTCCGTCATTGTCAGTAATTAAATTCCATCCTCTCTCACCTAAATTTCCAACTGCCCCAGAAAGAATTAATATTAAAGATAACTTTTCTAAATTTAGTTCTTTAATATCACGAATTTGGAAAACTAACCAAATAAATACAAAAATTGACAATATATATGTAAATATTGTGTAATCACTCAACAAACCAAAAGCAATTCCGGTGTTATAAGTTAAATCAATTGTCAATATATCTTCAATTACTACATACTCCTGAATATTGTTTATTCGAATTAAATATTTAGTAAATATATCTAAGGTAGCCAAAAATAATGTGTATATATAAGGCAGTAAAAGCTTATTAAGATTCAATTAGTGCTGCACAATTTTTACAGAGACTCGAATAAGGTAGAGCTTCTAACCTTGCAACAGGAATCGGCTCACCACAATTTTCGCAATTTCCGTATTTCTTTTTTTTGATTAAAACTAGTGCATGCTCTACCTGGTTTAATAAATGTCGTGTATTTTCATCAAGAGTGAGCTCTTTTTCTAGTTCAAAAGCCATTGACCCACCGTCAGCGGAGGTTGGGTCTGGACTTCTTTCCGCAGATGCTTCAGATAACCTGATATTTTCTCTTTCTTGTTGGTGATGTTCAAGAATTTGAGTTAGCTGCTCTTTCTCAGCTAAAAGCTTTTTTTTGAACTTATTTATCGTATTTGTTGAAAGTTTTCTTGCCATATTAAATTTTATTAATGAATGTATATTAGCCATTTTTTGGACAAAATATAGAAATTTATAAATATTTAAAACTTTATTTATTGGCACAAATTGCACTAGAAACCCTATAAAATCTAATGATATGTTTAAAAGGGTTGAAAACAACATAAATTTAGCTCAAGTAGAGAATGAAATTTCAAATTATTGGGATGAAATCGATGCTTTTCAAACATCTTTAAATAATCGAAAAAATGATAAAATTTTTAGATTTTATGATGGTCCACCATTTCCAACTGGAAGTCCTCATTATGGAAATCTATTAGCTGGTGTAATAAAAGATATTGTTCCTAGGTACTGGACGATGAGAGGTTATTACGTTGAAAGACGCTTTGGTTGGGACGTTCATGGATTACCAATTGAAATGGAAGTTCAGAAAAACCTCAATTTAGAAGATCCTCAACAAATTGATGAATATGGGATTGGTAAATTTAATGAAGCTTGTAGAACTCAGGTGCAGACCAATACTGAAAACTGGGAAAAAATTACCAGAAAAATTGGTAGGTGGGTTGATTTTGAAAATGACTATAAAACAATGGATATCGATTTTATGGAAAGTGTCTGGTGGGTATTTAAAGAACTATGGGAAAAAGACTTAATCTATCAGGACTATAAAGTTTTACCTTACTCATGGGCTGCTTCTACCCCGTTATCTAATTTTGAAGCAAATATGGATTATAGAGATGTTGAAGATCCGTCAATATACTTTACGCTAATTGCAAGAGAAGATTTCAATAGTGTAAAAAAAGGTGATAAATTTTTGGTTTGGACTACTACACCATGGTGTATTCCAGGCAACCTAGCTATTGCTATTGGTAAAGATATCGATTACTCCCGTGTCAGTATGAATGATGATTTTTATTGGATTGCAACACAAAGGCTTCAGGAATTAGATGATTTTGAAGTAGAAATTATTTCATCATGTAATGGAAGTGAACTTATTGGTTCATCATATATTCCAGCATATAATGAATACGAAAATCTATATTCTGATGGTGCATTTAGATTAATTCATAGTGATGATACAAACACTGATTCTGGGTCTGGCTTAGTTTCTCAAGCCCCTGCTTACGGAGAAAGTGATTTTTATGCACTTAAAAATTCTGGAATAGATGTAATAGCAGACCCAGTCACTCTCTCTGGTAAATTTGACGATACATTTAAAGAGTTGGAAGGCTTAAATGTAAAAGATGCTGACTCAGTAATTATGACCCAATTAAATGAACGGGGTAATCTATTTAGTCAAAAAACTGAGATGCATTCTTATCCTTTCTGCTGGAGAACAGGTACACCACTTATCTACAAAGCTATTCCTACCTGGTTTGTTAATGTTGAAAAAATTCGTGAGAGAATGGTTGAGCTTAATAAAGAAACTCACTGGGTACCGGGATTTATTGGAGAAAAAAGATTCTCCAACTGGTTAGGAAATGCTAGAGATTGGGCAATAAGTAGAAATAGATATTGGGGAAGTTGTATTCCAGTCTGGGTAAATGTAGATGACCCTGACGATAAATTATGTATAGGTTCTGTTGAAGAATTACAAAACTTAACTGGAAAAGAAGTTACTGACTTGCATCGTCATTATTTAGATGACCTAATTATTGAAAAAGAAGGAAAGACTTATAAAAGAACTTCTGAAGTATTAGATTGTTGGTTTGAATCAGGTGCGATGCCATATGGCCAACAACACTACCCTTTTGAGAATGAAGAGCTTTTCAAGCAAGGGTTTCCAGCTGATTTTATTGCCGAAGGTCTAGATCAAACAAGAGGCTGGTTCTATACACTTACTGTTCTTGCAGTAGCATTATTTGACTCTGTAGCTTTTAAGAACTGTATTACAACTGGAATGATATTAGCTGAAGATGGCAGAAAAATGAGTAAAAGTTTAAAGAACTATCCAGATCCTGAAGAACTATTAAATGAATATGGGGGTGATAGTTTAAGAGCCTACTTGATCGACTCACCTGTAGTTAGAGGGGAACCACTGAAATTCTCTGAAGAGGGAGTCAAGTTAGTAACTAGAAATATCATACTCCCACTTTGGAACAGCTATTCATTTTTTTCAACTTATGCAAATGCTGATGAAATTACAAATGAAGATTTAATGAAAGCATTGCCGGTTGAAGAAAGAAGCCTGATGGATAGATGGATTATATCGTCATTACAGTCCTTAATTAAAACTGTAAATGAAAAGATGGAAAATTATTATCTATATGAAGTAATCCCTCCACTTATGAACTTCGTTGATGAGCTAACGAATTGGTATGTTCGTTCTAATAGAAAAAGATTTTGGAAAGAAAAAGGTATTGATGATATTGATAAAATAAATGCGTTCAAAACTTTACATGAAGTACTACTTGAATTTAATAAAGCTATGGCACCTGTTCTCCCATTTATTTGTGAAAAAATATATCAGGGTCTAATAGATGAAGATAAAACGAGTATACATTATTGTGATTATCCCGAGTCAAATCCTAAGTTGATTGATAAAGATTTAGAAGAAAGTGTAGAGCTTGCTAAGAAAATTATTAAAAGTGTTAGAAATTTAAGAGTCAAATTAAAGCTTCCAAATAAACAACCTTTAAACTCTGTGACTGTCATTTCAGATAGTAAAAATATAAGTAATCAATTAAACATTATTGGCAACCTAATAATGAATGAGGTTAATGTAAAAGAAATTAAAATTGATGAAAATGTTGAAGATTGGATTAATTACGAATTTAAACCAAATTTCGAAGCTCTTGGGCCAACTTTGGGTAAAGACATAAATAAAGTATCAAAATATCTCTCCAATATTACTGAAGATCAAAAAAAATCTTTACTGGTTCAGACATCTATTGTTATAGACAATTTAAATGTAAATGTTGAAGATATTGATATTAAGTTAAAGAAAAAGAAAGATATTGAGGAATTAGATATAGTTGAGAATTTTAGTTTATTACTAGATACTGAACTAAGTGAGTCTTTACTAATGGAAAGGCTCTCACGCGAGCTAGTTTCACATATCCAAAAAGAAAGAAAAAATCAAGGACTTGATGTTACTGATAGAATAAAGTTAACTATTTCATCTGAAGACGAGTTTGTTCACGAAACTATAACTAATTTTTCAAAATATATTACAAATGAAACACTTACTTTAGACTTGATTACTAAGAAAGAGTCTTCCGTGAACAAAGTTTATGATAGATTTTTAGATATTTTTATAGAAAGATCAACAAACAACTCTTAAGATATACGGTTGAACAAAATTAAATCCAACAATAAGGATTAGTGGTGATAAATCAATTCCAGCCATGCCTATTCGTAGTGCTGGAATTCTAGATCTAATTGGAGCAAGTATTCTCTCAAAGTATCTATCTAATACACTTTTTACTTGTCCAATAGGATGGTCATAAGGTACCTGTATCCAACTTAGAATTATCCATGCAAATAGGGAGTAGTAAAATAATCGAAATAATAAATATGTAACACTACACATTTATTTTATACAAACCTAAATCTTGGAGTCTTTCTCTTTCTGTAGAGCTCAATGAAGAGTTTGATGGCAGTATCAAAAAAACACCATCACGATTTATTGATCTTATAGTTGAGTTGCTCATAAAAGCCATTCCTGTTACAAAATCTAAAATTCTTCTTCTCTCTTGTTGGTCAGGTATATCTCTTATATCCATTGCAACTATAAATTCGTCTTTTATAGCAATTCCTAAATTATGAATTTCAGAGAATGATCTTAAAGCTTTAATTTCTACTTCATCTTTAGGTGAATGAACCCTAATGTCTCCAATATTTTCGTCGTCAATAAATCTATTTTCTCCGGATGGCCTAACAGTAGTTTGTTGAGTTGACATAACTTCCTCTACAGACTCAGGCTGCTTTAATCCAATTGAGATAAGAAATTTTTCTAACATTATGTAAATAGTTTAGTTCCTATACGAACTATTGTAGCACCGTAATCAAGTGCTACTTCGTAATCATTAGACATGCCCATTGAGAGTTCACCTTTGTAACCATAATCCTTTATCAATTTTTCATTTATATGGTGCATTTCAGAAAAAACAGTCTTTTGCTCAGAATTTATATCAGGGATTGTCATCAAACCAACTACGGCAATTTTTTTCTCAATGGAATATTCATAAAAATTAAAGACTTCATCTTTAGTAACTCCGCTTTTTTTTGGATCGTTGTCTATGTTTACTTGAATCAAATAATTACAGTCAGTATCTAGTTTTTCTAAAATATCAATTTCTTTTTTTCGCGAAATCGTATGTAGGTATTTAAAGTTTTTGACAATTTCTTTAAGCTTTCTGGATTGTATTGGAGCAATAAAATGATAATCAATATCTTTATAAACTGTTTTGTGCAAATTAAAGTCAGTTAATCTATTTTCACCAAATTCTCTAAATCCAAATTCGTACAAAAATTTTATTTCTTCGTTTGTCCTGTTTTTTACTACTGGTAAAAGTGTTGCACCATAAGACACAACTTTTGAATTAATTAATTCTAAGTTACTTATTTCCATATAACACCAAATTGTCTTGCGGAAGTTTTATTTTCTCTATAAGAATTGTAAGAACTGTTGCAGATTGTACATATTGACGATACTTCAACTTGAAAGCCTTCTTTTTCTGATAAATCTTTCAAGACTTTTGACATATTTAAAAAGAACATCCCATCTCGTAGTTCGGTATAGTCATTAAAGTATTTTTTGACATCCTCTTTAACTTCATAGCAACATGACTGTGCATGTGGGCCGATAGAAATTGATAATTCATTTACATCAAATTTTTTGATTGCTTTTTCTAATATATTGTTCTTTAGACCTCTCCACCCAGAATGAATAGCACCTATTCTTTTTTTATCACTTAATAGAATTGGCATACAGTCAGCGGTTTGAACGACTAATCCTAACTTTGGCTCTTCTGTATAAATTCCATCTGAATCATATACTGCAGATGATTTCACAAAAGTGACTACGTCGGAGTGAGTCTGATTCATTGACGCAATGTATTCGATACCTGCATAGTCTTTTAAATTATTTACAGATTTAACACTCTTATCTGAAAATAAAGCCTTGGGAATTAATTTTGATTCGATCATCCTTTAATAAAATCAGGAAGACCGTCACCTCCATTATTCTCAAATTCACTTGACTCTTTAACTCTTCTGTTTGGTCTAGGACCAAAACCTGCTGCTACAACAGTTACCTCTACAGCATCTCCAAGAGTTTCATCAATTGTATGTCCAAAGATAATTTCAGCATTATCATCGGCTTTTTCTGTAATTACTCTTGCAGCTTCATTTATTTCTTGAAGTTTCAAGTCTTCTGAACCAGTTATAGTTATAAGTACTCCCTCTGCACCATCCATTGTTGCTTCTAATAATGGTGAAGAAATTGCAGCCTGAGCAGCATTTGGAGCTCTCTGTTCTCCAGTTGATCTACCAATACCTAAAACAGCATTTCCTGCATCTTTTAGAATTGTTTTTACATCTGCAAAGTCAACATTGATTACTCCTGGTTGAGTGATTAATCCTGAAATACCTTTAACACCATTAGATAGTATTTCATCTGACTTAATATAAGCCTCACTTGCTTTTATGTCTTTATCTGAAATTTGTAAAAGTCTGTCATTAGGAATCACAATAAGAGTGTCTAATACATCTCTTAATGCTTGGACTCCTTCTTCTGCTTGAACAGATCTTCTTCTACCTTCGAACCCAAAAGGTCTAGTTACTACTCCTACTGTAAGTGCACCAAGCTCATGTGCAATTTCAGCAATAATTGGTGATGCACCAGTTCCAGTACCTCCACCTTCTCCAGCAGTTATGAAAACCATATCAGACCCTTTTAAAGCTTCTTCGATAAGTTCACGTGAATCAATTGCAGCTTGTCTTCCGACTTCAGGATTTGCACCTGCACCAAGTCCACGAGTTGTTTTTCTACCTAAATCAAGTTTTAAATCAGCTTTGGACCCTAAAAGGCTCTGTGCATCAGTATTAGCTGCAACAAAATCTACACCTTTAATGCCCATTTTTATCATTCTGTTGACAGCATTTGTTCCACCGCCGCCAACACCAACAACTTTAATAACAGCTGTGTAATTCCTAGGTCTCATATTTAAATTGACTCCTTTTTCTTTTGTAGTTCTTTTAGTTGCCATGTTTTAATCTCCATTCAATAAATAAACAATATCATTGGTGATAATTTAAAACAATATATTTTTTTAATTTTATCTATATCTATAGTTTAGATTTAGATTTATGAACAATTTGCAATTATGTCTTCTTTGCTGATAAAGCGTATTTCTCCCTGACAATCTGAGTTTTCGATAAGAGACCCTAGTGCGGAAGATTTGCTTCCAAGATCTAGTGGTTTTCCAAAGTCAATAAGGGTAGACCTATACTCCCCGATGAAGAAATCTCCGTCGTAGGTGAAGTTGAAAGAGTTAACGTCAAGATTGTAGCTTTTAAGTGTCATGATAAGTGATACCATTTCCCCATTAAAACCTGTAGGTACAGGACCGTTAGTTATAGTAAGAGAAGGTATAAGAAATATTTCATCTGATTCAATTTCTATCATATTTTTATAAAGTGTACTTTTTTTAGGTACAGAGCCTCTTAAATCAGTAATAGTCATTATCTTGTCATATTCGTTCAATTCTATTGTTATTTTATTTGGATATTCTTTTGAAATAATGACACTTTCAATAGTTGGTATCTGAAGCATATTATCGGAAAAAGTATCACTATTAACTAACCAAATGGATTGACCTAAAGCCGGTTTAATTAAATCAGCTTCATCAAATATCTCATTATTGCCAAGTACTTCTACTTTGCTTACTCTAAAATAAGCAGAGTTCAAGGTAAAGCCAGTATTTAAGATTATTAATAAAAAAAGACTAAATATTAAAAATGATCGAAAAGATACTTTCTCTTGTTCATTAAAATCAATTTCCATTTAGTTAAACTCACCAATAAACTGGATTTCTTCCTCGAGCATAACTCCGTATTTATCATTAACCTTTTCTTTTACATGCTGTACTAATTTGTATAAAGACAAGGCTTTTGCTCCCTTCTTTGCGATAAAAAAGTTAGCATGTTTGCTACTAACACTTACATTGTTAATTGAATATCCTTTTAAACCTGCTTTTTCAATTAACTCCCCTGCAAAATACTCTTTAGTGTTTTTAAACACACTTCCAGCGTTGTATATGCCTGGAGGTTGGCTTTTTTTTCTATTTTTATTGAATTCAGACATTTTCTCTGATATTTCTTTAGAATTTCCTTTTTCAAATTTTAAAATTGCTGACAATATAACTTTGTTGTTAAGATTGCTAGATTTTCTATAACTGTAATTTATTGATTTGGGATCTAATTTAACAAGCTGTTTTTGATCTAAGTCATAACAATTGACCTCTACAACATTTCTTCCGATTTCATATCCATATGCTCCAGCATTCATTTTTAATGCACCTCCAATAGAGCCTGGGATACCTAGTAAAAACTCTCCCCCTTCTAAACTTTCCTTTTTTAAATACCTCGACAAATCAGGTAAATACACACTAGAGCCAACTTCTAATGTGTTCTCATCGTTCAGTAAATTTATAAAATTAAAATCTGTTTGTAAAACATAACCTCTATATTCGCTGTCAGCAAATGCAATATTTGATCCTTTTCCAAGAACGAATGTGTTGTTACTATTTATTTCTTCAGATATCTTGGAAAAATTATCTACATTATCTATAGTGATGAAGTTTTTACACAGACCACCAAATCTATATGTAGTTACCGATGAAAGATTTACGCTACTAGTTTTCATTTAAATATTTTAATATCTGAGGACCTAAAAGAGTAATATCTCCAGCTCCAATAGTTAGTACTGTATCTCCTGGAGAAATGTTGTTCTTCAAATAAGGAGGCACCATTCTAGGGGATTTTACATATTTGATCTTTTCACTTTCAAACATAAGACTAGAAACTCCTGGAATTGGCTTTTCTCCTGCTGAATATATGTCTGTAATAAGAGTCAAATCCGAGTATTCAAAAGAATTACTCAAATCATTAAAATTATCTCTGGTTCTTGTGTACCTATGTGGTTGAAACACTACTATTAATTTTCCTTGTGTATGTTCCTTTAAAGCTTTGGTAGTTGCCTTGATTTCAGTTGGATGATGCCCATAATCATCGTAAAAATTTATACCATTAAATTCTCCAATGAACTCAGTTCTTCTTTTTACTCCAGTAAAATGTTCAATGGCATTCAAGCTTTGTTCTATTGATAATCCGTTCAAATTTGCTAAAGCAATTGCTCCAACGATATTTGAAATAAAATGATCTCCTATTAACTTTGTTTTAATTTTGAATTTGCTTCCCTCAAACAGAAAGCTTGAATAAGAATTTAATTTGTAATTAGAATCTTTAGAAGATGAGTAAGAAATATCTTCTGATCTTATTAATTTAGATAATTGATCATCATCAACATTAATTACGCATTTACCTTCTACGTTTGAAATAACATGCTTAAAAGCTTTTACTAAATTTTCAAAAGATCCAAAATAATCAATATGATCATGATCTATATTTGTTACGAGTAAGTTTTTAATTTGAATATCTTTAAAAGTATTGAATGCTTCATCAGTTTCTAGTATTAAGGGAAGATTTTTATCACCATAATGGCCACCTATCCCATTAAATGAGGTAACACCACCGTATATATACGATATATCGATGTCATTAAATTTAAACATATGCGCAAGTAAGGCCGTTGTAGATGTTTTACCATGTGTTCCCGTTATTCCTATTACATCAACAGATGCAGATAATAATTTTAAAAAATCTGGCCTTGTTAAAACATTGGGTTGTTTTACAAAATCACTTAAGAAAGTAGATTCTATATTTATTGCTGATGAAACAATATATAATGTTTCGCTGCTGTAAGTAGCATTAGAGATGTCAAAATCTACTTTTATACCATCGTTATTTAAAAGATTAGTAACATAAGAACTTCTTTGATCATATCCTGATACTTCTAAACCCTTTTGAAATAAATATTTTGCAATAGAGCTCATGCCAGAACCACCAATACCAACTATGTAACATGATTTAAAAGTATTAATTGATATACTCATAAATCTCCTCAGCTATAGATTGATTTCCAATCACTATTTCTGGTATATCTAAATTATTAGATTTAATTTTTACTGAAATTTCTGAAACTTTGCTTAATAACTCATCAAATGAATTCACTTTAAATCCAAACTTCTTATTTTCTAAATACCTTGCATTCAAATCTTGGTGAGACGATGTGGTGCCATGCTTGTATGGTACTACTATTTGTGGAATGCCTAAATAAGCAGCCTCAAGAGAACCTCCTCCTGCACGACCTACTAATATATCTATATTTTTGTAAAAATCATCCATGTCATTTAAAAATTCATAACTTTTATAATTTTGAAGTTCTAATTTATTAGTATTCTTAGCTTTCCCTGTAATATGTAGAACATTAAACTCCGATGAGGCTTCGGTATTAAGAAACTGTTCAACATAGTTATTTATTTCTTCAGACCCTTGACTTCCTCCAACAAAACCAATCGTTTGTACCCCTAATGGTTCAATATATTTTCTTCCTAGTGTTGTGTTTACTACTGGTCCAGTATGTTTTAATTTACTTTTATTTATATTTTGAGTGTTTTCAAATGATGTAAATATTGTTTTTGCAAATATCGCACTCATCTTATTTCCTAAGCCTGCATAAATATTTTGTTCTTGAATAAAAAATTTAGCTTTCAAAATTTTTGAAACAATTGCAGCTACTGGAGCAATGTATGCCCCTGTTGTAAGTACTACTGATATATTCTGATCTTTAAGAATTTTGGTTACCTCTCTAATAGATCTTGATATTGTAAAAATATTAAATATATATCCCACTACTCCTTTCTTTGAAGCGAATATTTCAGGAGTATGAATGCTTACATCTAAATTGTCTAGATATTGTCTTCCCCGATTGTCACAAATAACAAATATATCTTCATTATTAATTCCTAATTCTTTTAATTCTTTAATAAGGTTTCGTACTGGTAATACATGTCCTCCAGTTCCAACACAAAAAAAACATACTTTCTTATTCATAATCTCTTGAATACATAATACCTAATGCTATAAAAATCGAAATCATAGCGCTTGATCCATAAGAAACAAATGGAAGAACAATTCCTGTAATTGGAACAATACCAACTGCACCTCCTAGATTTATAACTGTTTGAAAAAATATCCAACTGCCAAAACCAACAGAAATTAGTTTTTTAATTTCATTTTTTTCTCTAATTGCTATAAGAAAAGTCGTTGATATTAATATAAAGAAAGCTAAAACCAATAAAAATAGACCAAAAAATCCATACTCTTCGCCAATTATTGATGATATAAAATCAGAGTATGAGTTTGGCAATGATCCCCATCTAGCTCTAGATGTACCAGGGCCAAGACCAAAAAGACCCCCAGAAC
>VMBT01000078.1_pt1 | contig 62222 bp, 57 predicted proteins | sample 4404301 | NCBI WGS metagenome assembly VMBT01 (sample SAMN12238535, study PRJNA552566) | marine metagenome | isolation source: Coastal seawater | place: USA: coastal Georgia, Sapelo Island | collected 2008-08/2009-08 | reverse complement strand
TTTACATAAAATGCAAACTGAGCCTTCAATGAGATACGAAAGCAAAGAACAGATGCTTCAGCTTGCGGTGGATACTATTGAAAGAGCATATAAGCCACTTGAAGAATGGTTTACGGTATTTCCTAAATCTCCTTGCAAAGTTTTACCTGTTCCTGCAGAATCAGAGAAGCATGCTCCTCCAGCATATTATTACCCTCCTCTTCCTGATGGATCTCGTGATGGTACTTACTTTTTAAATACATATAAAGCTGAGACAAAAAGTATATTTGAGGCTGAATCAGTTGCTTTTCACGAGGCTATACCAGGTCATCATTTAGATAGAACTATTGCAGTTGAGTTACAAGATGTACCTAATTTTCAAAAATATGTTGCTTCAACCGCATTTGTTGAGGGTTGGGGATTATATGCAGAGCAATTAGCAAACGAGATGGGTCTTTACTCAAGTGATGTTCAACAACTCGGTCGATTAGGAAATGATGCTTGGAGAGCATGTCGCCTTGTTCTTGATACAGGTATGCACGGTATGGGTTGGTCTCGTGATAAAGCTATTGATTTCTTTAGAGCTAACTCACCAATTGAAGAAATAAATGCAAATATTGAAACTGATAGGTATATTGCATGGCCAGGTCAAGCCTGTTCTTATAAGATGGGTCAGCTAAAGATTGAAGAACTTAGAAGAAAAGCAGAAACTGAACTTGGAGATAATTTTGATATAAGATATTTCCACGATGAGGTTTTGTGCGATGGTGGAATAACGCTTCCTATTTTAGAAAATAAGATTAAGAATTTTATTAATAAATATAAAAATTAATCTTTATTATTGGTTATCAAAATACTAATTAATACGGTAAGGCTTATTGATATCCAAAAAAATATGCGAGGTTCTCCATTGTTTGATAAACCATTCAAGACTAAAAATAAAGTATTTAAACCTAAATAAGTAGTAGTTACTAAATAACCTAGATTTTTACTTTTGTACTTATAGATTTGTATGAACCAAATAATAACTAAAGCATTTGCTAAAATTCTCAAGGGCTCAATTTGATCAGATAATACATGTACAGTTATGTCAATAATCTGTAAGGAAATTAAGAAGAGTATCATCCGCAAAGTTTATCAAATTAATTAAAGAATATAAATTGGTTATTTAATATTAGTTTTAAGTAAACGTTATTTAATAAATAAATAAGTAAGTTTTCTCCATAACCACTCCAAGGGTCCAAACTTGAAGACATCCAATATGCGTTTAGACCAAAAGTATTGAAGAAAAATAATTGTGATTACATAAAGTATCAATTCCGACCTTGTAAATTGACCTTTTGTGAAAACTAAATCTAATACTAAGAGACTCAGTAGGGTCTGTGATATATAGTTTGTAAAAGCCATCCTGCCACAAGCTCTGATTCTTTGAGCAAAAAGATTATTTCTAGAATTTATTATGGTTAATAAGCCAATGTATCCACATACCATAGGAATTATCGAGATAGTATTAAAAAACCTACTTGGTAAAAATGTAGAAGCTGCATAGTTTCCAGAAATTAAGAGGTAGGATCCGTATGCAGCAAAAGGAATTCCTATTCCAAATCCATAGTAAAAAAATTTTTTATAGAATAGTGTATTTTTATTGCCTTGAAAGATATTCAAACGATAAAGAAGCATACCAAAAATCATTAAGGCAAGTGCTCTAATGAAACCGTCAGCTAAGACCCATAAAGCAATTATATTCCCTATGCCTTCAGTCTCGGGAAACCATAATTTTCCAAAGCTTTTACTTCCACCTTTGCTAAATAATTCAATCCAAATTCCTTCTCCAATTAAAAAACCATTTTCATCATATAAGCTGTTAACTGATTGTGTTATATAAAGCAATCCTGAGAAAATAAATGTAGTTATAGCTGATAAAATTTTTGTGTTTTTTATTTTTACAATTTGAGTAAGAATTATAAAGATTGAACAAATTGCATATACAGTAAGAATGTCTCCTTCCCATAGAAAAAAATGTGCAATACCAAAAAAAAGTAAAAGAATGTTTCTCCAAATGGATAACATTAAAGGTCTGGTTGTTTTGTCTTTTGCTCTTTCGTAAAAAATAACCATACCTGCACCAAAAAGAGCTGAGAATAACCCCATCATTTTACTGTCGAAAAATACTGTTGAAATTACAACAACTATCCAATCAAGTAGATTTTCTACACCGTAGCTCAAGTGATTCATGTATGCGCTATCAGGCAATCCAAATGAAATGACATTCATCACTAGTATTCCCATAAGTGCGATGCCTCTTATGAAATCAAGATTTGTAATTCTTTGAGCTGAATTCATCTCAGCCAAGTCTAATTACCTGCGTATAGATTTATCTGATTTCTTAACGATTTCGTTTTTGTAACTTTGGTGAATCTCTTTTTCTTTGTTTTTAGAGTCTATTTTTTGATTTGAAATTTCATTCTCTAGCATGAGAATTTTATTCTGTAGTTCTTCAATTTTGTCTTTCATTTCATAGATAATTTTTATACCATCTAAGTTGATTCCTCTTTGAGAAAGATTTTGAATTTGAATTAATTTATCTATGTCTTCTTGAGAGTAGCGTCGCGTACCTCCACCTGTTCTATATGGTTTTATTAAGCCTTTCATTTCATATGTTCTAATGGTTTGTTGATGTATTCCAGACAAAGTTGAGGCAACAGATATAAAATATATTGCTTTAGAATCTTCGCTACTCATCTAAATACTTTCTCGGAGAATCTCCTGATTCAAATTGGTTTCTAAACTTTTCAAGATGTTTTTTTGCAGATCGAGATAAATTCGTTGGGGGAGTTATGAAAACTTTCACATAGAGATCTCCAGCTCTTCTGCCTTGAGGTGATATTCCCTCACCTTTAATTTTGAAAGTTTTTCCACTAGGTGTTCCCGCTGGAATTTTAAGAGTAACGGATTTTGTTAGTGTAGGTATTTTTATACTCGCACCTAATGCTGCCTCAGTAAAGAGAAGAGGTACCTCTAAAATCAAATCCATATTGCTTCGCTTGAAGTATTTATGTTGCTCAACTCCAACCTGAACGAGCAAATCTCCATCTGGTGCACCTGCATCTCCAGGGCCACCTCTTCCGCGTAATCTGATAACTGTACCGTTATCAACTCCAGCTGGAACCTTTACTTTTATTGATTCACTTTGAATAACGGTTCCGGAACTTCTACACGTTTTACAGGCTTTATCAATGACATTACCCTGTCCTTTACAAGCCTGACAAGTTTGTGCAAAAGAGAAAAATCCTTGATTTGAAGCAGTTTGACCAGAACCATTACAGATATTGCATCTGTGGAAAGCTTCGCCCTTATCTGCACCTGTACCTCTACAGTCACTACAAGCAACTTCTTTTCTTAGAGGAACAACTGTTTCAACACCTGATGCAGCCTCAGTAAATGATATATTTATGTTTGTTTGATAAGTCTGGCCTTTTCTTCTTCCACCTGTGCCTCCAAACCCAAAAATGTCACCAAGGTTTCCAAAAATATCACCAAGATCATCTACATTGAAACCTTGATTACCAAATCCTCCAAATCCTGAAGCTCCCATAGCTCTAATTTGGTCGTATTCTTGTCTTTTTTTATCATCAGTTAAAACAGAGCTTGCTTCTGAAACTTCTTTAAATCTCTTCTCAGCTTCTGGATCACCTGGATTTAAATCTGGATGATTTTCTCTTGCAAGTTTTTTGTAAGCTGATTTAATTTCATCAGCAGACGCATCTTTAGATACACCTAAAATGGCATAGAAGTCTTTATCTAGCCAGTCTCTACTCACTTTTTACTTTCACCATTGCAGGCCTTATTAAAGAGTCTTGAAATTTATATCCTTTTCTTAATACTGATTCAACTACTTGCTTATCTCCTTCACCTGAGTGCTCTACAGCCTCGTGTAGTGATGGGTCAAAGTCTTCACCATCAGCACCAATATGCTTAATTTGCATATCATTTAACACTTTTTCTAGTAAAGAATTTAATGTCTCAACTTCTTTAGGTGTTTCATCTTGACTAATTGCTATTTCAAAGTTATCTAAAAGAGGCATTAATCCATTTATAAAATAGGAAACGGAAGCTTTAGTTATATTTTCTCTTTCTTTTTCGCTTCTTTTTTTGAAGTTATCAAAATCAGCAGCCAATCTAAGATAGTCATCTTTGATTTTTTCATATTGGTCTAACGGAACAGATGGGTTTTCCTCATCTGTTCCGTTTTCTTCAACAATATCTTCTGAACCCTCTTCTAAATCAGCTTCTTCTAAAAATTCTTCGTCTGATTCGTTTGATAAGTTATCTTTACTCATCTTCTTCAACTACTTCACCCTCGACAACATCTTGAACATCCTCTGGAGTTTCAGACTGGTTGTCTTGAGCTGCTTGTGTTTCTGCGTATAGTTTTTCTGCAAAAGATTGACTTGCTTTTGTTAACTCCTCAATTGAAGCTTTAAGCTCATCGATAGTTAACTCTTCTTTTTCAAGCAAAGTCTTTAAAGCATCTTTTGCATTATTAATTGCATCTTTTTCTTCATCAGTCGCTTTATCACTATTTTCTTCAAGCATTTTGTCAGTTGAAGTAATCATTCCTTCAGCTAGATTTCTTGTTTCAACAAGCTCTTTTTTCTTTGCATCATCATTAGCGTGTTGTTCAGCGTCTTTAATCATTCTGTCGATCTCATCTTGTTCTAACGCTGTACCACCAGTAATAGTAATCGCTTGTTCTTTTCCTGTTCCAAGGTCTTTTGCATTTACATTTACAATTCCGTTTGCGTCAATATCAAAAGTTACCTCTATTTGTGGAGTACCTTGTCTTGCTGCTGGTATATCAGTAAGTGTAAATTTACCTAGTGATTTATTGCCAGAAGCCATTTCTCTTTCTCCTTGTAGTACATGTATTTCTACTTGAGTTTGATTGTCCTCTGCAGTTGTAAATGTTTCAGACCTCTTTGTTGGGATTGTTGTATTTCTTTCAATCATCTTGGTCATGATGCCACCCTTTGTTTCAACACCAAGTGTAAGGGGAGTAACATCTAATAACAGTACATCCTTTACATCACCTTTAAGAACTCCAGCTTGAATTGCTGCACCAGAAGCAACTACTTCATCAGGATTAACTCCTTTGTGAGGATCTTTTCCTGTAAGTGATTTAACAAGTGCTTGTACTGCTGGCATACGTGTTGATCCACCAACTAAAATTACATGATCAATGTCACTGTAATTTAATCCTGCATCAGATAGTGCATTTTCTACAGGGCTTTTTGTTCTTTCTACCAAATCAGCAGTGATTTTTTCAAATTCAGATCTGCTTAATTTTTCTAATAAGTGTTGTGGACCGGAATCATTGGCTGTGATAAATGGCAAGTTTATCTCAGTTTCACTTGTAGATGAAAGTTCAATTTTTGCTTTTTCTGCACCTTCTTTTATTCTCTGTATAGCCATTTTGTCATTTGAGATATCAATTCCTGTTGATGATTTAAATTTTTCAATCAACCAATCCATTACTCTTTGATCCCAATCATCACCACCAAGTTTAGAATCTCCTGATGTTGACTTTACTTCGAAGACACCTTCTGAAATTTCTAGAACAGACACATCGAATGTTCCACCACCTAAGTCAAAGACTAAGATTTTTTGATCTTCATTATTTTCAAGACCGTATGCAAGAGATGCTGCTGTTGGTTCGTTAATGATTCTAAGTACATTTAACCCAGCAATTTTTCCAGCTTCTTTTGTAGCTTGTCGCTCAGCATCATTGAAGTAAGCAGGTACAGTTATAACTGCTTCCGTTACATCTTCACCTAGATAAGATTCAGCATCTTTTTTTAATTTTTGAAGTATTCTGGCTGATATTTCTTGAGGTGTATATTCTTTGCCTTCAAAAGTTTCTTTCCAATTTGTTCCAATGTGCCTTTTTATTGAACGTATAGTGTTGTCAGGATTTGTTATTGCTTGTCTTTTTGCAAGCTCTCCTACAAGCGTTTCATTTCCTTTAAATGCAACTATTGATGGTGTAGTTCTATTTCCTTCAGCATTTGCAATAACTGATGGCTCTCCACCCTCAAGTACAGCAACAACACTGTTTGTAGTTCCTAGGTCAATTCCTACTGCTTTTCCCATTTTTTATCCTTTCTAAAATAATTAATTTAATTCTTGTTCTCTTGGAAGATGACCTCTGACTCTTGGATAGGAGACAGGGGAATGTAGAAAACAATATTTTTTCTTGTTGTACATACTTATTACTGTTTCGCAAGTATCAAAACCACAAACTCTGCCTGTTGTGTATCTTTTTGATCTTCTTACACCAGGCTTAACTTGTGAAGCTGTTAATGTTCCACTCATTTTTACCTTTCTATATATATTTTATCATAAAATCTAAGTAAATATACTTAGATATATAAATATTTATATCATATTGAAAAATTAATGCAAAATAAATTAAAAAATTTTTTTAATTTTAAATGTATTTGTCCAAACACTTATCCAAACTGATAATATGTACTGATGAACAATTCTGATATTCATATTGTTGGATTAGGCAATCTTGGAACAGCTTTTTTTGAAGGCTTATATTCATTCATTGATGAATCATCTATTTTTTTATACGATGAAAGTGAAGATCGTATTAATTTTTTTCAATCAAACTTTGAACTGTCTGTTAAAACAAAAATTGAAAAAATTACAACAGGAGTTTTAATTCTTTGTATCAAACCTCAAAATATTTCATCATTTTTTGAATTAAATAAATCTAATATTTCTTCTGATGTTTTAATTTGCTCTCCTGTTGCTGGATTAGAAATTGATCAAATTTCAGTAAATTTTAAAAATAACATAATTAGGGTAATGCCTAATTTGTTAATTCGTCAAAATAATGGTTTTATCCCTTTATCAAAAAATTATGAAGATGATTATTTAGGATTTGAAAAAAATATTCTTCAAAAATTGGGAAGTATTAGACAATTTGAAGAAAAGGACTTCCCTGTTTTGACCGCTTTGTCTGGCAGTGGTCCAGCATGGTATTATGAACTTTCAAAAAATCTAGTTTCTGCTGGTGTTGATTTAGGATTAAGTGAAGATGACGCAGATTTTATAATTAAAGAATTAGTAAACGCTCTTCCTAATTTAATAAACACTTCAGATTCGTTTGAAAATTTAGTTAATAAAGTTAAGTCTCCAAATGGAACTACAGAGGCAGGTATCAATTCGCTTAATGAAGATTCGTTTGATAAAATTATAAAAAATGCAATTCAAAAATCAGCAAATAGATCAAACGAAATTTCAGAAGAATTAAAACGTGAGTAATTTATTAAAAAAGTTCAAAGCTAACGATTATGTTTTACTGTTTTCAGCTGGTGCTTCAGTAGGTACATTATTCCTATGGGCAGCTAGTTATATTTTTCCTGAAGGTGAAATAGTTCAAGGTAGAAGAGTCTTTGAAAACATACCTAAAGTCCTTCAGTATATTTTTTACGTTTTAAGTGCTGCTTCAATTTTCATATCTGGATATTTGTTTTCTTTAAGAGTTAAAAACTGGAATCGTGGTAAAGCTGAAAAAAGAAATACGACCTTAGGTTCAAGATTATCAAGTCTATTCGACGGCCTCTTAATGAAAACAGTACTTAGGTTTAGAGCGGCAGGATTAATGCATTCATTAATTTATGTAGGCTTTCTAGGATTGTTTGCTGGAACAATTACATTGGAAATCCATCATCTGATGCCTCCCTCATTAAAATTTCTTCAAGGTACAACTTATATGGTTTACTCTTTTACTTTAGAGTTAGCGACTATTGCATATTTATTTGGTTTATTTTGGGCATTAGCCAGAAGAGTTATGGGTTCAGAATACAGAATTCAAACAAAAACAACTATCGATGATTATTTAACACTCTCTCTTCTTATTTTTATTGGTATTTCTGGTGTCACCACTGAAGCAGGTCGTATTGCTGTAGAAAATTTTCCTGAATATGAAAAATGGTCATTTATAGGATATTTTGTTGCGAGCACTTTTGAAATTTCTAATCCTGTTGATTTTCATCGTGTTTCATGGGTTTTACATGTAGTTTCTTTTTTTGTTTTTCTCATAGCAATGCCGCTTTCAAAATTGCGTCACATTATTACATCACCAATAAATATGTTTATGTCTCCTAAAGATAGACCTAAAGGTGCGATGAGGTATATTGGAAACCTAATGGAAGCAGAGGATATCGATTCAGTAGGTGCTGAAATTATTGATCACTTTACATGGAAGCAACTTATGGATTTAGATGCTTGTACTGTATGTGGTAGGTGTACTTCTGTATGTCCAGCAAATCAAACTGGAAAATCTCTTGATCCAAGAGAAATAATATTAAAAGTTGGACAAGTAATGTCAGAATCTGGAGACCCAGCAGTAACTACAACGATTTCCACTCCAAAGGTATTAAAAGTAAATTCTGATAACGTATTTGAACGTATTACTTCTGAAGAACTATGGGCTTGTACATCTTGTAAAGCCTGTGATGAGATTTGTCCTGTAAATATTGAAATTCTAGACAAGATTCTAGATATGAGGCGACACTTAGCCTTAATGGCATCTGACTTTCCTTCTGAGCTAGGAAAAGCATATGTAGCTATGGAAAACTCATCAAATCCATGGGGTGCTTCTCAAAACGATAGGTTGAATTGGACTAAAGATCTAGATTTTGAAGTACCTGTCATAGATGAATCAAACTATGAAGAGTACGACTATCTATATTGGGTTGGTTGTGCTGGTGCATTTGATGATAGAAACGCTCCAGTTACGAAAGCTGTGGCAACTTTATTGAATAGAGCAAATGTTTCTTTTGCGGTCTTAGGTCCAAAAGAGGTTTGTACTGGGGATTCAGCAAGAAGAACTGGTAATGAATTTGTTTTTCAACAATTGGCTATTCAAAATATTGAAAACATGAACAACTTAAAAGTAGACAAAATCATAACTCAATGCCCACACTGCTTTAACACTATTGCTAATGAATATCCTCAACTTGGTGGAAACTATCAAGTTATTCACCATAGCCAATTACTAACTGAACTAGTTCAATCAGGAAGGATAGAAGTTGGTACAAGTGATAAGCCTTATAAGATTACATACCATGATTCATGCTATCTAGGAAGACATAATGACATTTATACAGCACCAAGAGAAATTGTTGGTTCTATTGGTGGTATAGAAATTAGAGAAATGAAAAGACAGGGAACCCAAAGCTTCTGTTGTGGTGCTGGTGGGGGAAGAATGTGGATGGAAGAATCTGTTGGTAAAAAAGTAAATATTGAACGATCCCAAGAGGCTATTGATACAGGTGCAGATGAAGTAGCTGTTGCTTGTCCATTTTGTTACATAATGATGGATGACGGCATCAAAGAGCTAGGGTATGGAGATAATGTAAAGGTTCGAGACGTCTCTTTAATTTTGTTAGATAATCTTAAAAAAGATTAACTATTTTTCCCCATAAAGAATTTTTTCATATCTCCTTTAGAGATATTTAAGCTATATAAAACATAAATTGCTGTTGTTAAGTTACCCAGCACCATAATAAATATCGACCAAATTATGGCATTAATTGTTTTCTCTTTATAGAAAATCCAAAAACATACAAAGATAAATCCTGTATATAGGTCAACCAAGGATACAGTTCCCCAAGGTAAATCTGGAATAGGTGATTCAAGAATGGGAACTTGTGATTGAGCCCAAAATATCACCACAGTCATTGCTATTGCTGATATATATGAAAATATTTTTGTTATAGTCATAATGTAGATTTTAAAGGGAAATGAATTAAATTGACTGAAAATACAATTATTACAAAAGTGTTAAGACTGGATAAACAAGTTTATAACGAAATAATTACCTTCCCTTCTTCATTGCAAAAGGGCTTAGCCATTTGGACTACTGCAACAATTCTAATTACATTAAGTGCTGTACGATTCTTTACTGGGGTAATAGACTTTTTAGAAGTTAATCTCTATTTATTTAGTGAAGAAGCAACATCAGAAGAGCTTTTAATGCTGCAAACATTAATTGATCAACTACAAGTTGAATTTCAACAATCTACTTTTACATCTATTTTTTCGTCCTTAATAGGATCTGTGTCAGCATCAGTAGTTGGTCTTATTATTGTCTTTCTTGTTTTAAAGTACTTGTTAAGAAAAGATCCTCAACCAAAAGATCTTGCAATTATCTATTTGTATTCAAGTATTCCAGGGTTGCTAACTATTCCTGCAATCTTTATTTCCAGTTTATTAATTCAAGGAGTTTTATTATTCGTCACTGCAATTTACTCCTTTACCACTCTTGGTTCTGGGTTAAAACAAGTTTATTTTTTAAGAAACATAGAAGTAATCTTATTGCTAGTTTCAATTACCTTTGGGTCAACAATATTATCTTACTCCTAATATGAATGCTGGTGTTATTCTCGCAGCTGGTGATTCCTCAAGAATGGGTTTCCCGAAACAACTAGCACAAGTTAAAGACAAACCACTTTTAGAGCAAGTTGTTGAAAAAGTTAATCAACACTTTGAACATTCTTCTGTTGTTTTAGGCTCAGATAATGAAACAATCACTGAAAAAATAAATTTTTCTAATTCAGATATCTTAATAAATGAAAATTGGTCAGAGGGTATAGTTTCATCAATAAGAACATCTTTATTTTTTTATCAAAGTCAAAAAGAGATAGAAAATATAGTTTTTTTCTTAGGTGATCAACCTGAAGTTAAAGATTCGGTAATTGACTCTATTACATCTTTTGAAACAGAGGGAGATGAAATATTGATAAGTCAATATAGGTATAAACATAATTTTCCAATTTTAGTTCCTAGAATGTTTTGGAGTAAATTAGAACTTCTTACCCAGGACGATTCACCAGAGTTTGAAAATTCAGTCTTTCAAGATTTTGATCTGATTGATTATTTTTTGTCATCAGAAATTAAAGTTAAGAATATTAATTTTAATTTTTTGGGACCAAAAGATTACGACGAAGAAAAAGACTTTTAATAAAGTGGGAAAATCTTAACAAAAAATTTCTGTATTTTTTTTCGAAGTTTTGTACAATCTAAAGAATGAACTCTATTGATTCTATAAATGGTATGACGCATACGGAAGCAACAAAACTTAGAAGAGCAAGAGTTAGAACAACCACTACATTTTTACAAATAGCATCTACCCGCTCCGGCCGTGCTCTACTTACAAAAGAAACAGGAATCAATTCTCCGAAGTTACTACATTGGGCCAGAAGAGCTGAACTAATGCAGATAAAGAATCTTGGAAGAGATTACGCAGATCTTCTTGAAGCTGCTGGTGTGGAAAGTGTTTCAGAGCTTAAAAGACGTAATCCAGAATCTTTACATGAAATGATGCAAAAGATAAATGACAAAAAGAATATAGTTGATAGAATGCCTTCATTGAAAAGAGTTAGCAAATGGGTAGCAGACTCAACCGATATGGAAATTAAGGTATCTTCATAAGCCCTATTTCAATCTAAAATTAGATTGTGGTTAGTAAAATAATACGAATAACTGGTGCTCAGCTATCATTTCCAGTGGGCGCAATTCAACAAAATAAGCAAACTATTTTAGATGCAATTGAAGTAGGCGAACAAAACCAGTCAGATATTGTAGTTTTTCCAGAACTTGCTCTAACCGGTTATCCTCCGGAGGATTTGTTACTCAGAGAAAGCTTCGTAGGTAAAAATTTTGCAGTTTTAGAAGAAATATCTGAATTTACAACATCTACTAGTGCAATCATAGGATTTGTTGACAGAACAATGGCTAAACACAAAATAGACATGACCACAAGGAGTATCGCTAATGCTGCAGCAATTGTTCAAAATGGTGATGTTAAAGGTATTTATCATAAAAGTTTTCTACCAAACTATTCAGTATTCGATGAAGCGCGATATTTCTCAGCAGGAAATGATGCAGGAAAATTATTTTGGTATGAAGGTATTGGAATAGGAATTAGTATTTGCGAAGATATTTGGATTGAAGATGGTCCAGCAGAACAACAGGCTAAAAATGGTGCTTCTCTAATAATAAACATTAATGCTTCACCATTTGATATAAGTAAGTCAAAAGCTAGAAAAGAAAATGTAATCGCTAAGGCAAAAAAGTTAAAAATCCCAATTCTCTATTTAAATACAGTTGGTGGACAAGATGAGTTAGTTTTTGATGGAGGATCCTTTTTAGTAAATGGAGAAGGAGAGTTGCAGCATCAGGCAAATCAATTTAAGGAAGAAATTTTTCATTTTGATCTTGAATTAAAACCTATTGAAAATTATCCAACTAGTAGCTTGCAAATAAGAGAAAAGATACAAGAAATTGATTTCGATACCAACTACAAACAGCTAGATAAGTATGAAGAAATTTATGCAGCATTAAAGCTGGGTTTAAGTGATTATGTTCAAAAAAATAAATTTCAAAAAGTTTTAGTAGGACTTTCTGGTGGAATTGACTCTGCACTGACAGCTACAATTGCTGTGGACGCGATAGGTGAAAAAAATGTTATTGGCGTTGCAATGCCATCAAAATTTAATTCTTCAGAATCTTTAGAAGATGCACAAATTTTGGCTGAAAATTTAGGTATAGAATTCAAAATTATTGAGATTGAAGGTATCGTTGAATCATTACGCAATAAGATTATGGAAAACATTTCTGAGGATCTATCTGCTGTGACCGATGAAAATTTACAATCAAGAGTAAGAGGTAATTTACTAATGGCACTCTCAAATCAGACTGGCGCAATGGTTGTATCAACTGGAAATAAATCAGAAATGGCAGTGGGTTACTCAACTCTCTATGGAGATTTAGCCGGAGGCTTTGCTGTCTTAAAAGACTTATACAAGACTGAAGTGTACAAATTGTCTAAATTTAGAAATTCAATTTCACATGTAATTCCTGAAAATACTATCACCAAAGAACCAAGTGCAGAACTAAGACCTGATCAACTAGATACAGATTCTCTTCCAGAATATGAATTGTTAGACAAAATTTTGTATATGTATATTGAACAAGATGCTTCATCTGAAAAAATAATTTCATCCGGAATCAACAAGGAAATTGTATATGATGTTCTAGCAAAGGTAGATAGAAACGAATACAAAAGAAAACAAGTATCTCCAGGAGTAAAATTAACTGGGAAAGCTTTTGGTAAAGATAGAAGAATGCCTATTACAAATACATATATAAGAGATGAGATTTAATCTATGTATTTAATAAATGGTTCAGAGGTATCAAAAGAAAAATTTAATTTACCTATAGAAGACCTTTCTGTTTGGAGGGGTGATGGGGTATTCGAAGCAATTAAAATCCACAATGGTTATCCATTTGGAATTAATTTGCATATTGATAGGTTAAAAAAATCTTGTCACGACCAATTATTTTCGGGAATAAATTTTGAGGAAATAAAAGAAAACATTTTTCAAGTCGCAAAAGAATATGATTCTGGATATGTTCGAACTTTAGTATTAAGAGCGTCTGATGTAGACCAACACAACATTTACATATTTCATCAGAATCCTATTACTTTTCCAGAAAATTTTTCATTACAATCACAGCAAGCTCCATGGCATGCGGGTGGGGATTTTAAGGAAGAAAACAGTGTATTGATAGCTAAAACGACATCTTACGCCTATAACGTTCGACATACAAGATATGCAGAATCAAATGGATTTACTGATGCACTATTGCTTAACAAAGACAATATTGTTTTAGAGGGACCAACATGGTCTATAGGATGGATAATTGGTGAAAATGTTTTTGTATCAGATTTAGAGCTTGGAATTCTTGACTCTATTACAAGAAAGTATCTACTCAAGTTTGGTGAAAAAAACTTGTTGAATGTTTCATCAACAAAAATCTCTATTAATGATTTGTATGAAGCTGATTCAGCTTTTGTTATGTCGACAGCAAAGCATGGGGTGTTCGTAAATAAAATAGATGAAGTTGAATATAAAGAATCGCCACTAGTTAAAAAAATTCAAAACTTATTTATTGAAGAAGTAGAAAAAGAAAGAAACAGTATTCAGACTTAGGAGGTACAGTGAGACTGACACAGTATTCACATGGCTCTGGTTGAGCTTGTAAACTCTCTCAAGGAGAGCTTACTCAAGTTTTGAGTAGTTTTAGACAAAAAAATAAAGACAATAACGATGTTCTCGTTGGATTGGATTCTCCTGATGATGGTGGAGTTATTCAGTTACCGAATGGAAGTAAAATTGTCCAAACTGTTGACTTTTTTACCCCCATTCTTGACGACCCTTATGATTGGGGTCGAGTTGCTGCAACAAATGCATTGTCTGACATCTATGCAATGGGCGGTCATCCCATTTCAGCACTTCAACTTGTAAGCTGGCCAAGAGATGAAATAGGTTTTGATATCCTTTCTAAGGTCATAGAAGGCGGTGCAGATGTAATGGCTTCAGCATCTTGTAGTGTTATTGGTGGACACAGCATTGAAGATAAAGAACCAAAATATGGGTTTGCAGTTACAGGTATCATTAATGATAAAATTTACACAAAATCAAATGTACAAATCGGAGATAAATTATTCCTTTCAAAGCCAATAGGATCAGGCATAATCTCTTCTGCAATAAAAAAAGGCATTGCATCGGATTCTGTAATTCAAGAAGTAACTGAGATTATGACAGAATTAAACGATAGAGCACTTGAGTTAGCTAAAAAATTAGATGCTAATGCAATTACAGATATTACTGGCTTCGGCCTCTTAGGGCATTTGTCAGAAATGATAAAAGACGATTCAGTTTCTGCAGAAATATTTTCTGAAAAAGTTCCAGTTTTAGATTCAGCACAGGAATATTTTGAAAATGGAATTTTCTCATCTGGTAGTCAGAGAAATTACGATTCTATTTCTTCAGATTTGAGTTTTGAAAAAGAATTAATTGATAAAGTAAAGTTATTTTCAGATGCTCAAACAAGTGGTGGATTGCTAATGTCAGTTCCAGACAATGGCTTGAATAAAATTGAAGAATTTTTAAAGGATTTCAATACCAAAGTCTGGGAAATAGGGCGTATTACTTCCCGTTATAACGGGAAAATAAATATCATATAGATTGTTATGTTAAAAAATTTAACCAAGTTTGTTGCATTTACAGCATTTGTAAAAAGTCTTATAGAAACGAAATCTAGTAAGTCCACAGGTGTTACACAACTTCATCCCAGTAAAATACCTGGAAGGACTATCTTCATTAGGGAAAAAGAGTACTTTATAAGAGAAAATTATGTGAACGGTACTATTCCAATAGTCTTTTTACATAGCTGGGGTTCAGATTCTCTTGGTAGCTGGTTCAAAGTATTGCCTGCAATAAAGCAAAAGTATTCTTTTGTTGCAATTGATTTAAGAAATCATGGAAAGTCAGACGCTTCATGGGAACGCTGGGATGTAGATGAGAATGCAGATGTTGTAATTAGTATTTTACAAGAACTCGGGATAGAAGAATGTCATCTTGTAGGATGGTCAATGGGAAGTGCTGTAGCACTTGCCGTATCAAATAAAAAACAAAACTTAATTAAGAAACTAGTTTTAATAACTCCGTTTAGCTGGTTAGGTGGTGCGGTATATAAAGATAAACTAGCATTTAAGGCTTTTGTAAGTTTTGTAAGAATAAGAGAAAGGCTGTTTCCAAATCTAAATCCACAGTCAAAGTTTTCTTTTCTAAAAAAATCTAATGCAATCAAAGATGAGTACACAGATTGGGCATGGAATAACTTACATAAACATAAAGATGATTTTATTTATGAAGATGGTGGTCGTTTTGTTGTACCTTATGATGCAAGGCCATGGCTAGAAAATATTAAATCTCAAACTCTAGTAATAACTGGAGGTAAGGACAGGCTAGTTCCAGAAGAAACTTCAAATGATGTAATTGATAGATTAGAAAATGTTTCAAGCATTGTATTTAAGGATGCAGGTCACTCTGTACCTTGGACCCATGCAGAAGAATTAATAAACTCAATTGAAGACTTCATAACTTCATGAAAAGGGTACTATTTTTTTCTGCGACTTATTACAACCTACCTCTATCTGACAACTTAAAAAAGAAATTTCAATTTCTTAGTGAAGTATCAGAATGTACAGTTGTTGCTTTTTCTAATAAAAATATTGAATTTCAAGAGGAGAACACGAACTTTTATATTTACAAACAAAGCAGCTTTAGAATCCTAAATTATCTAAAAATTCTGAAAAAATCGTATTTCGATCTCAATAAAATTATTAAAAAACAAAATATTGATATTGTGGCTTTTCAAGATCCAATTACAAGTTTTTTAGGATTCCTTAGAATAAAACAATCTCATCCAAATATAAAAATAGTTTTAGAGTCACATGGAGACTTTATAGACACTCTTGGGATGGAAAAAAATTTGTTTCTACCAAGTCTTTACAAAAAAGCATTTAATTTGATTGCACAATACACAATAGACAATGCTGATATAGTTCGAGCTGTATCTTCATCAACAGAAGAGCAAGTTCTTTCATTTAATAAATCAAAAAATGTTGTTAGATTTCCCGCTTGGATAGATTTTGAAGCTTATAAGAATGTACTACCTACAAGAGAAGATAATCAAATATATAAAATATTGTTTATAGGTAGTGTGACTGATAGAAAAAAGCCTCATATGGTTATCGAAGCACTGCCTAAGTTAAATAATAAAAATGTTGAATTTCATATTGTAGGCCCTACTCCTAATCAGCAATATTTAGATAGAATTAACAACTTAATTGATGAGTACAATCTAGAAGATAAAGTTTTTATTCACGGTATTAAAGACAGAGACGAAGTTATTGAGTTTTATAAAACTTCAAATTTAATGATTCTACCTTCTGTTTCGGAAGGTCTTGCCAGGGTAATTTTTGAATCTCAAGTGACATCTTGTCCAGTATTAGTTACTGATGCCCCAGGCATGCAAGATATCGTAATTGATGGTCAGACGGGATTTGTTTTCGAAAGTAATAATCTTGAATCTCTTGTATTAAAAATGAATGAAGTCTTTGATGATTACAATCAAAGCATTCAAATTGGAAGAAATGCAAAAGATTTTATTCTAGAAAATTTTTCAGAGGATAAATTTAAATTTAGTTTTAAAAAAATATTTGATCTGGTTTGAAACTTTAAAGCTAGTTATTAGTAATTGTCACATTAAAGTTTTAAAATTTAATTATGGAAATGTTTGAATATTTAGCTCTTTTTGCGTTACTCGGATTTGGGATTTACCAGATCAATCGGACTAATAAATTAAATAATGAGTTTAATAGAGTTAATAACGAGTTAATTAAGTATCAAACATTAGATGAAAACAAAATTAATTTGGATGATGAAAGTTATCCATTTAATAAAACCCTAAAGGATTTAGAAGAAACAATAGAAAAAATAGATCAGAGTTATGAAGGTTATTTAACAACTAAAGAAGGTTTTAATAGCAAGCTTGATGATTTGAAAAATGTAACCTCTAGATTGAATCTAACTTTATCAAGCAATCAAAAAAGAGGAAATTGGGGAGAAATTCAAGTTGAAAAAATTTTAGAAGACTCTGGTTTAGTTAAAGGTCAAAATTTTGAAGCTCAGAAGCCAATGGAGTCTGGAAAAATTCCAGATATAACTATCTATTTACCAGAAGGTCAAATTTTAAACTTAGATGTTAAATTTCCTTTAAACAACTACATGAGATATCTTGATGTTTTGGAAAAAAGAAGTAATTCTAACGATGATTCTGAATATGAATTCTTAGATACTAATGCAAAAAAGTTAAAGAATGATTTTTTGTCAGATGTTAGAAAAAGGGTAGATGAAGTTACTAGAGAAGGCTACATTGATCCAAAGAACAACACCATAGACTATGCACTGCTATTTGTTCCTGTAGAGGGAATTTTCCAGTTTATAGTTGAAAATGAGCTTGAATTATCTAATAAAAAAATTGACATTTACAAAGAAGCGATCGAAAAAAATATCATTATGGTCCCTCCATCTTTATTATTGGTTTATTATTCAACAATTAAAAATGCTGTAGATACATTTTCTTTACAAGATAAAGCAAAGGATTTAATTGAATTACACAGGATATTTTTAACTCAATGGGAGAAGTACAGACTTCAAATTGAAAGCCTTCAGTCAAACATCACATCTCTTCAGAAGAAATATGATGAATTAACAAATGTAAGAACAAATGAATTATTCAAAGTTGTAGAAAGAATTGACGATCTAAAATTTGAAGATTCTGAAAAGACCGAAGATTAATTAAATTTCGCCTCAACCATGATGCACTTATCATCAATGTAATCTTTGTTATTTTCTTTTAATAACAATGATGTGGATTCACTTTCAGCACCAGGTTGATACCAGAAGTTGTTAAATCCTAAAGTTATTAAATCTTTAGTCATTTCGTAACCAATTTGTGGTGGAACAACAAAATTTAGAATATCTGGCTTTACACCTATATCTTCAACACTTTTATAACATTTTGTATTTTGAATAAAGTCTTCTTTTTTGTTTACAGGAATTACATGGAACCCCTTGTTTGTTAAATCAATAAATATTTTGTTTCCATACTTACTAGGATCATTACTAGCACCAATTAATGCTATGGAAGTATTTTTATCTTCTAAAAGCTCAATCAATTAAAAGTTTTCAGCCTTCATCGCGTAGAGTACATCTTTTCCTGCTTTTACAGCTGATGTATAACCAGATGCAAGAGGTAACAGTTGTTCAATATAAAACTTGGATAGGGTTATTTTGTCTAAATAATACTCTTCGCCAGTTTCTTCATATTTTTTGTTAGCTAGAAGAGCAGCTTTACCCATGTAATAGCCACCTAATACTTGTCCGAACATTTTCAAATAAGGAGAAGCTGCAGCGCTTGCATCTACAATTTCGCCTTCTAGCATTCTAGATCCTAACCAGAGAGTTACTTCAGATAGATTTTGAACCTCGACATCAAGTTTTTCGGCTAAGCCAGCTATTTCTTCAGTACTTGATTTCATTTCTTCTATGACTTTATTTACATCCCCAAGTAATCTCTGCATAGCTTGCCCATTATCAAGAGGAAGCTTTCTAAACATTAAATCTAATGCTTGAATTCCATTTGTACCTTCATAAATTGGCGCAATTCTTGCATCTCTCATGTATTGAGCAACACCAGTTTCTTCAACATAGCCCATGCCGCCATAAACTTGAATTGCTATTGAGGTGAGTTCAACACCTAAATCAGAAATCCAAGCTTTTGTGATTGGAGTTAGTAGACCACAACGCTCTTCACCAAATGCTTTTGTCTCGTCATCACCGAAATATTCCAAATCTAACATCAATTGGTTATCAAGCATTAAATATCTCATAGCATCTGTATAAGATTTAATGGTCATGAGCATTCTTCTAACATCAGCATGGTCAATGATTGTAGAATTTTTTGCATCTTCTTTAGACATACCTACAGGTCTTCCCTGAACTCTATCTCTCGCATACTGTGCAGCACCTTGAAGAGCACCAGAAGCACAGGCTAATCCTTGTCCACCAACCCAGATTCTTGCCTCGTTCATCATAGTAAACATATATGAAAGACCTCTATTTGCTTCTCCGACCAAATATCCTGTTGAACCGTCATATTCCATTACACATGTTGGACTAGCGTGAATTCCTAGTTTTTCTTCTATTGATATACAACTAACATTGTTTTTTTCGCCTAAAGTTCCGTCGTCATTAACAATAAATTTTGGAACTATAAACATCGAAATTCCTTTTGTACCCTCAGGAGAGCCTGGGATTTTAGCTAGTACTAAATGAATAATATTTTCGGTCATATCGTGCTCTCCGAATGTTATCCATACTTTGGTTCCAGAAATTTTGTAAGTACCGTCATCTTGAGGTTCTGCTTTTGTGGTAATCGTGCCTAAGTCAGATCCTGACTGTGGTTCACTTAGATTCATTGTTCCTGTCCACTTACCAGATACAAGGTTTGGTAAAAATTTGTCTTTTTGTTCTTGGCTTCCATGAAAGTTGATGGCTGATATAGCTCCTGCACTTAATCCAGGTGCTAATCCAAAAGCTAAGTTAGCAGTACTTAAAATTTCTAAAGTACCTCCAGATAAAACAATTGGCATCCCACCACCACCAATTTCTGTTGGAAGAGAAATTGATGCCCAGCCAGCTTCTGCAAATTTTTGATAAGCTTCTACAAATTCCTCTGGCATCGATACAATTCCATCACTGATGGTTGCACCTTGTTGATCTCCTAATGCATTAATGGGAGCTAATACTTCTTCAGCAAACTTTCCACATTCTTCCATGGTTGGAATAACAATGTCTTCTGAGAAATCACTGAATGCTGAAATTTTTGAGATTATGTCATATGACTCAATAACCTCATAACCAAAAACGATGTCTTTGACGGGAGCTTTAAAATCTACTGCCATGAATATATATCATATCACTTTACGCTAAAAATGAAAAATTAGCGGGGCTTAACTTCAACTAGTTTTGCAATATCTTTAATTTTTTCTAAGTTAGGAAAATCAGTTGTTCCTGCAACAATAGCTCCTGCCGCACAAGCCTCTTTAATAGTATTGAGTAAATCATCAGTACCGAATGCACCTATGTATGCTGCAGTGGTATCTCCAGCTCCATTTGCATTAATCGTTTTAAATTCAGGAGGAACTATTTCTATTGCACCCTCTTGACTAATTAATCTTGCAGGTAAGTTTGAAGATGTCAGTAAAATATTTTTTACCAATCCACTATCAATTAATTCTTCAGTTTTTTGAACTGTAATTTCATCTTTACTAACTACAAGAAAATCAATAACATAATTAATTTCTGTTTCAAACCCTGCCTGCAGAATAAATAGATTTGGGTTTTCTGATTTAATATTTTTTAATTGATCCCCAATAAATTTTATAGAGTAACGATCAATTATTAATGAATCAAAGCTTTCTAAGTTTTGAAAATTACTCCACTCCAGATTTGAATATCCGGATGAAATTATTGTTCTCTCACCAGTTTCATCTATCAAAATAGAGCAAGTTGGCGTGTTAATTTTCCTTCTAAGTACGTTGCCAGTAAAAATATTACTTGAATCAGCATACTCCAAAACATAACTGCCTAAACTATCTTCTCCAATACTGTTACCCCGAATTTCTGCATCAAAACCCCACTCAACTATTTTTTCAGCACAATTTATTGCTGTACCTCCGACTCTTACTTGATAATCTTTGCTTCTAATATCCCCACCTGGTTTAGGGATTGATTCTATGAAGTAAATTAAATCTGGGTTAATGGTACCGAAGCACAGAATTTTATTTTTTGACATGGTTTAATATTAGTCTTTATGGAAAATCCACTAGCACAATCTCGACTACTAATTATTTTGACGATTGTTTACAACATTGTCGAAGGAATAATTGCGTTATATTTTGGATTTCAAACGAACAGTACTTCACTTTTAGGTTTTGGATTTGATAGCACCATTGAAATTACTGCCTCGATTATTGCTTTATGGGGAATAAGTGGTGCACAGAAAAATGAAAAAATTTCAGAAAGGCTAATTGCATACTCTTTTCTTTTATTGATAGTATTTATAGTTACAAAGTCAATGTTTGACTTAATAAACTTAAATAAACCAGAAGCAAGTATTTATGGAATTCTAATTGCTATCTTGTCAATAATAGTTGAAGGTCCACTTGCGTATAAAAAATTAAAAATAGGTAAAGAGCTTCAAAATAATGTACTGATTGCAGAAGCAAAAGAAACTTTGTTTTGTTTAAATTTATCGATATTAGTAATTCTTGGAGTCGGAATTAATTATCTTTTTGGAATTTGGTATTTTGACCCAATAGCTGCTTTACTAATGATACCGTGGCTTTTTTACGAGTTTAAAAACCACATTAACTAAACAAGACCACTAATAATTGCTCCCAATGCTAGAACTACAATGTAGCTAATTAGTCCACCAAAAATTGCCCCGAGCTTTAATCCTCTAGAAATCTTGCTTGGCCCAGCTAAATGGTAAATTAGAACTCCTAAAAATGGAACCAAATATACAATTGCTAACCAAATATATTTCATAGACCCCTGAGTTTTTTCATTTACATCAATGTCTTTGATAGCTAAGGCTGCCCATGCAGCATATAGAACAAATGGCATTAGGTATCCATAAAGCTGGAATAGTAATTGCCATATAGTTGGACTTGAAATTGGTACACCACTCATAATTATCTCCTTATCTGCTTTGTAGTATGTATCTAAATTTTCGTCTAAAAGTTGGTATGGAAGTTCAATACTCTCTAGGTCAGGGACATAAAATAAATTAACAGCTGGTGACGGTTGATTTATATTCTCAAAAGGCATGTTGGTTTGCTCTTTTGGCCAAGGATATTCTTTATATCTATTCTTATCTAGTTCTGAAGTTTGTGCATCAGCAAAAAAACCTGCAAGAAGCATCAAACCTGATGGATCTCCTTGTAATGGAAATCTAGCAAAAAGACTAGATGAGTTAATGTCTGAACACTTATGAACTTGTTCTAGGAGAGGAGGGGTACTAGTTTGATACACGTTACCTTCAAAACAATTTCCTGGACCCCAAGGTCCTGCAAGTGCAAGATCTGTATACCCTGAGTCAAGTACAACATTATCTTTTATTTGTACATGTTGTGAAAAATATAAGTTTGCATCCAACATTGGGCTTGCAACAATTCCGTATCTATCATGATTAACTACTATATTTTTTTCAATTATGTCACCAACTCTTCCTGGCGCAACTATTCCCATACCTTTTGCAACAAGACCAAATCTATTTGTAGGTGCTTCATAATTATTATTATCAATAACAAGATTGCCAATTATTGTAGTTTCTCTTCCTGGAGGATTAAGTTCTGAATCTAGAGTATTTGGAACAATTCCTGACATATTATCTCTCCAAATGTTGTTATAAAGATAAAGATGACCACCAGCATTTGTGCCTGAATAGCCAAGAGCATTTCCCTCAATAACATTGTCATATATGAGTGAGTTACAGGGGTAACACTGACCTATGTAGATTCCACTATCTGGATGTCCTGAAGCGTAAATATTGTCAAAAATACCATCTGTGGAGTTAAAAGCATAAACTCCATAATCCCCATTGTTATAGACTGTTAAATAAGAACCCTTGAAACCTTTTGAGGTGTTCCAATAAACTCCATTTAGTGAAAAATTTCTTACAGATAAGTTTTCAACCGAAACTCCATCTGTGTCGTATATTTGAATTCCGTTCTCTCTCATGAATTCGCCATCAATAATTACTTTATTTCTATCTACACCACGTATCGTGAGGTAAGAAGTTGTTACAGTAACACTTTCGTTATAAACCCCATTTTCAATAAGTATTAAATCACCTTCGATTGCTGCATCAACTGCATCTTGAATTTTTGTAAATTGCTCATTTTTACCTACTCGTAAAACGTCTTCGCTTAATTCAACAATAATCTTCTCTTCTGGAGCAGAATATTCAACATCTCCTACGATTACTGTTCCGACCATTCCTTTGTTATTTGTTCCGTGGTATGGGCAATAATATTCATAAACACCTGGTTCGTTAAAAGTATGTTCATACTGATCTCCCTTAGTGATAATTCCATATTCAAAGTAGTCAGAAGATATAGCTTGCCAAGTTCCATCACTAGCAATTACGTTATGATTATTTGCTCCTCCTGATTCCCAAATTACAGTGGTACCAGGTTCTACCCTTATGACTTTTGGAGAAAATTCATCATCTACAACTTTAACAATTTGAGGGTCAAGACTAGTAGCCTCTTGGGAACCACATGCAGCTATAAAAATCATTAGAAGAAAAATTGAATAGTAACGAATTTTTTCCATAACAAATTTTACCTTTCAGATGTTAGGCCGTCCATTTTTTGTAGATTCTATTATTATTTAGTTATGGACAATGAAAGATATCAAACTCAAAAAAAACAGTGGGTTTGTCCCAAATGTCATAGTTCTGCTTTCACAGAAGATGTTGTCACAATGACAGGCAAATCATTTTCAAGATTCATGAATATTCAGAATCGTAAATTTTCTGCAATTACCTGTAATGAATGTTCATTTACAGAGTTTTACAAAGGTGAGTCTAAAGGTTGGGAAAGCGTAATCGACTTTTTAGGTAATTAAGCTTGTATCCAGTCTTCTGGATTATCATCAACAAAAAAATCAGAAACCAATGTAGCTTCTGGATCTATTGCATATTGATCAAAGTCGGTAACACCTTCTTCTTCAAGAACATCTTGATCAAGAAAGAAATTTCCTGTACATTCTTTTGAATCTCTTTTTAGAACTGCATATGCAGCATCAGCGTATATTGATGGTTTTCTGGAACCTTTTATCAATTCAGCACCGATAACATTTCTTACAGCTGCAGTATCTAAAGATGTTCTTGGCCACAAACAGTTAGATGCAATACCATATTTACCTAGTTCTTCAGCTAGACCATGTGCTACAAGAGACATGCCATACTTTGCTGTTGTATATGCAAGAGTGATTCCAAACCATTTCCTCGCTATGTCAATAGGTGGAGATAAGGTTAATATGTGTGGGTTTTTTCCATTTTTAAGATAAGGGATGCATTTTTGACTAAACATAAATGTACCCCTTACATTTATGTTGTGCATAAGATCGTATCTCTTCATGGGAGTATTTTCAGTATCAGTTAAATGTATAGCGCTAGCATTATTAATACAGATATCAATACCACCAAACTCGTTTGCTGCTTGGTCTACAGCATTTTGGACTTGATCTTCAAATCTAATATCGCAAACGATAGGTAACGCTTTGCCTCCTACAGCTTCAATTTCTTCAGCAGCTGTATAAATAGTTCCGGGTAATGTAGGATGTGGCTCAGTTGTTTTTGCAAGAATAGCTATATTTGCGCCATCTTTTCCAAGTGTTTTAGCTATTTCTAAACCAACACCTCTTGAGCCACCACTTATAATTACTGTTTTATCTTTAAAATTTGTCATTAAGTAATTTTATTAGAATTGTTCAGTTTCTGTAGAGTCTTTTGTCGATAATAAGTTTGAGTTTTCACCTAATAAAATTTCACCAATTGTTTCATAGTAATTTCCACCAACTTCTTGTTGATGTTTTATTGCAGTGTAACCTTCCTCACTTAATTTAAAACCTAATTCTTGTAACTTAACGATCGCACTCATGTCTCCACCTTTAAATTCTTTACCTAATTGGTACATTGAGCTTGATAATGAATGAAATCCTGCCAACGAGACAAATTGCAATTTATATCCAAAAGAAGATAGCTTTTCTTGAAAAGTTCTAATTTCTTCGTCTGTAAATTTATCAACCCAATTGAAAGAAGGTGAGCAGTTATACGCTAATATTTTTTGAGGATATTTTGATTTTATTTCATCAGCAAATTCTTTAGCAAACCCTAAGTCAGGATTATTGGTTTCACACCAAATTACGTCTGCAATTTCTGCATAAGCCAAAGATTTTGTTATCGCTAACTCTTGATTGTTTTCGATTAAATAGTAACCATCTTCAGTACGTTTATTCGAAATAAATGGTTTGTCTCTTTCGTCAAAATCAGAAGTTATTAATTTAGCAGTTAAAGCATCTGTCCTAGCAATTATTACTAAAGGAACTCCAGCTACGTCTGCACTCAATCTTGAAGCAGCAAGTTTTTTAAGATATTCCCCAGTAGGAATTACAACCTTTCCACCCATATGCCCACATTTTTTTTCCGCAGCTAGTTGATCTTCAAAATGAATTCCTGCCAATCCTGAAGCGATAAATTGTTGAGTAAGATTGTAAACATTATAAATTCCTCCAAACCCTGACTCAGCATCAGCAACAACCGGTGGTAGGTAGGAAACTTTTTTTTCTGTCATGATTCTTAATAGAGTGTTGTTAATTTTTTGGACAAAATCTGGCCCACTGTTTGACGGGTATAAAGACAGGTCAGGATAGGTATTTACACCATTATTACTTTCAGCTGCAACTTGCCATCCGCTCACATAAATCATTTCATAATTTAAGTTGTATAGCTGAGCTGCTTGTTGAGCAGTAGCTACACCTAAACTTGATACCCATTGGTCATCTCTGTTTAATAGATCCCAAAGATTTTTTGAACCAAATTCAGAAAGTGTATAGGAAACTTGTATTGGAGGCCTTAGTTTGCTGATGTCTTCAGAGCTATAAGTTCTTTTAACATCACTCCATCTGTTGTTGGAAAGAAAGTCTTGAATATTTTTTAAAGAATTGAACTCAAGATTCATGTACTAATGCTGGCTAGCAGCAACACTAGCAATGATTATTATCAGAACTAGTACACCTGCACTTGCAATCAGAACTTCAGTTCTTGTAATTTTAATTTTAGGTGCTGAGCTCATGACGCTAGCAAAAATTAAAATTGCTGAAGAAATAATAAGTGCAAATAAAGGGGCATATTCATGAAAGTTTAAAAATACTTGTGCTATTGCAAAGGCAATTATTCCACCTACGATTATCGATACAACTGGTATGAGTATAGATCCAACAACTCTCTCTCTAATTTTTTTAGTTTCACTCATTTCAAACTCTTCAAGACCTTTAGGTATACCAAGTAGCATTGATAACATTGAAACCAAACTTTGAGTTACAGCCGATAAAATGACAATTCTCCAGAAAGCACCTCCAACAGAAATTAAGTTTATAACTGGGTCCTCAGGCAATATACCTTCGATTGTCTGACCAACACTGTTGATTACATAAAATGACGCTATAGATCCAAAAATAAGTCCTAATCCTAAACCTGTAAAAATAGATTCTCTATCTGAAGTGTGAATGCCGTATCCCTCAAAATTAGATTCAAGAAACTTTTTAATATTTAGAGAATTAATTATTGAAAATAAAGAAGTGGTTGCTGTAATGATGAACAGGAATGAAATTGTATTGTATTCAGAGATTAACTTTTGGGTCTCTGCTTCAAGAATCAAGCCATCATATAGGTAAGAGCTTGCTAAAAGGCCTTGAACAAGGCCACTTAATATTCCAAAACTTAAACCATACTTTAATGATTTAAATATTTTTTCATACATAGGCACTGGTGGAGCAACATCTTCTTGAATTGTTTGTGTCACTACTGCTGCAACTTCTGTCTCAACTTCTGGTGCATCTTCTATAATTTTTTCTTCTTGAAAAGTTATTTGTGCCGAATTTTCTTTTTGTGGAGTACTTTCAACTGTTGGAGCTTCCTGTGTTTGTACAGGGGCTTCGCTAGGTGCTACGCTCTCTCCGCCAGCCCATGAACTTAATACCTCTTCAGTAGAGTTGCCAGATGCTTGAGCTCTTGCTTCTGCTGACCTTTGAACTAGATCAACGGGAGCATTTAACAATTCAGCTACTTTATTTGCTAAATCACTCACTAGTTGTTATCTCCATACGTTTTCCAGATTTTATGTTTAGATTTTTGTACAAGTACTTTAAACATAGTAAATCCATATAATTCTAGTCACTTGTACTGTTTCTAACTACATCGTCAAATGTTTTTTCTTCTTGATACCATCTCATCCAAATTACCAATATAGTAATCCATAAAATGATTCCACCACCTAATTTAAGTATTAAACCAGCTAGCGTTTGGTCATCAATAATTGAAATGCTAAAGATATTGTTATCCATTACATAGGCTGAGTAGAGAGGTTCTGTACCAAATGCTAAAAAACTTGCAGGTATTGTTGGTAATAAAGATTGTAAAAATAAATAAGCAATTCTTACTGGAGATGACATTGCTTTAATTTCATCATTAAACCCAATAACAGGTATCCACATATTCAAAGCAACTAAAAGCATTGCTGCATGCAGTAAAAAGTGTACAAGTGTATTTGTAACCATTAAATTTACAATATTTGTCCAATGCATCCCAACCATCACGAGATTAAATAAGAAGAATGCGATAACAGGTTTGGTTGTAATTTTGAGTAATTTGATTAAAGGTTCAATAGATACAAGCTTTTTCATGTCTTTGTGCATTCCAAGAAGCAAAAGTGGAGGTGAAACAAGTGCTAGAACAAGATGTTCTGAAGAATGAACTGAAAAAAGATATTTTTCACCAATATCATGGATTGGATAATCAGTAAATAACCATAAAAAACCGACACCTGAATACCACACTTTTCTCTTTTCTTGTTTAATGGCCTTATTGTTTGTTGAATATTCAAAAAATATTATTAGTGAAAATATAAGTGCCCAAACATCATAATGAGGGTGAAAGGGGAGATTCTGCATTTGTTTTTAATTCCTAAAAATAATTTGCTGCTGCACGTTCAAACATCACGATTGCAAATAATATTAAGGCAAGAATCATTCCACCTACAAAAAACCTATTAACAGTTTTATTTTCGTATCTAAGATGCATGAACCACCCTACAACAATTACAAACTTTCCTATGGCAAGAATTATTAATAAAGGATCTGCCAAAGCACCAACAATATCTTCTGTGTAATATAAAGCAATTTCAATTGCTGTAAGGATGCCAAGAACGATTGCTATTTGGACATATTTCTTTGGCGTTGGATGTTCTACGTGTGCTTCAGACATATCAAATCAAATAAACTACCGTAAATAATACAATCCAGACAATATCAACAAAGTGCCAATATAGAGCAACGAACTCAAGGTTCATACCACTGTCTAGTGTTAGACCATTTTGCCTTTGTCCAATTCCCCAAAGGGCAAGCAATAAAACGACACCTATAAAAACATGTAGCCCATGAAATCCTGTTAAAACATAAAAACTTGAACTAAAAATATTTGTTCCTAATTCGAATCCTTTATGGTAGAACTCTGTAAATTCATAGATCTGACCGGCAAGAAAAACTGCACCTAACATAGCTGTGGCTAAGAGCCAGACTCTTGTTTTTTCTTGATCATTTGCTTCTAAGGCATTGTGTGCAAGAACCATTGTTAATGAGCTCATTAAAAGAATAAAAGAGCTGATAGAAGTGAAAGGAATATCATAAACATCTGTTAATTTGATTCCTGGAAAGCTTCTACCTTTGAAAATCATAAATGTTGTTATAAGGGTTCCAAAGAAGAGAATTTCAGTGGATAAAAACACCCACATTCCTAGTTTTCTAGTTTCTACTCCAGTCTCTTCATGAGGATATGCGTGAGAATTACTCATCTATTTCAACTTCTTCCTCAAGCGGTTCAATTCCCCAACCAAACCCACCAATCAGCAACAACACAACGCCTACGAGTGTGAGAGGGATAGATTTGTAAATGACTGCGTATCCTAAAAATGGTAGTCCACTAGCTAGTACGAATGGAAAGTAAGAAGGACTTGGAAGTTCAATATGTTCTGTTGGGTTTAATCCTTCTTCTTCTAAATCTAGAAGTAATTGATCGGCAGTATCTCTTCTTACTGCTCTTCCTTCTTCATCTTCTGAATATTTTGCATGCCAAAAGTCATCTAACGCTTTTACTTCTGGTGCCTTAGAAAAGTTCCATACTGGAGTAGGTGAAGGAATAGTCCATTCAATTGTTCTTGCATCCCACGGATCAAATGGAGCTTTTTCACCATTTCTTTTTGAGTAAATCCAGTTAATCATGAAAACTATTATTGAGAGTGCAATTACAAAAGCTCCTATTGTCACTACGACATTCCAGAATTGCAAATTTGTCTCTTCTGCATAAACCCAAGTTCTTCTAACTTGTCCTTGAAGGCCTAACCAGTGCATCGGACCAAAAGTGAGGTTGAAACCAATAAGCATTAACCAAAAGTGTATTTTTCCAAGAGACTCGTTGTACATTTTTCCCCATACTTTAGGAAACCAATAGTAAAGTCCTGAGAATATTCCAAACATTGCACCACCAAATAGCACATAGTGAAAGTGTGCAACGATATAATATGTGTCAGTTTGTTGTGTATCTGCTGGAACAATTGAGTGAGTTACACCGCTTAATCCTCCAATAACAAACATTCCAATAAAACCTAAAGAGAAGAGCATAGGCGTATTGAGTTTTAATTTTCCTCCCCATATTGTTCCCAGCCAATTAAATATTTTTACCCCTGTAGGAACTGCAATTACCATTGTTGAAAGGCCAAATCCAGCTTGTGCTACAGTGCTTATTGAAGATGCAAACATATGGTGTGCCCATACACCAAAACCTATAAAAGCAATTCCAAAACCAGCAAAGACTATCGCAGCATAACCAAATAGTGGTTTTCTTGAAAATGTAGGAAGTACCTCAGAAACAATTCCAAAAGCTGGAAGTATTAAAATATAGACTTCTGGGTGACCGAATAGCCAAAATAGGTGCTGCCATAATATAGGATCTCCACCACCTTCAGTAAGGAAGAAAGTTGTTCCAAACTTTCTATCAAAAGTTACGTAGAAAAGAGCAATTGCAATAATTGGAAGAGAGAAAGCTAACAAGAACGAAACTGCAAAAGTCATCCATGTAAATACCGGCATTCTCATAAATCTCATGCCTTTAGTTCTCATATTGATAATTGTGGTAATGAAATTAAATGCTGACACTAAAGATGCAATACCTAATATTTGTAAACCTATTGCCCAAAAGTCCATTGCAGTTCCTGGTGAATATTTCATTCCAGCATTTGGTTGATAACCAAACCAGCCACCATTTGGAGCAGAACCAAGCCACCCGACTTCTTCTGCTAAATAACCACCTTCAGGTGCACCAGCTGTACCAAATATGAATGTAGAGTACAAAAACGCTCCACCAAATATGAATATCCAGAAAGAAAGTGCATTCAAACGAGGAAACGCAACATCTCTAGCCCCAATTTGTAAAGGTAATAAATAGTTGAAGAAGGCCGCACTAATAGGCATAATGGCAAGGAATATCATTGTTGTGCCGTGCATTGTAAACATTGCATTATATTCAGCAGCTGATAAAAAGTTATTGTCTGGCTGAGATAGCTGAATTCTTAAAACTAATGCCTCAAGCCCACCGACTAGCAAAAAGAAAAACGCAGCATAACCATACATAATTCCTATTCGTTTATGATCTACTGTTGTGATCCAGCTCCATATACCAGTTTCAGAAGAAGGTCTTCTAAATATACTTGATTGTTTGTTCGGTTCTATAATTTTTGTCATTTAAGTGTCTCCAAATACGCAATTAAAGCATTTATTTCATTTTCAGTCAATTCTAAGTTAGGCATAAATGTTCCAGGTTTTATCTCAGCAGGGTTTGCTAGCCACTTTGTAAGATTTTCTTTATTGTTTTCAAGTGCAGCACCAGCAAATACATTTCTATTAGCAAAGTGAGTTAAGTTAGGAGCTATTCTGTCACCTTGTACATCCCAAACTCCATCAATTACATGACACTGTGTACATCCTGCATTTAGATAAACTTCTTGTCCTTCAGCAGCAAGAGAATCTCCTTCGAGCTTTGTAGCTTTTTGCTGTTCATTTTTGACCCAAGCCTCAAAGTCAGATGCTGATAGTGACAACACCCTTCCTCTCATTTTTGAGTGACTTAAACCACAATACTCACCGCACTGAGCCCAAAATTCGTTTGGAGAATCAGCATGAAGATTTAAGTACGTTGTTTGCCCAGGAACAAGATATCTTTTACCATTTAATTTTGGTACCCAGTAATTATGTAATACATCATTTGACCACATTTCTAATCTGACTGGCTTATCAGCTGGTATTACCAAAACATTTGCAGTAGTAATTCCATATTCTGGGTACTTATATTCGAACCACCACTGATGACCAATTACCTCAACCTTCATTGCGTTTTCAGGTTCTCTAGCTAAATCAAAAATAGTACGTACGGTTGGGACAGCTATTGCTGCAAGAATAAGAACTGGGATTACAGTCCATAGAATTTCTAGTTTTGTATTCCCATGTATTTGTTTTGGTTCAGGACTATCTTCTTTTTCTTTAAAAACAAAAATAGAAATTAAAAGGGCACCTTGAACAATCGCAAAAATACCTACAGCAATCCAGAATGTGATCCAAAATAATTCATCTATTGATCTTGCATAAGGACCTTCAGGACTTAGAGAATCTAGCGGTGCATTTTCTATGCACGAAACTAGAAAGACAAATGGTCCGTATCTTAAATTCTTTAATCTAAAAACTTTTTTCACAAGCATTTTTATATTATCAACAATAATTAAGGATAGCGTTGAAACTATATATAGTGTAATTATAAGTACTATGTCGTTATGGTTTTAGAAGTAAAAAATACAATATATTCTTACTATAAATTATCAAAATTACGAGTTGTTGAACTTCTTTTAATAACAACTGTCCCTGCAATGATTGTTTCTATATATGGATTCCCTCCAATAAGTCTAGTTTTATATACAGTGATTGGAGGTACTTGTTTAGCTGTTAGTGCAAATGTATTGAATCAAATTTTTGAAATTGAGACAGATAAGCTTATGAAAAGAACTGCCCAAAGGCCACTTGTAACTGGAGTAATTTCTATCAGGAATGCTTACATTTTTTCTCTAGGGCTAGGCTCTGTGGGATTTTCTTTGCTTTATTTTTTAACCACTCCTTTGGCTGCATATATTGCTTTAGGAGCAAATATTTTTTACTCATTTATATACACACTTGTTCTCAAGCCACGAACAGATCAAAATATTGTTATTGGAGGAGCTGCGGGGGCAGCCCCAGTATTAATTGGCTGGACAGCTACAGGAACAGACTTGGATGTGGGGTCATGGTTATTATTTTTATTGGTATTTTTATGGACGCCTGCTCATTTTTGGGCTTTATCTATTGAAAATAATGATGATTATAAAGATGCAAGTTTTCCAATGCTTTCAACTTTAGAAACTAAACAAAGAACATCAATTTACATTTCAATATATTCATGTGCAACAGTTCTCACTTCTTTACTTGTGGCACCAATTCTTCAACTTGGTCTGGTTTATTTATCAATAGCTTTATTGCTTGGAGCTTACTTAATGTACAAATCATTTCAACTTTACAAAAACAAGATTGAAGCAATTTCTTATTTTATTTTCTCAAATACATACCTAGCAATTGTATTCTTAGCAATGGTTGCTGATATATTTTTTACATTGAGGAGCATATAATGAACGAACTACTTCTTTCAATTACTTACCCACCAATTCCAATAACTCAGGTTGGGCCGTTTGCTCTATCATTGCATGGAGTTTTTGCAGCAGTAGGCTTTTATTTTGGTGCTTCTCACGCTATAAAACTAGCCGAAAAAGATGGTGCTGATAGTGAGCTCTTTTCGGAAGCTCTAACCTGGGCTATTTTTGGTGCTATTTTAGGCGCAAGATTTTTTACAATTCCAGCACAGTGGTATAGCAATCCTGGTTATGGACTTGATGATGTTTTCACATTAGCTGGAAGTTTCTCAATCATGGGAGGTATGGCAGGTGGTATTATTGCTGCTTATCTTAAGATAAGTATTTTGAATAAAGAAAATTTTCGAAGATACGGAGATTACGCAGCAACAGGTCTAATTCTGGGTACTGTTATTGGAAGAATTGGAGACTTAGCGATAGTAGAGCATTTAGGTAGAGCTACAAACTTTTTTCTCGGATACGAAATCAAACCTGGTTATGACGTAGCTCCTCAACACAATGCTCTAGAGTGTGCAGAACCACTTACAACATGTGGAACTTTTCATCATGTGGCTATGTATGATATGTTTTTTGCTTTAATTGTTTTCTTTATATTTAGAAACTTACAACAGCGTTTTACATTTGGAAGAGGGTCTTGGATGGGGCTTTGGGCAGTTTGGTATGGAACACAAAGAGCTGTATTAGATACTTTAAGATTTGGAATGGGAGACGCGACAATAGGAAGTTTTACTTGGAATCAAATTGGCGGTCTTACTCTTGCCTCTATGGGATTGGTTATGTTTTTAATGAATAAAGAAGCTAAAAAAGACTAATTAAAAACAAAATATAAAAAACGGTAAAAGCATAACCTAAAATATTGTTTCTTTTGATTAAATTCCTTGAAAGAAAAATTACTAAAAAGCTAACAAAATACATAAGGAACATTTGGTAGTCAACATCGGATAAAATCCCCCCAGGACTTATTGATATCGCAACACCCCCAACCAATCCTATATTAAAGAGATTGGACCCAAAAATATTTCCAAAAACTATATCTGGTTTTCTCATTTTTGCTGCAGAAATTGTCCCAGCAACTTCTGGCAGACTTGTACCGATAGCAATAATTGTTGAACCAATAATCAGAGAGGATACTCCAAAAAGCTCCGCTAGTTCAATTGCGTTGTTCACCACAAGTTGGCTCCCATATATTGTTGCAATTAAAGACAAAGGTCCTCTAATCAGTAAGTTTCCTGAATCTTCATTTATAAATTCTTCTTCATCGACTGCATCTGCACTAACAAGTTTGTAAATTACATAAAGTACAAGAATTAACAATGCAATTCCTAAGAAAAGTGGAAATTCTTCAGTTAGAACAAAAGTGGATACAAACAACGTTGTTAAAACGGCCATCCAGACAGGGCTAGTTTGATCGAATTTAATTTTTTTTGCGTAATCTTTAGGTATTGATAAATAAAGCACAGCAACAACTAAGAGTGAGTTAGCTATATTTGAACCAATTATATTTCCAATTGCTAAATCGAGATCTCCATTTAGTGCAGCTCCTGTACTTGCAAACAATTCTGGAGCTGATGTTCCAAATCCAATAAAAGTAGCACCAATAACAGAACTTGGTAGGTTAAATTTTTGTGCAATTTTAATTGCAGAACTGACCATTTCGTCAGCACCTTTAATTAGTAAAACTAATCCAGCTAAAAATCCAAGTAATATTAATAACATTTTGTTAAAAGATTATTCTTTTGAATCTCTCCAGGCTATCCACTCTTTGACTTGTGTTAAGTCATATCCAGGACCATTGACTGCAAGTGTAATTTCAGTTGCACCAGCCTCAACGAGTTCATCAGCTTTATCCAGTCTATTAATGTCAATCCCTATAGATTTTTCTATTTCACTTGGATCTCTTCCAACTTTTTCACACCAGTCATTTAAAACTGATATTTTGTGGATAACAGTTTCGATGCCACTCCTATCTTCTGTTTTGGTAGCGAAACCATGCCATATATCAGCATATTGAGCAACGAGTCTCAATGTTACTTTTTCTCCACCACCTCCAATTAGAATAGGTATCTTTCTTTTTGGTTGAGGGTCAAGTTTTGACATTCTTGAAACAATTCTTTCAAGAGATTTCTCTAGTTCTTTTAATCTCCAAATTGCAGTACCAAATTCATAACCATATTCGTCATAATCTTGTTCAAACCAACCTGAGCCAATTCCGAGAATTAATCTTCCATCTGAAATATGATCTACAGTACGTGCCATATCTGCTAAAAGTTCGGGGTTTCTGTAAGAGTTGCAAGTGACTAGGGGACCAATCTGTACTTTTTCAGTGACTTCTGCCCAGCTTGCAAGCATAGTCCAACACTCGAAGTGCTTACCCTCTCTTCTTTCTCCCTCATTCCACTGAGTACCGTCTTCTTTATAAAGAGGATAAAAATGATCCCAGTTATAAATTATGTCTGCACCTATTTCTTCAGATTCTTTTGCAGCTTTTCTAATTTGATCGTACTCGGCATGCTGTGGTTGTAAAAATACGGCTATTCTTGGTTTCATATTTTTTCCTTTCTAGAAATTAAATTCTAAATTTGAGCTCTGCATTCTGTCTTTAAATGCAATATTAGCTTTAAGTCTTTCCAATTTTTGTTTAGAAATTTTTTCTGCAGATGGCAATGGATTGTCTTTTAGAAACTCTTCAATATCCTTTGCTAAAGTTTTGTTGTAGATTGATGGTAGCGCATCAAGAATTCTTGATGCGGTCCATTCAGGCATAACTTTCAAAAGATCTTCCCAGTTTTCTTTGACTAAATTCCATGCTTTTTCAGCATTGTCAGAGTTAGAGAGTAAAACTGCAATTACATATGGTGCGTCAGCACCTCTTATAGTCTGATCCAAGATAGCACTAATTATTGTGTTTGGCGCATCAGGTTCAGAAACAGAACCAATCATACCTCTGTAGCGACCTTGAATTTGAGGTGTTTGTGAATTTTTAAATTTTTCCATATAAACATTTGCAGAATTAGTTTTATCAAGTGAAGAAATATTTAACACAAGATTGTAATAATTTCCATCTTTGTAATCTTCATATTCATTTGATTTAAATTGAGTAGAAAATGACTCAATAAACTCATCATTTTTTACAATTCTTGCATACAAACCACAAACAAGAGACTTTAATTGTGATACTTCTGGATCTAAACCTTCTTCATAATCTGAGCCAAGCTTTTGCAGTAATGTAGAACAAAAACCCTCAACATAAGTTTTAAATTCTTGATTATCATATATTTCACTTAGAGTTCCTAAGATTCCTCCAATTAAAGACCAAATATTTTTTTCGTTTTCATTTACATATAGATTCAATATATTGAGAAACTCTTCTAGTTCAAGCTTCCCAACTCTAAGTGACATCCAAACATCTTCAAGAAATCGATATTTTTCATTTAAATCTAAACTTACAAAATTGTCTGAAATTGAAGATAAAATGTCTGAACTATAGTTTGAGTGGAAGAATGACCACCCTCCATTGTTTATAAATGGTACTGTACCCTCAAACTCAATTTCTTGAGACTCGCTATCCAATATGAATTTTTGAGATACACCAGTTTCTAAACATTTTATATTCAAGGGAACTTTCCAAACAGTTTCATCAGTCTCTCCATCAATTAAAAAACGATTTTGAGAAATCTTATATTTATTGTCAGATTTAGAAATAGAGATAAGAGGATAACCTTCTTGTTTAATCCAAGTAGGGAGTATTTCACTAAGATTGTACTCGCTTGATTTAGTAAGTTCATCCCACAAATCAGATGAATGTGTGTTTTTGTATTCAAATTTTTTCAAATAATTTTGAACTCCTTGTTTGAATTCATCTTCACCAATGAAGGTTTCAAACATTCGTAATACAGTAGAGCCTTTTTGATATGTTAAGACATCAAACATTTCTTCAGCTTCTTCTGGAGTTTTAACCTCAAACTCAACCGGTCTGGAGGCTCTAAGGGAATCTACACTAAACCCCTGAGATCTTGCAAGGTTTAATTCATTCCATAATTTAAATTCAGGATATGTTGCTTCTGAAGCGATTACTTCCATCAAACTTGCAAATGCTTCATTTAACCAGATACCGTCCCACCACTTCATTGTTACTAGGTCACCAAACCACATATGTGCTAGTTCATGAGCGACAACCTCAACAGATCGAGAAAGTTCCGCTCTAGTTGCTTTTTCTGTGTCAATTAACAAAAGAGTTTCTCTAAAAGTCACAGCTCCAACGTTTTCCATAGCACCCATAGCAAAATCAGGAATTGCAATTAGGTCTAGTTTTGATCCTGGATAATTGATTCCATAATAGGTTTCAAAAAAATCAAGAATTTTAATTGCTGCCTCACCAGCAAATTTAGTTTGATGTCCAAATCCAGGTCTGTGAACAATTCTGACGTCAGTAGTTTTTGAAGATCCAATATTTGTAATCTCTAAACCACCAACTACAAAAGCTACCAAATATGTAGACATTCTCATTGAGTCAACAAATTTAGAAGTAGTCCTACCATTATTTGTTGTCTCTTCTGCAAGCTTTTCATTGCTTACCCTTACCAAGTTTTCATCAGATGTAAGAGTTATTGAAAAAATAGATTTATATTCAGGTTCATCCCAACAAGGAAAAGCCATACGTGCAGCTGTTGGTTCGAATTGAGTTGTTGCTATCCAAACATCTTCATTATCTTCATTTTTAAAACTGCTTCTATAAAACCCTCTAAGATCATCGACAATAGTTGCATTGAAGTTTATATAAAGCTTCCAATCTCCTGCCTTAACAACTTCTTCAAAAGATAGTGCAATTTTCTCTTCTTCATTTATATAGTTAACAGATGCATCAATATGGATTCCTTCGTCATTTTCAACAAAGGCATTAACTATATCTATGCCAAGTGAATTTAATTGTATTTCAGTAGAATCATCAACAACCTCTATATAGATTGTTTCTTTCCCTGCATATTTAAAATTTTCTAGGTCTATATCCAGATCTATTTCGTATCTGTTTGGAATTGCATTTTTAGGTAATTTTATATTTTGACTCATTCACAAATTGTAGTTGTAAATAAATTCAATCCCATTGCAAGTGTAAAAATTCTTCAGAATCTAGCAACTGAACTGTGTGAGCACCAAAGAAATCTCTTTGTGCTTGAATTAAATTTGAAGGGTTGTGTTCAGCGCTCATATTTAGATACCAATTTAATGTTGAGCTCATGACAGGTGTTGAAATATTATTACTTATACAATCAGTGATTATATTCTTTGCATCTTCGACAAGATTAGATAATTTATTTTGGATTTGAATAATCTCAAGTTTTGAATCACTATTTAAAAAGTCAGTCAACTCACTCAATAGATCTGAACGTATAATGCAACCGCCCATCCAATTTTTTAAAACTTCTGAAATTTTTATATTTAGATTATGTTCAGTACTAAAAAATTGTATAAACAATAAGCCTTGAATTAAAGTTGCGAATCTTGAAAAATATACAGCTCTTTGCAGTTTATTCAAGTCAAGGCCTTCAGACATTTTTAATTCTTCTTGTTGCCAGTCATTCTTAAAATTGCTTTCAATCCTTGCATTCAAAGATTCATAAATAGCCGAAAGAGGGTAGCCGTAGTCTAAGCTTGTTTGAACTGTCAACTTTCCAGTACCTTTATGATTAGCTAAGGGCCTTATTTGATCAATTAAGAAACCATCGCTGTTCTTTTTTTGAAATATTTCTGCAGTGATCTCTATTAAATAGGATGATTGTCCAATTTCTTTAAAACTTTCAAAAAAGTTACTTATTTCTAAATTATCGAAGCCACTTGATCGCAAAACACTGTATGCTTCTGCAATAATTTGCATTTCTGCATATTCAATTCCATTGTGAAGCATTTTTATAAAGTGTCCGGTACCGAATCCTTCATATATTCCAACACACGGAACGCCATCTTTTTTAGCGGCAATACTTGATAACATTTTTTTTAAAGTTTCATTTATTGGATCCTTTGAACCAATCATTAAGGCCGGACCATTTCTTGCCCCCTCTTCACCACCTGATACACCCATTCCAATAAACTTAACTCCTTTTTTTTCACAGAGATTTCCCATTTCACTGCTTTCTAAAAAGTAAGAATTTCCGGCATCAATTATTAGGTCATCTTTATCTAGTAAATTAGTGAGATCATCTATTACAGTTTTTGTAGCTTCACCAGATGGCACTAATAACATCACTGTTCTGGGTTTTTCTAAGTTTTCAACTAAAGTTTTTAGGCTTGTATAACCTTCAATGTTATTATTTAAATCTTTATTAATTAGAGTATTAATCTTCTCTTCTGACTTGTTATAAACTTTTACGTTTATTGAATGATCTGACATATTTAATGCAAGGTTGGAGCCCATAACTCCAATTCCAACTAATCCAATATTTAGACTCATATTGAAATTTTAACAATATCTTTATCGATCAAATTATTTAAATATTGTTTTCTTATATCTATTTCTACTATTAATTGTGAATCTATATTTTCTACATTATGAATTGTTGATAATTTATGAAGGATATCTAGATCTTTAGCTGAAATTATAACTTGCTCTTTTACTATTTCTCCGAGCACTTTTTCAAATATTCTATTTATAAGATTTGGAATGTTAGTACCTACAGTAGATGATATAAATTCAGCATCAGGATATTTTTCTTTTAAATAATTTAGGGAAGCTCTATCTATTCGGTCAATTTTATTAAATACCAAGAGTTCAGGTATCTTTGCTTCAATTTGCTCTAGAATTTCATGAACTGTATTGATATGCATTTGAGGCATGGCTGCGGCAGCATCGACAACATGGATAAGTAATTCAGCTTCTTTAACTACAGTAAGTGTTGACTTGAAAGAGTCAATGAGTGTTGTTGGTAGGTTTTGGATGAATCCAACTGTATCAGAGAGTATTAAATGTTCGTTTGTTTCATCAATTTTTAATTCTCTCTGGAGAGAATCAACAGTTGCAAATAATTCATTAGCTACGTATGTTTTTGAAGATGTAATTTTTTCAAGAAGTGTTGATTTACCTGCATTTGTATAACCAACTATTGACACCAAAGGTGTATTACTTCTTCTTCGTGAATTTGACTGAACAGCTCTTTGCTTGCTTACTTTTGATATTTCTTTTTTGAGTTTATTTATTCTATTGTCAATCAACCTACTATCTGTTTCAAGTTTGGTTTCTCCAGGACCTCTTGTGCCGATCCCGCCTCCTTGTTGATTTAAAGTTTTACCTAGACCGGCAAGTCTTGGCTTGAGATAAATGGAAAGAGCTAATTCAACTTGCAATCTTGCTTCTTTAGACTGAGCATGAAGTGCAAAAATATCTAGAATCAAGCCTGTTCTATCTACAACGTCACATTTAAAAAGTGCTCTGAGTTCTTTCTGTTGGTTTGGAGTAAGTTCACAGTCGAAAATGACAACATCAATATCATTAGCATCGGAGATGTCAACGAGCTCTGCAATAGACCCTTTTCCAATAAAAGTTTTTGGATCAATTTTTTCTACTCTTTTTGTTTGAATAATTTTGGGACTCGAACCAGCTGTATTAACTAAGTTTGTTAGTTCTTTTAAGGACTCTTCTTTATCTGACCGAATTTCATTTTTTAAAATTATTCCAATCAATAAAGCATTTTGAGTTGTAACAAAGATATCTCTATCAGATACCGTAAGTAGTCTACGGTCAGATTGATTGGGATTATTTCTTTGATTCAATTATTTATAAATATGTACCACTGTCAGTTGTAGTGGAATTTTCTTCTTCTGCAATAATTTGAGATTCCCTTACAGCTAAAACAACTTTTCCAGTTGGGGGCCAAATAAATTTCCACGCACCACTTGCTACTGCCCAAAACTGCTTTCCAGTGTCTATATCAATTAATGGCAGGGCTTCTGAAGTTTTTTCGCTACCCGCTGGTACAAGTAATCCAGACTTTGTAATAGTTTCGTCTTTTAAGTGACCTACGCGCCAACCAGGTGAAACTTTAAATCCTTCTGGTGCGAAATTCACTGAATCAATCAAATTCTGCTCTTGTTCCATGACTTTATGATAAACGACTTTAATCTATAATTAGCGGAGGTGGACAGGAATCGAACCTGCCAAAGACTTTTACACCTTTCAACAGTTTTGAAGACTGTGGAGCCCACCAGGCGCTCATTCACCTCCAAGATGTAGACTAATTATATAAAAATAATTTTTTAGAATAGAATTACATTATGAAAAATTTTCAAACTGTTTTTAATAAGTTAAAAAATGAAAGAAATCTTACTAATAAACAGATAGCGTCTTTCACTGGTGCAAAAATAAAAGAAGTCAAGCAATGGGAGTCGGGAGTATCCTTTCCAACTGATTCAAAAACAATTAAGGCATTAGAGGGTTTATTAGGTACTGAGATAGTTAATTCTTTAAAGGCTTTTCAAAATGAAAACAATGCCTCTAAAAGCAGCTTAACAACTACTGACGATTCACTATTTAGAGTTGAGCCTTCTTCATTAGAAATAAAAGAAACATCTTTTGATAAATTTAGAGGTACTTTTCAGAGGAAGTCTGTAAAACCAAAAACATATAATGAAGATGAAAGCTACGGTGCAGAATTAACAAACCATACAGTAACTCAAGATCAAAAGGCTGAAAGTAGTTTATTGGTTGAGACAGATGAAAGTCCATATATTTTAGATCAAAATCAATTGAGTTTTTACTTTTCAAGAAATGTAAAAACTGTTTTAGCTATTGGGTTGCTTTTATTAGTTTCAGTTAACTTTGCTTCACTTCTCTGGGATTCTTTAATTCAAGTTATTGAAAATTTGACATGAACCTTTTAAATTCTGTACGTGCAGGATTATTCCTCGCAATTTCTTCAATATTAGCCGGTGCAATTGTTAGAGCTACTGGATCTGGAGATGGCTGTGGATCTACATGGCCAACATGCAAAGGTAAGGTTATTCCTGAGCTTTCTGATATACCTGAACTAATTGAGTTTTCCCATAGAGGGGTTAGTGGAATTTTATTGGTAGTGACATTAATGATTTTTTTAAAAACTAGAGACCTAGAAAAAAATGATTTGAAAAAAGTAATTTCAAATTATTTAACATTTTTTGTTGTTCTAGAAGCTGTAATTGGGGCAGTAATTGTTTTATTTGAGTGGGTTGGTTTAAATAGTTCTCTTCCAAGAATTGTTGCTGTGCCAATTCACCTTGTTAATACTTTTGGACTACTTGCTTGTTTCATTGCTCTTTATAAAGTTGTTAAAGATGACCTACAAAGTATTAAAGGTATAGTTGATAATCAATTTTTAGTAGTTTTGTGCTTATTTTTATTTAGTGGCGCAACAGGATCTATAACTGCTTTAGCGGACGTTCTTTTCCCATCAGAATCTTTTATTCAAGGGTTTATGGAAGATTTTGATGAAACATCTGAATTGCTTACAAGATTGAGAATTCTACACCCGATTGTTGCATCTTTGCTTTCTATTTCGTTGTTTTTTGAATCAAATAGGTTAAAGAAAACATATAAATTAAACACAAAATCTTTAAAGTTAATGGTTTTGGTCGCTGTGACACTAGGTGTAGTGAATGTCCTGTCTAATATTTGGTTACCTTTAAGCGTTTTACACCTTGCAATAGCTGATTTTTTGTGGATTACATATATATATGTAAGTATCGAAAAAACTAGAAATAATCTTTCTATCAATTCGCTTTAAATTAAGACTACGTATATCATTCACCTTTGTAACTAGATGGTAAAAAATTAGGTCAAAACACTGATGGTAACTAAAACAATTCCTTCAAAACCAAAGCCTGAAGTAAAAGAGGCGGATTTTTCTAATGAAGATATGACCCTTACTCCTGAACAGGAAAAAGCTGCAAGGGAAAAAGCTAAATCTTTGACAAAAAAACTAGCTGATGACAAAGGCAAGTTAACAACAGATCTCGTTAGTCAATATTTGACTGCAATTGGAAATTTTGACTTACTTACTGCTGAGCAGGAAGTTGAATTAGCTCAAAGAATAGAGTCTGGTGAAAAAGCAGCAGTAAAACTTCAAAAAAAACAATTTAAAGACAAAAAAGGCGAGATTCGTCTCAAGAGAGATAGAAAAAAAGGTGCTGAAGCAAAAGATGCATTCTTAACAGCTAACTTAAGATTGGTTGTTGCGAATGCAAGAAGATATGCAAACACATCTGGAATTGACTTTTTAGACTTAATTCAAGAAGGTAATCTTGGTTTAATTAGAGCAGTCGAAAAATTTGACTGGAGAAAAGGATTTAAGTTCTCAACTTATGCTACTTGGTGGATTAGACAAGCAATCACAAGAGCGATTGCTGATAAGTCAAGAACAGTAAGAATACCTGTTCACCTCCACGACACAATGGCTGCAGTAAGAGCTGCGCAAGCACAACTTAAGGCTGAATTGGGTAGAGATCCTAAACCTCAAGAGATTGCTAAAGAAGCTGGTGTAGGAGTTGATAAAGTAGAGCTAGCTTTAAGTGTTGCAGATACAGTTTCACTTGAGCAGCCTGTAGGTGAAGATGGTGCCCAACTAGGTGACTTTATTCAAGACGAAGATGCTAGTGATCCATCTCTAATTGTTCAAGATTTAGATGTTGCAGAAAGCCTTAGAGATAGTATTAGTAGATTGCCTGAAAGAGAAGGAAGAATTTTAGCTTTAAGATATGGCTTCTATGATGGCGTTCCTAGAACCTTAGAAGAAATTGGTGAAGAATTTGATTTAACTAGAGAGAGAATTAGGCAATTAGAAAAACTTGCTCTTTGCAGGTTACGTCACCCATCTTTTGGTATTCGAGAACAAGACCTCGTTTAAAGACCCTTACTAAACCATCTTTGATTTATTAAGTTGTTAATCTATTTATATGTTTGATTATTTAGAAATTGCAATTGATTCAGCAATTGAAAGTGGAGCTAAATATTCTGATGCAAGGATACTTATTTCAAAGTCTCGAAACATTGCTGCAAAAAATGGTGAAATAGAAAATTTCAATGAAAATGAAAAAGTTGGAATTGGAATTAGGGCATTAGTCGGTTCTTCTTGGGGATTTTATTCAACATATGACTTATCAAATAACTCTTTAAAATTAGCTGGAAAAAAAGCTTTTGACATAGCCAAAGCTTCTGCCATGGTAGCGGGTGATGATATGCCTTTTGCAGATGTCCCAGTTGTTGAAGATTCTTATACAACCCCTCATGAGGAAAATCCATTTTCTGTTTCAAGTTCAGATCAAATTAATTTATTAATTGAGTCGACTGAAAAAATGAAAAAATATGGAAGTTCAAGAGCTTTTGGACGTTTAGATTTTTGGGATACCGAAAAGTGGTTTGCATCAAGCCAAGGTCATAAAATTTATCAGAATATTATTGAATCTGGTGGGGGAATCTCTTCCTTATCAGTGGGAGATGGTGAAACGCAAATAAGATCTTATCCTCAATCATTTGGGGAATACAGAACTGGTGGTTGGGAAGTAGTTAAATCATTTAAGTTTGAAGACCATTTAGAAAGACTTTCTGAGGAATCTCAAAGACTTCTTGTCGCACCACAGTGCCCAGAGGGAACAATGGATTTAATCTTAGAAGGCAGTCAGTTAGCTTTACAGATACATGAATCAGTTGGTCATGCTATAGAGTTAGATAGAATTTTGGGTTGGGAAGCAGCTTATGCTGGTACTTCTCATTTAGATCTTAAAAAATTAAACGAACACAAATACGGCTCACCTTTAATGAATATAGTTGCGGATGCAACTTTACCAGGTGCGTTGGCAACTTTTAAATATGATGATGAAGGAACTCCTGCACAAAGAGTTGATATTGTAAAGGAAGGAATTTGGACTGGAGTTTTGTCAGGTAGAGACAGCGCAGCTGTCGCAGGAGTTTCGCCCGGAGGAATGGTTAGGGCAGATGGTTTTGGTAGATTGCCTATGGTAAGAATGACCAATGTTGGTTTGTTACCCGGAGACTCTTCTTTAGATGAAATAATTTCTTCAACTGAAGATGGTATATATATGGAAACAAATAGGTCTTGGTCTATCGATGATTTGAGATTAAATTTTCAGTTTGGTTGTGAAGTGGGTTGGGTTGTAAAGAATGGCAAAATAATTGATATGGTTAAAAACCCTACCTATACAGGAATCACTCCTTTGTTTTGGGGAAATATGGACATGCTAGCAGGTGAAGAAGAATGGGTTTTTTGGGGAACTCCAAATTGTGGTAAAGGACAACCTAGTCAGATTGGCCATACTGGACATCCAGCATCTCCAGCTAGATTTAAGGATACTCGCATAGGGGTAAGAGGATGAAAATTTGGGAAGATTTATCTGAAGATATAAAATCAAAGCTACCAGCAGATGCTGAGTGCGAATTGAAAATGATGCATTCTAAAAGTGCTTTGACACGATTTGCTAACTCAAATATTCATCAAAATGTCGATGAGGAGTCTGCGGATATTTATCTTACTATTCATAAAGACTCAAAAACAGCAACTGTTTCTACAAACATAACAGCACTTAAAAATACTGAAACTTTTGTAAAGAAAGCACTAGAGTCATTGGAAAATAGTCCTATAGATAAAGGGTGGTCTGGTTTGCCAGATGAAGAGTCATCTTATTTGGGCTTAATGGAAATTCAAGAGTCTACACCTGATGAGAGAGCGTTAAAAGTTAAAGAGTTTATTTCTCAAGGAAAAGAAATGAACGCAGCAGGTTATTGTTCTTCGTACGTAAATAATTTTTTTGTTTGGAATTCAAATGGTCTTGAGTCTACAGATTCTTCAAGCAGTGCTTTTATAGACGGAATTTTTAGAACGGACTCTTCTGCAGGCTCATCACATAGAGGTGGAATTAATCTAAGTGAGATTGATGCAGAGATTGCAGGTTCTGAAGCGGCGCAGTTAGCACAAGATAGTATCGACCCTCAAGATATTGATCCAGGAAAATATGAAGTAATACTTGGTCATGAAGCTGTAAGCACAATCCTTGTTTTTCTTGGAGTTTATGGATTTAATGCAAAAAGCAAAGTTGATGGGATGAGTCCAATTCTGCTTGATGAAAAACAATTTGATGAAAAAATTACCTTAGTTGACTCACCAGAAGAGGCCTCTTCAATAGGTTTTAAAATAGATGCTTCAGGATCTCTTAAAAAAAATCTTGTAGTGATAGACAAAGGTGTTTCTTCATCATATTTCCATACAAGAAGAACGGCTAAAGAATTAAATGCAGATAATACTTTTCATGAATTATTCGGTTGGGGTGATAACTTTGGAGGTATTGGAACTAATGTTGAATTACAAAATGGTGATGTTTCCAAGTCTGAAATGATTTCCAATGTTAAAAAAGGAATCTACATTAATGAATTTTGGTATTGCAGAGTTTTAGATCCTATCACACAAGTAGTAACAGGGCTGAATAGAAATGGCTCATTCTTAATAGAAGATGGAAAAATTACTAAACCAGTAGGTAGGCTTCGATTTACTCAGAGTTTTATGTCATCCTTATCTCAAGGTAATGTTTTATCTGTTGGTGATAGCACTAGGTATGCAGACTCAGAATTTGGAGAGGGAATGTTAAAAGTACCGATGCTTCATCTTAAAGAATTTAATTTTACTGGTGGTGTCTCTGGATAAGCCTACATATTTTGAAGGGTCAAGTCCAATAATCATTCCACATCGAGGTGGGTCCAACATTGTTCCTGAGAATACTTTGCATGGTTTTCAGATGGTCCTTGATGAAGGTTTTAGTCATTACGAAACAGATTTAAGAATGACAAAAGACGGTGAGGTAGTATTGCATCATGACGAGACACTCGATAGAACTACAAATGCATCAGGATTTGTAAGGGATTATTCGTGGAGTGATATTCAAAAAATCAATGCTGGTTATAAATTTTATAAAAAAAACAATTTACCAAATCGAACTACAAAGCTCATTAGATTAGTTGATGCATTAGAAATGAATGATGACATTAAATTAAATCTAGATTTAAAAGAGTCAGGTTTAGCAAAAAAAGTAGTTGAAATAGTCAATTCATTTAAAGCTGAAAAAAGAGTTTTAGTATCTTCCTTTAACTCAAAAAGACTAGATGAATTTATTAAAGTATCAAAAGGGAAAATATTAACCTCAGGATCTTTCAGAGAGAATGCAAAAGCAAAACTTCTTCCAAATAAAAATAGAAATTTTAAAGTACAAGCTTTACAAGCACCTTTTAGATGGAAAGGATTAAAAATACTTTCAAAAAAATTAGTAGAATTTTGTAAGATCAATAAGCTTCAACTTCATATCTGGACTGTTAATAGTCTTGAAGATTTTCAAGAATGTATAGATTTAGGTTGTAATGGTGTAATTACTGATGAACCAATAATGTTTAGAGATTATATAAAAAATATTTAAACGGTATTTTCATTAATAAATTCTTTTGCAGCTTTAAAGATTCTTTTTTTTCTTTCTGGGTCTAATTTATCTAGAGATCTAGTTAGAAGTGATAATCTAGGATTACCTTCATAAAATTTACGATTTTTTTCAGTAAAACTCCAATATATTCCGTCGAGTTTATCACACCATTCACCCTTTTTATAGTTACTCATTTTGAGAACATAATTGGAACCACATGTGTATGGTTTTGTTGACATTAATCCACCATCTGAGTAGGTCGCCATTCCAAAAACATTTGGAACCATAACCCATTCTGATGAATCAATATACATTTCCATAAACCATTTATAAATTTCTTTCGGATGCACTCCACACATATTCATGATGTTACTTATTATCATTAATCTGGGAATGTGATGAATATATCCATCTTTCAAGGTGGTTTTTATACAATCATCAAGTGGTTCAATCCCAGTACTACCGTCGTACCATGATGAGGTGAGTTTTTTTGTGTTATTCCAATAATTACTATTTGATTGGTTAACGCCTTCTGCATGATAAATTCCTCTTATAAACTCTCTCCAACCAATAATTTGTCTTATGAATCCTTCAAGAGAATTTAAAGGAGTTGAGTTTTTTTCTGAAAATTTCAAGGTTTCAGCAATGACCTCATCTGGAGTTATTAATCCAATGTTTAGTAAAGCACTTAAGCAGCTGTGATATAAAAAATTTCCACCCTCAATCATTGCATCTTCATAAGTGCCAAAATCTTTAAATCTATCTTTTAAAAAGTTTCTAAGTTGTTTCTTAGCCTCAAGTCTTTGTACCGGAAACCAAATATTGTCTAAACTTCCAGGATGATTTTTGAAGTGTTGATTAATGGTCTCAACTAATTGATGATGGTTTTTAGATAATACTGATTTAATTTCTAATGGTGGTTCAACATTTTTTGGTATTTTTTTTCTGTTATCTTCGTCAAAAGACCATTTACCACCAACTGGATTTCCAGTTTCATCAACAAGAATATTGAGTTTTTTTCTAGCTTTTTGATAAAAAGAAGCCATACGATAAGTCTTTTTGCCCTTTGCCATTTCAATAAACTCTTCTCTTGAAAATAAGAACATAGGGGATTTAGTAATTTTGACTTCAATTTGGTTTTGAGCTAATTTTTTCAAAAATTTTAATTCAAAAGGCTTGTCCTCGATTTCGTAAATATTGACTTCTTTAATTTTTTTGTTTTTTAAAAAATCTACTAAAAAATCAATATACGACAACTTATCGATTCTCTGATCTAATTCAAAGTAGTTGACTTTTATCGAATTTTTTAACAGCTCATCTCTATACTCACGCATTGCTGCTAGGAATAAATAAATTTTTGATTTGTGATATTTAAATTCTCTACAAAGTCCAAAATCTTCTGCCATAAAAACTTCATTACAGTTGTTTTTTTTGAGAAGTTTCGGATCAAATAATTGATTTCCTAAAATAATATAAAAATTTTTGCCCATGATATTAATTCTTTGTTTACCATTGTAATGGGTGTTCAAGTATTAATACCTAGGGGGAAACATGGATATTAAAGTACTAGATAATGGATTTATTCCAGAATCAATTTCTGAAAGTCTCTCAAGTGATTTTCAAGATGTAGAAGATGTAGCAAACCAACTTCCAAAGATACTGGCCAACGAACATATTGAATTAAGTGTCAAGGGTATTAATCCCAATAAAGATATATCAAATCTTTCAGATAGCGAACTAGAAAGAGCAATGCTACTTTATTCGTATATCGGGCATGCTTATATGTGGGGTAAAAAAGAGGTTCAAAATGTTATACCTAAAGAATTAGCTATCACTTGGCACAGCATTGCAAAAAAATTAGATAGACCTCCAATTCTTTCCTACGCGTCATATGCTTTGAATAACTGGAAAATTCATGATCCCAATAAACCATTTGATGTCGAAAACATAGACATCTTACAAAATTTTCTTGGTGGAGTCGATGAAGACTGGTTTATTATGATTCACGTTGCAATTGAATATGAGGCAAAAAATTTGTTATCCAACCTTAAAACTTATTTTTTAGATCAGTCAGAAAACATTCAACAACTTGAAGACTCATATACAAGCATTAAAAAAATTAATTCAATTATGAACAGAATGCCAGAAAAGTGCGATCCTTTCATTTACTACAACAGAGTTAGACCTTATATATTTGGTTGGAAAAATAACCCAGCAACACCTGAAGGCGTTGTTTATGAAGGAGTAGACGAATACAACAATCAGCCACAATTATTTAGAGGCGAAACAGGTGCACAAAGTTCTATTGTGCCATGTCTTGATGCATTTTTAGGTGTTACTCATTCGAACGATCCACTCCGAGAGTATCTGGATGAGATGAGACTTTACATGCCTAAGAATCATAGGGATGTATTAAATTATTTGGATGAGTGGTCTCAATCAGAAAGAGGCGAGTTAGAGCTTCATGATGATGCAAAACAAATAGTGCACTCATTAATTGAGGAAGTTCATAAATTTAGGAATAAACATTTGGAATACGCAAGAGTTTATATATTTGAACAGTCATTAACAAACAGTTCAAATTCTAATATTGTTGGAACAGGTGGAACTCCATTTATGAAATATTTGGATAAGCACTTACAAGAAACAGTGGCAGATGGTTAAAAAGCTAGGTATTCCTAAAGAAGTTAAAACTAGCGAAGGTAGAGTTAGCTTAATCCCACAACATATAACTCAATTTACAGGATTAGCTGATATTTTTGTTGAAGAAAACGCTGGCGTTGGTGCGGGATTTTCAGATAAAGATTATGAAATAGCTGGAGCAAAAATAGTCACATCAGCTGAAGAGCTTTATGGCGTCTCTGATGTTATTTGTAAAGTTAAAGAACCTCAGGAATCTGAATATGACCTACTTAGACCAGAACATGTTTTATTTGGCTATTTACACTTAGCTTCAAATCTTCAATTGACAAAAAAACTTTTAGAAAAAAAGTTAACTGCTATTGCAACAGAAATGATAATGAGAGATGGGGTATATCCGTTGCTAGCTCCTATGTCGAAAATTGCTGGAAATCTTGCAATTCAAAAAGGTATGCAATTTCTAGAATTTAATAACAACGGAAAAGGTATATTGCTTTCTTCAATTTCAGGCAACAACAACACTCAGGTTGTTGTAGTTGGTTGTGGTGATGTTGGAAAAAATTCTATACACAAAGCAATTCAATTGGGTGCAAATGTTATAGCTATAGATATCAATGAAACAGTTCTTGATAGTTTAAACGATATGTATGAAGATAAAATAACAACTTACATAAGTGGAAGTGATGAAGCTTCTGCATCAATTCGTACTGCAGATTTAGTAATTGGTGCAGTGTTGTTGCCTGGAAGAAAGCCTCCAATTGTTATAACTAATGATGATATTCAACATATGGAAAAAGGGACTGTAATAGTTGATGTTGCAATAGATCAAGGGGGTTGTGTTGAAGGAGTTGTCGCTAATACTCATAATGAACCTTTTGAAATAAGGGATGGAGTGATTATCTCTGCTATTGCAAATTTACCTGGGGCTGTTCCAAAGACGTCTTCAATTGAACTATCAACAGAATTGCAAAATTTTGTAGAACACATTCTTATTGAAGATTGGTTTGAAAAGTACAAGTCAGATGAAAATTTATCTCCTTCTCTACAAATACATAACGGATTGTTGCTTTCTCAAGAAGTTGGAGACAGTTTAAGCCTTAGTGTATCTAAACTAATTTAGGTTTCCAAGGTTTTCTAGAATCAAAAAACTCTTTTATCTTATTTTCATATTCAAGTGTTATATCAATTTTGTCTATTCCATTAAGAATTCTATTTTGCGAAAAGTCATCTAATTCAAAATTAAAAACAATATCTTCACACTGGACTTCTTTTTTTTCTACAGAAACTGTTATTTCTGTTTCTGGATTTTCATTAACTTTTAAAAACAACTGTTGGATAATTGATTCATCTGCTTCTATTGGTAGTAGTCCAATATTGATTGAGTTCAATTTGAATATATCAGCAAATTTACTACTTATTATTGCATCAAATCCCCAATCTTGAAGACCCCAAGGGGCATGTTCTCTTGAAGAACCTGTTCCAAAATTCTCTCCAGCGAGTAATACTTTTGCGTTTTGGTAAAGATTATTATTTAAAGGGAAGTCCGCTTCTTTTTTCCAGTCAAAAAATAAGTATTCTCCATATCCAGACCTCTCAACTCTTTTAAGGAATTGTTTAGGCATGATCTGATCAGTGTCCACATTAGACAAATTTAAAGGGAGGATAGTGGTAGTAAAGTTGTTTAATTTTTTCATAATTAAATTGTTCTAATATCTACAAATGTTCCTTCGATTGCAGCTGCGGCTGCCATCTTTGGACTCACAAGGTGTGTTCTTCCTCCAGCACCTTGTCTACCTTCATAATTCCTATTTGATGTAGAGGCACATCTTTCACCTGGTTGAAGTATGTCAGGATTCATGCCTAGACACATTGAACAACCTGCTTCCCTCCAGTCGAATCCTGCATCAATAAATATTTTGTCCAAACCCTCTTCTTCAGCTTGCTTTTTAACCAACGTAGAACCCGGAACAACCATTGCTTCAAGACCATCATTAATTTTTTTACCTTTTACTATTGCCGCCGCATCTCTGAGATCTTCAATTCTTCCATTAGTACAGCTACCAATAAATATACGATCGAGTTTGATATCCTTAATTTTTTGACCGGGTGTTAAGTCCATATATTCTAGAGCTCTTTTCGCAGCTTCTTTATCAGAGTTATTAGAGAAATCGTCAGGGTGAGGAATCGAATCGTTAATAAATATAACTTGAGATGGATTGGTACCCCATGAAATCGAAGGTTCTAATTCACTTGCATCAATTACAATTTCTTTATCGTAAACAGCATCTTCATCAGTAAAGAGCTCAGACCATTCATCAATAGCATCATCCCAATCAGCCCCTTTAGGAGCATAATTTTTATTTTTTAAATATTCAAAAGTAACTTCATCTGGAGCAATCATTCCAGCTCGTGCACCGCCTTCAATGGACATGTTGCAAATAGTCATTCTATTTTCCATGCTTAAATCTTTTATAAAGTCGCCAACATATTCAATTACATGACCAGCACCTCCACCAGTTCCTATTTTTCTGATGATTCCTAGTATCACATCTTTAGGGCCAACACCTTTTGGAAGAGTGCCTTTCACTTCAACTTTCATAGTTTTTGGTTTTTCCATTGCCAAGGTCTGTGTTGCTAAAACATGTTCAACTTCAGATGTTCCAATACCAAATGCTAATGCTCCAAACGCTCCATGGGTTGCTGTATGGCTATCACCACAAACAATCGTCATACCAGGTTGTGTAATTCCTTGTTCTGGACCAATAACATGTACAATGCCTTGCCTTGGATCGTTAACACCAAATAAAGTAACCCCAAACTCATTACAATTATTTTCTAATGCATCGATCTGTTTTTTTGATAATGGATCTTTTATGCCAAGACTTCTATTTGATGTTGGTACCCCATGATCTACTGTTGCTAATGTCAACTCTGGATGTTTAACTTTTCTGTTTGAAATTCTTAAGCTATCAAAAGCTTGTGGTGATGTAACTTCGTGTACTAAATGAAGATCGATGAATACTAAATTAGTATCACTATCTATTGAGGCAACAAGATGTTTATCCCAGATCTTTTCAAATAATGTTTTTCCCATAATCGTTACGATTTATTTTAACTTCTAGGATTTGTTTTTGGTTGAATTAATTAGATCTTGAGAAAGCAATTTAAATGAAGTTATAAATACAAATGTCATTGCTATGCCTGCGAGTAGAAAAGGAAGTCGTAAAGAAAACACTCTATCGAAATATATTTCAGAATACTTGACGATTGTACCCCCAAAAAGGCTACCAAGTGGTGTCAACCCAAGTGCTAGCAACCGGTATACGCTATTGACTCTACCTAGTAAGTTGTCAGGGATTATTGATTGTCTGATTGATACTGCTTGTACATTCCAGACTATTGATCCAAAGCTTGTGGTCGCAAAAGCTAGCGCCACTATAAATGGATTTCTTGTTAAGTAAGGTAAAAACATTCCTAATGAAAAGAGAAACATTGCAAAAATTAAGGTCTTTGATTCTTTAAATACTTCATTTATTTTATTTGCTAATGTGCTTCCAAGAAGACCACCAATTGCTGCACCATAAGCTAAAAATGCATATTGTACCGAATTAAGCTCCAATATTTCTTGTGCAAATAAAACCATAATTGGAAATTGCATTGCACCAAAAAAATTTGCTAAACCAGTGTAAATTGCAAGCCTTTTAAGAAGAACTTGTTTTTTTAACCAACTGATGCCTTCTTTAATCAAATCTAAAGTTTTTTCACTTTTCTTATTATCAACAGGTCTTTCAAAATTTCCAGAAATTTTAAAAATAAAGAATGTAGAAATTATTAATAAAACTGTGTCTGCAATAAATGGTGTATACAAAGACATTCCAATTAACAGACCTGCAATTGGTGCACCCAAAAAATTATTTGTTACTAGCTCTACACCAAACAATCTCCCATTAGCTTTTGATAGAAAATCTTTTTCAACAATTTGTGGAAGAAATGATTGTGCAGCATTGTCTCTAGTTACCTCAAGAATTCCAAATGTAAAAGCTAATAAATATGAAATAGTGATTATAAAAAACTTTGCTTGAAATTCAGGTTCGATAATTTGTACTGATTTAGGAATTTGATCTAAATTGATGACAATTACAAATATAAAAAGACCTGTAAGAATAATTTGAATGATCCTAGAAAAAATAAGAATTTTTTTTCTATTAAATTTGTCTGCAATTACTCCTGCAAAAAGAACAAAAATTAGATGCGGTAAAGTGCTAAAAACTGTAATTAAAGCTATAAGTTGAGCATCTCTTGTAATTAAAGAAAACAACCAAGGGTAAGCAAATCCTGCAATTCCATCTGCTAGATTGCTAAATGCTGATGCGCTAATTAAATAATTGAAATTACGTTTATTTTCTTTATTCATCGATTTTTCTTATCATTTAATCTATCTTTATTTAAACTAATCATCTATGGAAACTATTATTGAAAAATTTTTGGAAATAGCAATCATTTTGGTTGCAGCAAAGTTTGGTGCTGAATTAATGAGAAGAATTAATCAGCCTGCTGTAATTGGAGAATTAGCTGCTGGAATCATCATTGGATATTATGGTCTAGGCTTGTTGCCGCATTTTGAATCTGGCGATGTTGTATCTACATTAGCTGAAATAGGTGTTGTTTTACTACTTTTTGAGGTTGGGTTAGAAACTAATCTGGAAGAATTTGTTGAGCTAGGCTCTACTTCAATCCTCGTTGCACTCATTGGTGTAGTCGCACCATTTGCTTTAGGCTTTGGATCAATTTATGCATTAGGGCTTGGTGGTGTAAATCAATTTGAGGTTGCACTTTTTGTTGGTGCCGCAATGACGGCTACGTCTGTTGGGATCACTGCAAGGGTTTTTGGTGATCTAGGTGCTTTGAAGTCACGTGAAGCAAAAACAATTATTGGTGCAGCAGTAATTGATGATATTTTAGGTCTTTTAATTCTCACTGTTGTAGCTGGATTACTAGGGTCAACTGGAGATTTTCAAATTATTGATCTTGCAATCATCTCTGGTAAAGCAATTGGATTTTTGGCTGTAACAGTGATTGTAGGTAGAAAGTTGTCACCAATAATATTCAACTTTTTTGTAAAAATTCCATCTCCAGGTACTTTCGTAACAGGTAGCTTTATTTTTGCAATGCTTTTGGGTGCAGCTGCTCATTATGTAGGCCTACATCCTATTGTTGGAGCATTTGCTGGTGGCGTTGTAGCAGCGGAGTCAAAAATGACTCACAGAATTAGAGACGAAATGAAACCGCTTAACTTCTTACTAGTTCCAATATTTTTTGTGTACATAGGGTCTGAGGTCAATATACAAACACTTGCTTCTTTGGATATATTTCTATATGGAATGGCAGTTAGTTTATTGGCATTTGTAGGTAAATTTGTTTCTGGTCTTGGAGCACTTGGTAAAGGCATGAACACATCAATTATTGGAATAGGAATGGCACCTCGTGGAGAGGTGGGTCTCATATTTGTGGCTGTTGCAGCAAGCACTTTGTCGGCTGTAATAAATGAAGAAATTATATCAATTATTATATGGATGGTAATCTCTACTACAATAGTAGCTCCAATTTTGTTAAACAGAATCCTGCAAAAAGTACCATTAGAACAGCGTGATGATGATGAAAGATTCGAATCACCTGTAGTTGAATGAACTTTTTCATACAAAATAATTAAACTTTATTATTATTAATTTGTTCTAAAAAGGGGAAACATAAATGTTATTAGGTTATCAAGGTGCGATTATTGCTGCACTTTTAGGTCTCGGTCTTGCTGCATATTTCGCAAACCGAATTTTATCTATTGAAGTAACAGACATTAAAGTTCAAAGCTTGTCTGATGCAATCAGAAAAGGTTCAATGGCTTTTCTAAAAAGACAATATTCTTGGGTAAGTGTCTTTGTTGCAGTTTTAGCAGTTTTAATCTCAACTCTTACAGAATGGGGCTACCCTTGGGGCTCAATTGCATTTGTTGGTGGAGCGTTATTCTCTTCTTTAGCTGGATTTATCGGTATGAGAATTGCTACAGCTGCAAATGGTAGAACAACTGAAGCAGCCAGAGACGGAGGTACATTAAAAGCTCTCCCTGTTGCATTTAGAGGTGGAGCTGTTATGGGATTCTCAGTTGCAGGTCTAGGACTTTTAGGCGTCGCTTTAGGATACTGGATTTTTATAGACATTTTAGATCTTGATAATGGATATGACATTTTGGCTGCAATTGGTTTGGGTGGTTCTTCCATCGCTCTGTTTGCAAGAGTTGGTGGTGGAATTTATACAAAAGCTGCTGATGTTGGTGCTGATCTAGTTGGTAAAGTTGAAGCAGGTATTCCAGAAGATGATCCTAGGAACCCAGCTACAATCGCTGACAATGTTGGTGACAATGTAGGCGACGTTGCTGGTATGGGTGCTGACCTTTTTGAAAGCTATGTAGGTTCTCTCGTAGCTCCATTAGCTTACGCTGCAATCGTTTTCAGCAATACTGATGTTTTGCCATCTATGTTATTTTTTCCTCTTGCAGTTGGAACAATTGGAATGCTTGCATCAATAGTTTCTTCATTTTTAGTTGTTCCCAAAGAGGGAAAGCTTGCACAAGCTCTCCATAGAGGAACTTATTCAGCAGCAGGGATTACTGCTGTTGGTGTTTACTTTTTAGCTAATGAGATGTTTGCTGACTATTCAGACAATCCAATAGGATTATTTATTTCAGTAATTATTGGATTACTTGTAGGAATTATCGTTGGACAAATTTCAGAATGGTTTACTTCAGATCATTATTCAATAGTGAAGAATATTGCAGACCAAGCCAAAACTGGTCCTGCTACAGTTGTTCTCTCTGGAATATCTGAAGGTATGAGATCAGCAGCATTTTCAGTGATTGTAGTTGTTCTAGGTGTAGGTGGAGCCCATACCGCTGGCGACTGGGCACTGGGTGAAGGTGGCGGAATTTATGGAGTTGCTATTGCTGCTATTGGTGTCTTAGCAACACTTGGTATCACAGTTGCAGTGGATGCTTATGGTCCAATTGCAGATAATGCGGGTGGTATTGCAGAGATGGCACACCTTGATCCTGAAGTTAGAAAAGCAACTGATGAGTTGGATTCTTTAGGAAACACAACAGCTGCTATTGCAAAAGGTTTTGCAATAGGTTCAGCTGCTGTAACCGCTTTAGCTTTATTCTCAGCTTTTGTTCAAAGCGCTGGTTTAAGTGAAATTGGATTAAATCTTACAAAAGTTGAAGTAACCGCTGGATTGTTCTTGGGAGGAATGTTCCCATTCTTATTTGCTGCTATGACAATTAATGCAGTTGGTAGAGCTGCTTTCAAAATGATCGAGGAAGTTAGAAGACAATTTAGAGAAATTCCTGGACTAAGAGAAGGAAAAGAGGGCGTAACACCCGAATATGAAGAATGCGTAGATATTGCAACTTCTGCAGCCTTAAAAGAAATGTTACTTCCAGGCGGTCTTGCAATAGCATTACCACTTGTAATTGGTTTCTGGAACAAAGAAGCTTTGGGTGGTTTTTTAGCCGGAGCACTCGTTACGGGCTTTCTTTTAGCAATTTTTATGGCTAACTCTGGTGGAGCCTGGGATAATGCTAAAAAATATATTGAAGCTGGTGGTGGAGCAGGAAAAGGTTCAGAGGAACACAAAGCTGCTGTAATCGGAGACACAATTGGTGATCCGTTTAAAGATACATCCGGACCGGCAATGAATATTGTTATTAAAGTAATGACAATTGTAAGTCTTATTTTTGCTTCAGCATTTTAATTTAGTTGAAAACAGTTCACTTTGTTCGCCACGGTGAAACCGAGGAGAACAACAAAGGTGTTTGGCAAGGTCATTCGGAAACTACATTAAATAAAAAAGGTGTTGAGCAAGCGAAGCTTCTTGCGGAGAGATTTCAAAAAGATAGCTTCAAAGTATTTACATCTAATTTATTAAGAGCAAAAGAAACAGCAAAATTCTTATCTGATACATACGAAAGTAGAGAAAATTTAAGAGAGATAAATGTTGGAGATTTTGCTGGTAAATCAGTAAAAGAAACGTACTCAAATAACTCGGAAATATTCACTGCATTACAAGACGATTCATATGCATTTCCAAATGGTGAAACTGTCAGAGAGTTTAAAAATCGTGTTAAGAGTGAGTTAGATTATATATTTGATAAAACGGAAGAAAATTCAACAACAATTGTCGTTACACACGGATTCTTTATTGGCACAGTAATTGGTATTGTTATGGGTTTTAATGAATATCCATTTCCCATAGGAAATATTCAAAATACAGCAATCTCAACTGTCATAAAAAGAGATTCGTTGATGCAAGTAAATAAGTTTAATGACGCATTTCATACCTCAAACTCATATATTGATTTTCCTGCAAAAGAAAAAAATAATGTTGTTACTTTTATCAGACATGGTCAAACCGATTCAAACGTTGGTGGAATTTGGCAAGGACATGTAGATAACCCACTTAATAAAGTTGGAATTGAAACTGCAAATAAATTAAAAAATACCTTTTCACATTATGAGTCATATTTATCTTCTCCTTATAAAAGAGCATATGAAACTATGAAAATCATTTCAAGTTTAGATAGTGTAGAAACTTCAGATCTTTTGACTGAAATGAACTTAGGTGAATGGGAAGGGCTTTCAACATCTCAGATTATGGAAAATTACAGAGATAGTTTTATTGATGCATTATTTATAAACCATAAAACAAAATATGGAGTGAGTGGGGAGTCGATTTTTGAGGCTGGAAATAGAATCGAATCCCTACTCAATCAACTTAAAGAGTCACATGTTTTGCTGGCAAGTCATGGAGGCACTATTAAAGCTGGAATTACTAAATTAATAGGTCCACCTGATGATAAAGCGGCATCATCATTTACCATTCCCAACAATTTAGGTGTAAGTTGTTTAGTTTATGAAAACAATAAATATTATTTATGGTCGTATAATGTAGGTCAAATAGGCTATGAAAACTTTAGTTATAACAAATGATTATTCACCAAAAAAGGGTGGTATTTCAACTTATTTAAATTCATTTGTTGAACATTTAAATTTTGAAAAGATTGTTTATGCACCGAGTTGGGCAGAAGGTGAAAATGTAATTCAATCAAAATCAAATTTTATTTTTGGTTCAAAAAGCCAGATAACTGAAATAAGAGAAATAATAGAGTCTGAAAAAATTGAACTTATTCTTCATGGTTCTAGCAACCCCCAGTTCTTGCTTGTAAATAAATTGAAAAATTTTGGTGTACCTCAAGCAATGATTGTTCATGGTGCAGAATTCAATGTAATTGATTCAATACCAGTGTTAAGTAAATTATTTAGAAATAGCTTAAATCAACTTCATACAATATTTTCTGTTAGTTTTTTTACTTCAAGAAAATTACAGGAAATTACAAATACTCAAATAGAGATTTTAGGTGCTGGAACTAAGAAAATAGATTTTGCTAGGGAGTTTAAAACTGAAAATTTGACTATTGGAGTCAGTAGTCGATTTGTATCTAGGAAAAAAATTAACTGGGTTATTGATGCAATTCATGAATTAAATTTAAGTGGACATAATCTATCTTTAAATATTTTTGGATTTGGAAAATTAGAAAATTATCTTAAAAAGCTAGCAGATATATCTAGTGCAAATATCAAATTTTTTAAAGATGAGTCTGATGATTCGTTAGATAAATTTTATAAACAAATTGATGTATTTGTAATGCCTTCGAAATCTAGATACTTTGGCAAAGAATTTGAAGGTCTTGGTTTAGTGTATTTAGAAGCCGGTAGTTACCAAATGCCCGTGATGGTTGGAACTTCTGGAGGAGCATTTGAAACAATTGTCCCAGGCAAAACTGGCTTTATCGTATCTTCTAGGAATGACATTTATGATGGAATTAATTATTTTTTAAGCAACCCCAGTTCTTTAAAAGATTTTTCAATAGCTTCAAAAGAGTATGTTGATGAAAATTTTGATTGGGAAAAAGTTCTGAAAATTTTTGAAAATTCATTCAGCTGAATTATCACCAAATATAGCTAACACTTCATTTTCGTTTATAGATATTGCATCTCTTGGATTTTCTAGAGGCTTGTTTTTCTTTTCGGTAAGGATTTTATTCATTAAATTATCTTTTGTAGCATCCTCTGTTTTCATTCGGAATCTTCCTCTATAAAAGACTATTTCTAATGATTTGGCTAGTTCAACTAATTCGTCTTTATTTAAATTTTTAATGTATTTTTCTTCGAATTGAAAATGAGACTGAATCCTAGAGATCATTTCTTCCTTAGAAATACTTTTTGGTAATTTTAGAGTTTCACCTGTAGCAAGATTTGAAATCTTTTTTGACTTATCACTATCTATAAGTTCTAGAATTTCATCTTTCTTCATTTCATTGAGTTGCTCGGTTTCAAAAACTATTCTAGGTCTTTGCTTTATTGCGTAGCCACCATATGGCCCAACAGCTGAACTGTAAGTCCAACCTGATTGTTCTGTAATTTTTCGAGGATTTTTTGCAGAAAGTGAAAATCTACTTATTGCTTCATCAGTGCTTAATAGGTTTGGATCTTCATCCTCAAAAATAGGTCCGATTAGATTTTTATAAATACATTTTTCTTGTCTAACGCCTTTTTCTCTCACACCATGTTGAATATAAAAGTTTCCATTTGGACCTAATTTAATGTAAATTAACGAAGAACATTGTGGACATTGAGAAACCTCTCGTTCTTTTTTCAAACTTTCTTCTTGTTGCGCTTCAAGAATCTTAATAAATTCTTTATCAATTTCTTCCATTGAAATTTCAGGAGGTAGACCAACTTTAAAGTCGTCATCTCTTAATAAATATGGATAAGGAATCTTTCCTTGAATTCTTCCAGTTTTTACTACGTAATTTGATTCGAAAGGAAGGTTGACTGTTGTCAGCTTTACAGGATCTTGTATTCCATAGCTTTGAATAAGGTTTTTAATTTTTTGATGGGATTCGTTTAAAAAATCAACTTTAGACTTTTGAGGATCATCACTGTCTAAAATCTTATCAAGCTCGTCCTCCATTGATTTCGAAAATTCGTAATCAATATATTGTTCAAAAAATGGTTTCATAAAGTTATTAATTAAAGCCATAGCTAATATTCTGGGTTTTAAACTTGATTCGGCATTAATAAATACTGAAGTAATGCTTTCAATAATAGACACATAAGTTGATGGTCTGCCTATTCCTAATTCTTCTAATTTATTTATTAAAGAAGTTGAAGAATATCTGTTTGGAGGATTTGTATACTTCTCTTCAATTAATAAATTAGTTAAAACAACTTCTGATGTCTTAGTTAAATTTGGAAGTTCTTGTGATTTTTCACTCAAATCTTTAATTAAATCTCTGTATCCACCAAAAGTCCAAGTCGTTCCAGAAAGTCCAAAAGTAACTTCACCCATGCTCTCAGAAATAATAATAAACTCAATAGTTTTTGTTATTCCCTGAGCATCAACCATTTGGGAAGCAATGGTTGTATTAAAAATCAGTTTATATAATTTAAACTCATCGCTATCTTCTTTATATTTTGCCAATAATTCTTCCGGAGTAGTAAATTTTTCCCCCGATGGTCGTATTGCCTCATGAGCAGCTTGAGCATTTTCACTATCACCGTATAAGTTTGGTTTATCTGGTAGGTATTTTGAGGAAAAGTTTGATTCTATATAGTCACGAGAAGCTTTTATAGCAACATCAGATAATCTAATAGAATCTGTCCTCATATAGGTTATGAGACCTTCTTGGTATAGCCTTTGTGCAATACCCATCGTTTTTCGAGGTTGGAAACCTAGATTACTTCTAGCTGAAGTTTGCAAGCTTGTAGTTTTAAAAGGTTTTGGGGGCTTTCCAGTTCTGGATGATTCTTTTATTTCTGAAATTTTTCCAGAAGCATCTTTAAGTTGATTTGATAAGACTTCCACCTCCTTCTCGTCTAAATATTTCTTATCTTTACTAATTTGTTTACCATTTCTGTCAAAATCTGAAGCA
>VMBT01000077.1_pt1 | contig 62370 bp, 80 predicted proteins | sample 4404301 | NCBI WGS metagenome assembly VMBT01 (sample SAMN12238535, study PRJNA552566) | marine metagenome | isolation source: Coastal seawater | place: USA: coastal Georgia, Sapelo Island | collected 2008-08/2009-08 | reverse complement strand
GCAGGTTTTGCTTCTGCTTTTGTTGTTTTCTTTGCAGGTTTTGCTTCTGCTTTTGTTGTTTTCTTTGCAGGTTTTGCTTCTGCTTTTGTTGTTTTCTTTGCAGGTTTTGCTTCTGCTTTTGTTGTTTTCTTTGCTTTAGATTTAGGAGTAGACTCCAAAACTGCTGTTTTCTTTTTTAATGCATCAATTTCTTCTTTGATTTTTTTTGCTTCATCAACTACATCTTTTTTCTTTGCCATCAAATCACCCTATTTTTCAAATTTAAGTTCATATTTTCCATATAGTATTACTATTTAACAGTAAATTCTTCACTGATTGAGATGTTTTTTAGATCCTTAGAAATCATTTCTGCTACAATTTTGTAGGAACCAGTAGTATCAACGACTTTGGAGAATTTCTCACCTATTGGGATTAATTCATTTTTAGCATGAAAACACTGTTCAAAGAATCCACCTTGGGTAACTACATCTTTTCCAGAGTAAATAGTAACATAAAGATCTCCACAATCAAAATTAGAATCAGAAACTTGAACAGATATCTCTACAGGTTGAGAAGTAGAATAAGATTTTGAGAGTCCAACTATTTCAATTTCAGAATCATGAGAGCTTCCATGAGAACCTCCTGAAAAAGACATTGAAGGTATCATGTTTAGTTCTCGGTCAGGTTCTTGAAGGATATCACCCATAACTGCAGAACCAAAAGCAATGGAGAAAATTACTGGTAAGATAAATACGACAAAAACCCTCTTTGATGCCATTTCGTTTTAAAATCACTTTTTCCCCTATATCTATTTAGCAAAACCATTGACTTCAGATCAATTTGACGAATGAGTTAAATCGTAGCCGACTAAATATGGCTAGATGCGACTTAGAAAATTCAGGGTTAGGGCATATCGTTGCATTCATGATTCTGGAGAGATTACAGTTGGTGATTTGGCAGCATTTGTTGGAAGAAATGAGAGTGGTAAGACAACCATTCTTCAAGCATTGACACTTTTGAATCGAGACGAACAGGTTTCAGAATTAGATCTTTGTGATGAAATGAGTGAAGAGCTCAAAGAAGAGATTAGACTTGCTGAAGGGGAATTTGAATTAAATCAACATGAGATAGAAATGCTAAAAGAGAAATTTCCAGGCCTTCCTGAAATGAAAAAAATTAGATTATTTAGAACAAATAGAAATCCCAAAGTACAGTACGAGTTTGATGACATTGAGTTAGCTGAAGAAGAGAATAGTGGACTAAATTCATGGGAAAATTTCTCAAAACAAATTATTGAGTTTTTAGATACCATTCCCAACCACCTTAGAATTCAGATTGACACATCTTTCTTTGAAGGAGGAGTTCCAAAGAGTCAAGAGTCATTTGACAGAGGAATGGCTGAATTTAGTAATCAATTTCACGTCATTGCAATCCAAGAACCAAAAGTAATTGAAGAGTGGGAGAAAATCTATGAGAGTCCAGAAAATCAATTTTCAAATTTACTTAGTGGTAAAAGTGAGAAAACAGCTCTGCAAAATTTCATAGAATCAGAACTACATCCAAGATTTGTCTATTTTTCAGATTACAAAAAAATCTATGGCAACATAAATCTCAATGAATATCTCAGAGAAGAAAAGGAAAACAGAACAGATTCCATTGAATTTGTCGAAGAGTTTGACAAGGCAGAGACCGTAAGGAACCTATTCTATCTAGCAGAATTAGACATGAATGAGTTAGAAGAAGTAAAAGAGAGTCCATCAAAATGTATCAAATTACTAAATGCAGCAAGCAACAGATTAACTAGTAAATTGAATCCAGCATGGAAAGGAGATCCTATCCACGTAGACTTGAGATACAATCCAGGAAACATCATGAGTGTTGTGATTTCAGATGTGCACAAAGATGGAACCATAACTAATACAGGATTACTAAATAGAAGAGCCGAAGGTTTCAAATGGACATTTTCATTTATTGTAAACTTTGCAGCTGAGACACAAAGAGCAGAGCTTAAAGAGGCAATCTTACTTTTAGATGAACCAGCAAGAAATCTTCATCCAACACAGCAGATGGGAATTTCAGATTTATTAAAAAACTTGGCAGGTTCCAATCAAGTTTTGTATGCAACACATTCACCATTTATGATATTTGATTACACACCCGGAAATTTACTAGTTGTAGAATTGGATAAAAGAAAACATCTTAGTCGAATATTTTATGATTATTGGAATGCAGATGATAAAACACTCACACCTATCTTGTATGGATTGTCAAGAGGACAAGTAGAGTCAATCGTAGATAGAGAAATTGGAACAAATTCTAGACCAGTGATAATTGTAGAAACAATGTCAGATTCAATGTATCTTAATGCATTTGACAAGTTCTTACAAGATCCAAACATCTCAATGAATCCACTTAACGTGATTGCAGCATACAACAAAAATTCAGTGCTACCTTTAGCAATTTTTTACAGAAATCACGGATACCGAACATTCATCCTACTAGATAATACAGAAGAATCTAAACAAATTTCAGCCCAATTGGTCTCAAATGAATTCTCACCAATTCAGACCATTTTCTTTGAATTAGAAGGCAAAAAACTCGAATCTATTGAAGACTATATTGTACTAGAAGATTATTTGCATCCAGTAAATCAGACATATGAAATAAAGTTAAGACATGAGGGATTCTCAAATCTCACGCCAGAGGACGTATCATCAAAAGAAGGCAAAGGAAACTTGGAAAAACTACGAAGGATTTGGCAAGAACACAGTGATGATGACTGGGGTAAATTTGACAATGAGGATATTACCAGATACATTTGTGAAAAAATTGCATTAGAAGAGACAAGTTTTCTCTCAGATAAGACAAGAGACCAATTCAGATCATTGTATAGACTAATTGCTGAACGAATCAGACAATACCAAAATTCCAATTCAAAGTCAGATTTAGATAAATTCCAAAAGGCTAAAGCTTAAGAAGTTTACTTATGAAAAATCCTTTAAGGTTTAATTGAGAGATGACGAGTTTGAATATAATGAATAAATCCTCTATGAGAGGAATTTTCCTTTCATTTGTATTATTATTTTCAATTGCCTTAATTTCGATTCCACATGCATATGCAGAAGACATTACTGTGAGTAGCATAGGATTAGATGAAACTGTTATTGTGGAATTTACAAACGAGTCCAATGAAGAAATCAATACTTTTAGAATTTGGCTTGGTTCTGATTTTAATTTCAAATCTTTTAAAACTGAAAAAGGATGGGTAGGTGAAAAAACTCCACAAGGAGTTATAATTTTTACAACTCCAGAACCAATCAAGAAAGGCGAATCAGTAAAGTTTGGAGTAAAAGCAGATAACAAGAATCCAGGAGTAAATTGGAAAGCACTAGATAGTAAAGGTGCACAACAAGGAACAGGAAAAGTACTTCCAAAGGAATTACCCAAAGTTATAGAAAATACCCAAATCAAACCAGTACAAACACCAACAGGTGCAGGAATTCTTTCTGATTCAGTTTTTAGAATTATTCCGGAGAAACCAAATGTAGGTTCATCCATTAGAGTTACTGGAGATAATTTTGGAGCTTCACAAGAATTTGACTTTTACATAGATAATTCAAAAATTGGTAGTTTTGTGACAGATGAAAATGGTCACTTTATGACCACAATGAAGATTCCAGAAAATCAAGATGCAGATAGAGTAGATTTGAAAGTTAAAGATAGTGACGGGGAAGAAAAGAAGATCAGTCTCAGAATTGGAGAAGTTGAAAATAGAATTCCAGAGGCAGATAACATCAAACTAACAATCAAAGGAATACCAAATGTTATTCATAGAGGAGACTTTTTGGAGATTTCAGGAACTGGAGTTCCTAATGGAGCAATTACTGGCGAAATAAGAAATCCAGAAGGAGACATTATCAATTCAAGAACAGCTGAAATTGATTCTAAAGGAAATTGGAAATTGGCAGAACCAATCATAATTCCATTAGACACACCATTTGGAAAGTACAGTGCAACAATTTCAGATGGCAGGGACAGTGTTCTAAAATCATGGACAGTAGAATCAGATAAAAAAATCATCATTACACCAGACCATTTGAAATTTGAGCCAGGAGAAGTAATGAAGTTTAATGGAACTGCATTGCCTAACAAACCAATTGAAATCATCTTAGAAGATCCTCAAGGCAAAGAATTATTCTCAGATATCATTCAATTAGATGAATCAGGATTTGTAGAATTTGAATATACAACAGAGCAATCATCAGTTAAGGGAACATACACCCTAATTGCAACACAAGAAAAAGATACAGAATTCATATTTGCAGGATTGGGACAGTTACCTTCAATTCCAGTTAACTTGGAGTTTGACGAACTCAATTATAGTGCAGGAGATACAGCAGTTATTTCTATTTCAGGAAAAGCATCTGAAATTGTCAGTTTGTTAATCATAGACCCATCTGACAAACCAAAGGGAGATTCCATCTCAATTACTTTGGGAGGTGATGGAACCGCAGAATACCAACTTGACTTGACAGGATATGCATCAGGCGTATATTCAGCAGTGATTAGTAAAGGAAGTGCACAAAGTTCCGAAGTTTTCACTGTAGGATTACAAACAGGTTCAGGAGATATCCAAATCAATACGACCAAAATAGATTATGCACCTGGTGATTCTATTCTAATTTTGGGAGATACAGGAGCAAACGTCTTGCTAACAGTATCTTTAGCAGATCCTGATGGAAACATCATAAAAGAAAAAGAGACATTTTCAAATAAAGATGGAAAAATTTCTGAAGGCACGTTTAGAATTCCATCAGATGGAAAAGCTGGGATGTGGACAATTAATGCAAAAAGTGGTGCAAACTTTGATACAATAGAAATCGAAGTGATTTCCACAATTATAGAAGGAATTCAGATAACTGTGAAAGAAGGAATTAACATTCCAGGTGTCGGAGATTCAATGCAAATCAAAATTGTCGGCGTCAGTCAAACTACTGCAATTGAGATAATTTCAGCAGATGGAGAAATTATTGATTCATTAGAATTTGTTGCATCATCAGGTGGAGAAATTAATCAACCATGGATTATTCCAAAAGAGACAGAACCAGGAACATACACAATCAAAGTTTCTGATGCATTTACTTCAGGTGAATCCACATTTGAAATACCAGAGTAGTTTCAAACAATTTTATTCCACCTAAATTTAGCAACAGACATGAATCTTAAAGAGAAAATTGCAGAATATCCAAATTTTCCTAAAAAAGGAATTTTATTTAGAGATTTTAGTCCAATTCTAAAAGATCCATCAGCAATGGAATCAATTGCAGATGAGTTTTCAAAGTATTTCCATCCAAAAAATATCGATTTATTTGCAGGAATTGAATCAAGAGGATTCATTCTAGCATGTATTCTAGCCTCAAGATACAACAAGGGAATGATTATGATCAGAAAGGCAGGAAAATTACCTGGAAAGACTACAAAAATTTCATACACAATTGAATATGGAAAAGACACCATAGAAATTCAAAAAGACATCATCAAAGAAGGTCAAAGAATACTCATTTGTGATGACCTACTTGCCACAGGTGGAACTGCAAAAGCATCAGCAAAATTAATTGAAAAAGTAGGTGGAAAGATTGTTGGTTTTGCATTTATCATAGAACTAGTAGACCTTAACGGAATGAAAGGCATAAGCAAGTATGATTGCAAATCACTGGTGAAATACTAATGGAAAAAGACGTAGAGATTGGAATTTTTGGCGGTACTGGAATTTATGATTCAGGATTACTCGAAGATGCAAAAGAAGTGGACATAGACACGCCATATGGAAAACCATCAGATACCATTACAGTTGGAACATTCAAGGGAAGAAAGATTGCATTTTTACCAAGACATGGAAAAAAGCACACCATTCCACCACACATGATTAATTTTAAAGCAAACATTTGGGCATTCAAGGAACTAGGAGTTACAAGGATTATTGCACCATCAGCTGTTGGTAGTCTAAAAGAAGAACTAGCACCAGGACACTTTGTATTACCAACACAGTTTCTAGATTTTACAAAATCAAGAGATGGTTCATTTTCTGAAGATGGCAGAGTTATTCACATTTCAGTTGCAGATCCATTCTGTCCAGAATTACAATCATCAATTACCAAAGTCACAGATGATCTTGGCATTCAGATTCACAAAGATTGTACCTATGTCTGCATTGAAGGTCCTAGATTTTCTACTAAAGCAGAATCTAAATTTTACAGAACAACTGGTGCAGACATTATTGGAATGACTCTAGTTCCAGAATGTCAACTAGCAAGAGAAGCACAAATTTGCTATGCGTCAATATCAACTGTCACTGATTATGATGTTTGGGCAGAAAAACCAGTGACTGCAAAAGAAGTTTTAGAAACACTATCAAAAAATGTTGAAGGAACAAAGAAAATTCTAACAGAATTAATTGAAAAAATTCCTAAAGACAGAAGTTGTTCTTGTGCTAAGGCATTAGAAGAAGCAGAGTTTTAATCATCAACAAAGGATTCTTTTTTGAGTCCTTCAGGTAAGGACAAGTCACCTTGAAGTAGATGTCTTTGTAATTCCATTATTACCTCCTCAACATCATATCCAAGATTTTCTAATTCTTTTTCAGTGGTTTTAGATAATTTTGCCCCAACATTTTGTCCACCTATTCTTCCAAATGCTATTGCTGTGAAATGAAATTCATGTTCATCAACATTGAATTTACCATTAATCTTTGCAGCCATCTGACTGCCATGAATATCATTAATGTGAACTTTGATTTCCATTTTAAAAATTAGATTTCAACTGCTTTGTTGACGTTATCATCAATCAAAAAGCTCCAGTGTTTATCATCTTCAACTTTGTAATCTTTAACTGCTAAAGGAATAATCTTCTCATCAAGGCATTCGTGCTGGATTTCACCATTTTCTTTTAGTTTTACTAGTTTCCACTTGTACTTTCCCTGTTGTAATTTACAGACTGTAACTCCCCATTTTGCATCTGGATCAATTTTTGGCATTCCTACAAGATCAGCTAATTCTTCAATTCCCAATTGTTTCTCTTCACAGAATCTTTTCTTGCAGACTCCACATCTCCAGACATCTACGGAACCAATGGTTCTTTCATCTATGTTGATGTTAACTACGCCAAAGTAAACTGGCTGGTGCTTACAGGTTTCAGTATCAATAGTCAATGGTCTTCAAAAATCCTAGTGTTATTTAGTTCTTGCATCATCATAAGGTTTCTCCAAAAGGACACCTATACTATCTACAATCTTATTTCTCTTAAACTCAATATTTTCTCGCTCACACATTCTCCTGTACATGTTAACTACAGTAAATCTAGGATGCATTGCCTCGTATTCAGTTTCAGTGATATCAATAAAAGCACCCAGATTCATGAGATCTTTTGCTGCAGTTTCTGCATCATCTAAAGAAATATGCAATTTTTCTGAGATTGTTTTTGCAGACATTTTTCCATAACATGTGACAAGTAGATACACCTTGGTTTGAATAGAATTCAGATGGATTTCACTAATTAGATCATTTTGAATCTTGGAGTCCATAATTTTTCAATTATCCCATTACAATAAAACATGATCCCAGGTTATTTTTTGACTAGGAGTTTTTTTGAGATCTTTAGTGAGAATCCCATTGCAACAAAGTGAGCAATAGCACCTGAAATTGCGCCGACCATAACATCATCTAAGAAAAACCAAACCAGTACAAAGATAACAAGAGATGGAACAGTAGTGATTAGTGCAATTATGCTTCCTCTAAGAAAAATTTCTTTTTTTGTTAATTTTGCAGGTTTTTCATCTTCAGACAATAGCTCCAATTTTAAAAAATGGTAATAAAAACCAAAGAAACTTGATCAAGATTTGTTCACTTGAGACTTGGATTTATGCTCAATTTTCTAAGGAGTATAGTAAAATTCTGTGTAAAAGATATAATCACTATAGAATACATTTATCCAGTACAGTCCTTCTTCAGCAATCAGACTTTCACCATCAACATACAAACTCATTTCAATAGTTCCATCACGGCTAATTGCTCCCCAACCATCTCTTGATTGGTCATACAAGACATAGCCAGACATGAGATTTCCCTGATTTCCAATTTCAATAGTGGAACCAATGGCAATTTCATCAATCAGTCCAGAAATTAAAATGGTCTCTCCAGTCGTGTAAGAACTCTTGTCAGTGTAAACATATCCATCTGAAGCATAATCATAGTATTCCTCTTCATGGTCTCCCTCTTCATGGTAATCATCTTCATGTCCTTCTTCATTTAGCACTTCGGCATATTTTTCAAAGGCATCAACACTTGAAAATAATTTTCCATGATCTTCTAAATCGGATTCAATCTTATCCTTTAGAACTTGAATTTCATATACTGTTTTCTCCAGTTCAGTTATTTTTGGAACTTGCATAATTTCATTATCAATTAAAAAAGAGATTCCCTGAACGAATTCTTTATCGCTAATGCTTCCATCTGCCCAAAATCCAGAGGTGGTCTTTACCCAACCTGGAACAGTCAAATCAGGAGTAGTGTTGGTGTTTGTTTCAGTATGACTTGAAATATTTACAGGTAACTCAGTACCTATTGGTAGCAAATCTGCCAATTCACTTGCTAAAATAATTTCATCGTATACCTCATTTTCAAGCTCAGTTATTTTTGGAACTTGCATAATTTCATTATCAATTAAAAAAGAGATTCCCTGAACGAATTCTTTATCGCTAATTTGATCTTCTGTCCAAAATTGTGTTGTAGTTTTAATCCATGACGGAATTGATGGTTCTGGGTCTAGTACTGTTGATGCTGGTAGTGGAGTTATTGAACCTAATTTTGGTTCAAAAACTTTCATTATCTCTTTGACCATAGGTTTTTCCGACTTGGGAATTAGAGATGGCGGATGATAATAATACGGATTATGAGGATCCTTATTCATATCAAAATCCATATCTGAATTATTATTCCAGTTACCGTAACCGCAATCGGATTGCTTACACAACCAATTATGTAATAAAGAATGATTATTGGTATTAGGATTGGAATTTAGTTCTATCATTCTTCCCTGAAATGTATGTTCATATGTGCCACCTGCAAATTTTTTTACTACCTTATCATTAGTCAGGGAACCAAAATTTTCAATTTTTGAATACTCGTTGCCACCAAAAGAAATAGGACCAGTATTGGAAATTTCTCCATAGTTTCTTAGAGTGCCCCAAACTTCAATTCCGTCCCGAGGTACGATAGTGATTTTACCTTCATTTGTTACCACACTAGTTTCATAAATTTTTACATTATCAAGAACAACACTAACGCCTTTTTTAATATGAAGGTCTGAATAAATGAAGACATCTTTTAGTGTGACATTTTTTGTCAACACACATACGCCATTTTCAAATTTTTCTTTCAAATTATTTTCACAAAAATTTTTATCAAGAACAAGACGTATATCCTTGGGAATGGATTCAACCAACCATCCATTATCTGCTATTTTCTTAATTCCTTCAATAGTCCTGACAAAACCCAATTTTTCCATTTGTTCAAGTGTTGGAACAAATGGACCAAATGCAATTGCACTTTGAGAAAGAACTGTAGATCCTAAAAGTAAAACTCCAAATAAAATTCCCAAAATTAGAAATTGGTTCATATTATTGAAAAAAAAAAATAATTTTTTAAAAACTTTTTGCAGAACTGAATATAGAGGGAAATTAGATAGTTGGCAAATAACGGAAATTTTAAAATGATTATTTCATGATAAATTGTCCATTTATCAAAGATACTTTATATTTGGCAAAGCCAAATTATGACTGTTTGTCAAGTTACAAGGGCGCATATTCAAATGAACAGTCTCTAAATTTTGTAATTCCAATTATCGTGATATTATTTCTAGGAGTAATCTACATAATGACTCAGAGAGCAGATTCAGGGTTTGTTAGTTTCTTCTTGATAGGAGCTGCTGCAATTACAATGTTTTACTGGGTCAGAGTCTTGAAAAAGATGACAAAAGATCAGAAACCACTTTACACTCAATCAAGAGAACAGGAACAAAAGAATTGGGTTTATGATTTGATTAAAGGTGAAGGAGAGTTTGTCTTTGTTGCCGAAGTCCCAGGTCCTGAGGATAAAGTTGCAGTAAGACTAGTAGATGCAATGTTGTACATTAGAGGAACCGGTGGATTTTCAAAAGAAATTCCAATAGAAGGTGCAAATGACATGCAGATATTTGATTTCAAATATCGTAACGGTGTGTTAACACTTAGAATAAAATAACTAGAGACTTTTTGCTAATTCTAGCTTTTGTGGCAGATATTTGTCAGTGATGTTTGTAAGACCATACTTTGCAAATGCCTCCAGTTCTGCTTTTCTCTTTAATCTCAAGAAAACTTCAAGTTCTTTCTTCCAGATTCCTGATTCATATCTAGGATCCTTTTGCAAGTCATAGCATCTCTTAATGTCAGATTCAGTCATAGGTATGGTTGGCAGTTTGTATTTTTCAATATCAGTTGCCCAAACTCCCACCCATTTTGCATCAGGTACTGTTAGTTCTCTTAGGTGTGCTGCATTTGCAGAACCAGATTTGATTACCATAGCAATGTGTTCTCCATACACATCCCCATCAGTCAAAATGATTACAGGTAGTCCCATTTCATCATGAAGACGTTTGAGTAGTGTTCTAGTTGAACGTGGAGCTTGTCCTCCAGTGTTAATGATAATTGATTTGAATTTTTTATCTACTTGTTCTTCAACAAATCTTGTAAAGAGTCCACCCTTCTCAATTGCAATTACAATTTCAGCACTAGTATCAACTAGTTCAGCAGTAGTTAGACTAGGTCCGATGGAGTAACCATCAGGATGGTTTGAGAGATTCATTGTCTTGCCCTCATATCCAGGAATGGTATATTCAATATTCAAATCACCAAAGATAGAGCTTCTTTCCTCAGGAAATATGTGGAAATCTTCTCTAGGTCGTGATGTTACTGCCTCTAAATCCACAATGATGTTGTCTGATTCAGATTGGTCATCAAACTCTATTGCGAATGCCTGAGAGGAATAGTATACATCTCTTAATGTAGATGATTTTTTCTCTTGAGTAAGTCTATTTGCAAAAAATGCAAGCCACATTAATTGTGTAAAAGAGCGCAGTTGTGCTGAATTTTTTGCACTACGTAATGCAGTAGAATTTCCCAAAATGTATTGTCTAAGTTTTTTGTCATAAACGATATTGCCAACAGATCTGCTTGGGATGGAGAATTTTGGGAATTGTCCGTTTTCTAGGTCTTCATATATTTTTGCACCGTGATTTTTTAGAGATTCAAGAATAGTCTTTTGTTTCTCTTGAGCTTTTTTGCTAATCTCTTTTGCCTTTTTCTCACTTGCTTTCAATTGGTTTCTCCTCCTCTACTGGTTTTTCTTCACTTTTAACTTCAACAGGTTCCAGTTCATCGAGAATTTTCTTGTAATTAGGTTCTTTTTTCTTTCCTGCTAATTCTGTACAAAATTCTGCGATCATTGGAATGTATTTTGCATAAAGATTTGCTCTCTTCTTTGCCATCTCTGCTTGTCCTTTCTTTGACATGAATGCAGCCAGTTTTCTTGACAAGAATTGCAATGCTAGTCGAAGTTCTCGTTCAATCTCTTGTCTGTCAGCAACGTTTTCTTTTCCTGCAGTCTTGTAAGGAATTCTAGTTGAACAAATATGAGAGACTATGATAAATGGTGGTTCACCTTTTACCTTGTATCTTCCCCAATCAGTATCATTTACAACTTTGAGTACAACATCACTGCCCTCATCATAGAGTAATGGAATTCTGTTTGCGTATCTGTACACATGAGGACCACCGGACTTGATGTCACCCCCATATGCAATTCCCATTTCAACGATGAATGGAAATCCTGAATATGCAGAAGCTGGTCGTTGGACAACAGCAACAAAATCAGGATTGAAGAACTTTTTGATGCCTTTCTCTAATGGTGACTCACCTAATGGCGCTAGGCAACTTGAATCAGGAGCCATAAAGTCATCAAATTTCTGAAGTGAATCACTCAGGTTGACTAGTTCTTGATTTGTTAGAGTGCCCATTCGTTTTTCAGGTTTGAATTTTGCAAACTCTGCAAATTTTACTGCAGTAGTTGGACCAACACGCTGAAATCTCTTGGTAAGAAAAGTGGTTAAGGGTTCACCTTGAACGGTGTTAGTAAGTTGTTTGTAGTATTGACTTTCAGGATCCATATCAACTGTTTTTGATTGCGAATCTCCAAAGTCCCAATAGTGTAATTTTTTGTTTGGAACATCAAGATCTTCAATTCTAATTTTACTTAATTTTTCAAAATCCATTTTCAAAAATGACAACAGTGCAATTACTACACGCACTTGACGGGAAAGATTTTTCCATTTCTTTTTTGCTTTAGTCATGATTGCGGTAAAGCTAAGATTTTGTTTTGATAATCCTAAATCTTTTCTAACTTTTTCAATCATGACGTCATCAATTGTTGGAATCTCAAATTGTGATTCAACAATCATTCTTCTGATTCTTTCAACATCAATTCCATGTGGGTGTGGTCTGATAATTGTTGGAGGTGGGGGAATTTCTTTTACAAATCTAGGATGATGGAATTTTTGTCCTTTAGGATCATCAAAAGTAATTGTTGCGTATGGAGTGATTAGTGATGTTTCATAAACGTAATCACGAATTTTGTTTCCTGCTTTGGAATAATCACCTTCCAAACATATGCTAACAGACAATCCTTTCTTTGAGATCTCTTTTGTTGTGTGTTTTTGGATAACTGGTTTGTTCTTTTGAATGTCTAGTAGAATCTCAAATTGATCTTGGATTTTTCCATCAGTGGAACTTTTTACTATAACGGGTTTGTTTGTTGTAATTTGACCGTACAGAATTGCCATTGTTGCACCAAGGCCAAACATTCCTCTTGCTTGTTTTAGTCCAAATTTGGAACCATAAAGAACTGTACCAAATGCAAGTGGGATGTGTTTTGTATCAACGCCAGGTCCATTATCCTTTACAGTCAAAATGTATGGTTTTGGGTCTGGTTTGTCAGGGTCTACAGCCTTGATTGTAAGGTGTACATCAGGCAGGATTCCCTTCTGATCACAGGCATCAAGGGCATTTTCAACAAATTCTCTGACAGCAGTGTATAGTGAACGGGTAGGATTGCTAAATCCTGCCAAGTCACGGTTACTATAGAAAAACTCACTAGGAGAAATTTGATTAAATTTTTCTTTAATAGAAGACATCTTGATCTTCCCACAACTTCATTTTTTCTTGTTTCTCTTTTCTGTTTGCAGCTTCTAGTTTGTCATAAACTGCGCCATGCATACTTCCACTGGAAATAGAAGATATCGCATCAACTGCTAATCGTAATTTACTTGCATCACCAATAATTGAAACTGTTTTTCCATAAACTGAGATATGAGTACTGCTAAGATTTTCCATATTTCTTCTTGCTCTACCACCTTCTCCAATAATTCTCCCTTTTATCCTTTCAACATTTGCGTTGGATTTTCCGGCAAACTCTCTAAGATCTATAACGTGCAATGTGTTCTCCCCCTTCAACAAGGTCATAGCGTTTTCAGGAGAAAAACCTCTACCAATTGCTGTAACAATTTCCATCGCTTTGAATGGTTGGATCTTTTCAACATCACCATCAGACTTTATGAAAACCTCTCCGGTTTCACCATCAATGTCCAAGGATACATGACATGCTTTTTCAATTTTGGATTTGACGTTTCCAGACTTTCCAATTAATACAGCTATACGGTCATTTGGAATTCGGAGTAATTTTTCAAAGCTCATTTCACAATATCCTCAAATAATCGATCTGGATCCTCAACAGAAACTCCTCTTTTTTTGAAGAACCTTGTAATGTTATTAATGTCTCTCTTAAGAAATTCTTGAGTATTAGGGTGCCTCAAATCAACTGCAGAACCCAAATCAAAAACCACCAATCCGTTTTGGGTTTTGAAGATATTATACTCTGAATAATCACCATGGACTAACTTTGCTTTTCTATACATATCCTGGATAATTTGGATGGCTTGTTGATAGTCATTCTCATCTACTTGCGATTCAAGTAATGATTTTCCAGGAGCCCCATTTTCACCTACAAACTCCATGGCCAAGACATTATTGGAAATATGAAGGGGTTTTGGAACTGGAATTCCAGCCTCAAAGCACTGAGTCAGGTTTCTGTATTCCTTTTTTGCCCAAAGATAGACCAGATTTTTTGTGCCTTTTTTGACACTTGAGAATCGAGGGTCACCAAGAATGTAAGGTTCACGTTTTTTGAAATTCGATGTACTTACAAGATAAATTTTCAATGCGACATTTGAATTATTTTCATCAACTCCCCAAAATAAGACAGATTCTTTTCCAGCACTAACTGCGCCATTGACATATGCAATTATGTGGTCTGTAATCATTTTGTATAATGTCATGACAGTTGGTTTGTCTAAAACTTCGTTAACCACTTTGCCTTTTTTGAAACCATCATCCAGAGTTTTTCTTTTAGCTTTTGAAATTAATTTTTTATCTAACTTTGATTCTAATTTTTTACTAAGAATATCAGTCATTATTCAATAGTACCTCCACTAGACAAAATGAATTTCTTTTTGAATGAGAGCATTTTACATTTTAAAAACAATGAGGAAGGGGACTCCAGAAATTTTTTTAATTGCATTTTCTGAACCGATACCTAGTTCAATAGACATGGAAATAGTTTCATCACCCACCAGATTAATTATTGCAGAATTTTTTAGCAAAGTTTCAGCTTCGTCTTTGTCTACAAATCTTTCTCCGTAATAGCTTTCACTGATGTGCATGTTTAATTCACCTTCAACAATTGTTTTACCTAGCAATTCAGCATCACAAATGTTTAACATTGCATTTTTTTGATAATCAGTTTGTCGTACTGCAAATGGCATTATGCGTATTTACCTTTTAGAGTTGACTTTGCACCACATGCTTCACAAATCAAAAATGAAATGCGATTTTCTTTTAGTATCTTTGTATCAGGGCTTTTACAAGTTGGACATTCAAGATAATCTTTAACATAAATTTGAAACAATCTGGTAAAGTCATCAGGATCACGTTTTCCAATAAACATGGCCTTGTCACCAATTCTTTCTGCAGGAACGGCAAACTCTTTTGAGAGATACTGCAATACTTTGTCAGGATCTCGTCTGAGTACCTTTGGAAACTCGGAGAAATTACGCAGGAATGTCTTTTGTCCTTCCCACATTACATCGACTACAGGAAGCTCAAACCTGGCAGTAGAGGTCTTTTCAGTATCACCTAGTTTATCCTGTATCCTTTTGAGTAGACTTTCGTATTCTGCTTTGGTCACTAAATAATGGTGTAAGGTAGACCCTATATGGGTTTTGAAAAAGAAGAAGTCGTGTGGATTTTGTTTCTAAATTATTCCATTTTTCCGATACGGAAAACGTTAGTTCCACATTCTGGACATGTACCTTTTACGGCAGGACGTCCGTTCTTTAGTTTAGTTTCTTTGGGATCTTTAATGTCCCTTTTTTCGCGGCATTTTACGCAATATGCTGTAACCATTCTAAAAATTGTCAAACATGCTGGTATTTAGGAAGAGCCTGTGAAAATTATTTAACTACAGGCTAGATGTAAGGAAATTTTTTTGTGCCTCAAAAGAAAGCCCAAATTCAAAATTTTTAACGAATGTTAACAAATTTTAGAAAATTATTGCCAAGAATATGTAAAAAAGCAATTTTTCTAATATTTGTTCAATTTTAGAAAATTTCTTCAAAGATTACCAATTATAAACTAGCAGACATTAGAGAAGAAAAATGGCATCAAAAAAAGGAATTGCAATTACATTAATCATTCTAGGTGCAATTACTGGAGCCAGTTTTTTGGTGTGGATGGTTCCACAACAAAATGAAAGTACATTCGTTGTGACAGACTATGAAAATTATTTGGATGGCGCAAAAAGCATTCATGAAGTTTTAGCAAAATCAACAGAATTTGAATATCAAAAACTCCTTGACGGTGAGACAACACCAGAAGATTACATTGAATCAGCTGATATCACATCAACCCAAGTGACAGCTCAGATCAGTGAGTTTGTAACATCAAAGCCACCAGAGCAATGGCAAGAAAGTTACATCAATTACATGGATGCGATGAAGAAATTCAATCTGTATGTTGCAGAGACCAAAGTTTTGGCAAACCTGATTGAAAATCAAGGATCAGAACAAGAAATCACAGAAACCACACAAAAGATAGAAAGTCTCAGAGCAGAGTCATTAGAATTGATCAAACTCTCAGACCAGTCAAGACCATAGCCTCAAAACCGAATTTTACTAATCATATTGGTTGGAAATCGTTAAAAAGCAATTTTACGAAACAAGATGAATGTCTCAACGCTCAGACAAGGTTCAAAAAGATGTCAATGCATCTACTGCCAACAAACTACTCGTAATTTGTGTAGACAGAGATAACGATGTAGGAGAGAAGACAGGTATTCTCACACCAGTAGTTGGAAGAGATGCATGTATTGAAGCAGCACAGAGACTAGCATTAGAGGATCCTGAAGATGCAGATTCTAATTCCATATTTTCAGCAATCAAAACCTATGAAGATTTGATAAGTAAAGGGTATCAAGTAGAAGTTGTTACAGTTGCAGGAGTTAAGGATAGAGGAGTTCAAGCTGATGAAAAAATTCTTGCAGAAACAAGAAAAGTTCTAGATAGATTTTCTGCAAACGGTGCAGTTATTGTTTCAGACGGTGAAGATGATGAAAGTGTCATTCCAGTAATTCAAAATGTTCTACCAGTAGTTTCAGTTCAACGTGTTGTAATGAAAGTAAGTAGAAGTGTAGAGTATTCTTATGCAGTATTTGGAAAATATCTTAAAATGATTGCATATGATTCAAGGTATTCAAAATTTTTCTTAGGAGTTCCAGGAATTCTTTTGTTAATTGGCGGTATTGCATCCGTGTTTGGTATTACTACAGAGATCTTTGCAGTACTTGTCAGTATTTTGGGTGGCGCATTTTTGATAAGAGCATTTGATATTGATAGAGTTTGGTCAAGCTGGTCAAAGCCGACACCGATGGGATTTATCAGAATGTTTACAATGGTCGCAGGAGTATTGTTAATACTATCATCAATTCCAGCTGGAGTTGCATCAATTGATCCACAATTAGCTGAAGCAGATACCACACTGGTTGCAAAGATTACTGATCAAGTAATCATCGGTCAGTTTGTTGGAGGGGTATTGCCAGTACTATGGACAGGACTAGGAGCAATCTTTGCAGGAACATTGCTTAGTAATTGGATTGGAGGAGTACCAAGACAAATCAGCGATATCTTGAGAATAATTGTACTAGTTGCTTTGTATCCAACAATCTACCAATTTACAAACATCATGATTTCTGATGCGAGTCCATTTACACTGATTCCACCACTTTTGGGAGGACTAGCAGCTACTCTAGTTTCAGCCACAATTCTCTTCAAAAAGTACAGAAAACACAAAGACCAAGAGATGGTTTCTGATTAATTTAGACCATCTCTAGGCTGAATTTTGCAAAAACACTGATATCTTTAGTTGTAGACTAACCATCAAAAGGTGAACTGGTATTAGCAAAATCAAAGACGTACTACTTCAGTTATCAGGTCTTTACAAAATTTATGGAAAGAGACTAGAAAGTGAGATTCAGAGTGGAGATATTCCAAATCATGTTGCATTAATTTTAGATGGGAATAGAAGATGGGCCAAAAGACACCTGTCACTTCCAAAGGCAGGACATTGGAGAGGCGCTGATGCAGTAGAGAACCTTCTTGACTGGTGTGAAGAGTTTAACATCAAAATTGTAACATTGTATGCATTATCTGCTGAAAATCTTGATAGAAATGATGAAGAGTTGGATCATCTCTACGAATTGATTCGCATGAGACTAGAAAAGCTATACAACGATCCACGAATTCATCGATCAAAGATGAGAGTAAAAGGAATTGGAAGAATCGAGTTGTTACCTGATTCCATCAAAGAGATTCTGCAAAAATTAGATGATGCCACTAAAGACTATGACAATCATTTCCTAAACATTGCACTAGCTTATGGTGGACAGTATGAATTAGTTGATGCTGTCAAAAAGATTGGTGAGAAAATCAAAGACGGTAAGTTAGATGTTGAAAAGATTACAAAAAAAGAGATAGAGTCAAACTTGTATACATCACACTTGCCACAGTCATCACCAGACATGATTTTGCGAACATCTGGCGAGAAAAGACTCAGTGGGTTTTTGATGTGGCAAAGCGCATACAGTGAATTGGTTTTTATGGATATCTTTTGGCCAGAATTTAGGAAGATAGATTTGATGCGAGCCATTAGAACATTCCAAGAAAGAAAAAGAAGATTAGGAAAATGATTGAAGAGACATCAGCAGGTATAGTATTGTTTAGAAAAGAGGATTCGAAGAATCTGTTTTTACTATTACATTATCCATCAGGACACTGGGATTTTGTAAAAGGTAAAATGGAAAAAGGTGAATCAACACATGAAACTGCAGTAAGAGAAACAAAAGAAGAGACAGGAATAACTGATGTAAATTTTGTAGAAGGATTTGAAGAATGGATAGAATATAATTTTCAATATCAAAAGGAACTTGTTCACAAAAAAGTTGTCTTCTTTTTAGCTGAAACTACAACTAAAGAAGTAAACATTTCGCATGAACATCTTGATTACACATGGATGGATTACAACACCGCGATGGAAAAGACTACTTTTGATAATGCAAAGACGGTACTAACTAAAGCTCAGATGTTACTTACCAAGACTGTCTAACTGCAAGTCTTTTGCAACATCAGTTGGTTTTTTTGCATTAAGAATTGTTCTTCCAACGATTAGATAATTTGTTCCAGCAGAAATAACTTCGCTTGCATTGCCACCTTGTGTTCCAACACCTGGAGAAAAGATACTGAGTTTTCCTCCAGCCTTTTTTGAGCAGTACTGAATAATTTTTGGAAAAGTTGCGCCAACTACAATTCCATCAACTTTGGCCTCAAGTGCCCAATCCAAGAACAGTTGGTAGAGTTGTTGTTTTTTTCTCATTTTGACCTCCATATCATAGGAAAGTTTAGCCTCAGGGGCACTCATGTGACACAAAGTAATGACACCTTTGCCGTTTTTGTGGGCAGATTTTACAAGATTTTTCAAACTATCTAATCCCATGATAGGGTTTGCGATAACTGCGTCAAATCCCATTTTCCACAAATTTTCAGTGGTTACACGATTTGTGTTTCCAATATCATTTAGTTTGATATCTGCAATTGTTTGCAGACCGTATTTGTGAGCTGTTTTGTTTATGTTGAGAACTTGTTTGCTACTTAGTGGAAGTAACAAGTGGAAATTCAGTTTCACTGCACAAAGATATGGATGCAGTTTTTTGATATTAGAGATTGTTTTTGTTTCTAAATTTTTTACAGATGGATCGTAATCATTAGCAAGAATTACTTTGCCATTTGTTTTTGCGATCTGAGATAGTCTAGTTTTGAAGGTGTGCATAATCAACTAGAGGATGAGTGTCTTTTAATTTTATTATTTTGATGTAGGAATAACCGTGCTCTGAAGGGTTGTCAACGAATATGGGTTCAATTACATTGCTAGTGGAGAACTTTAGGAATGGTTTTTCGGGATCACTGTCTAGTAATACATGGCAAAAGTATGATGTTCCTTCTTCATTGAAGTTCATGAAAACACCTAGTAGCCACTTGTCATTGTGAGGGAATAGGAATAATGGAAATGGTATGTCTTCAAAACCCCATGTGAGTTTTGCAAGACTAGACATGTCTTCTAGTTCAATTGGTTGATATCTATCTAAAGTTCCATTTCCTGGTTTCAAAGTTTTTGGAAGTGATTTTATTCTAACAATTGGAGAATACAATTTGCTAGAATCAGATGTGTTGTCTACAATTTCGGATTCTTCTTTGCCACCAGTTAATCCATAACGAAGGTAGTGACCATTATGATCTAGTGGTGTAAAGTATACAATTGGTTTTTCTTTTAGAACATCCATTTGAACTGAAAGAATTTTTCTACCGTCATGATCATGCAAAAATGATACGCGTGGTGCACGCTCAAGTGCACAAACGAGCCTGGTGAATTCTAAAGTGGAGTTTACTTGTATGTATCGAGGTTGTTTGTCAACAGGAGAAGGAGAAACTTGTTCCACGAAAGTAAACGATCGATTAACAAATTAAACTTATCCAAAAAATTGGAGCCTAGTTTCTTCTGTCAATGACATCATCGACAGTTGGTCCTGTTCCAATAATTGTTACAGGCGTGTTTAATTCATCTTCAATATTTTTTATGAATGCTTTAGCATCATCAGACAATTCATCGTACGAAGTTTTTCCTGCGCAGTCTGTAAAGAGTACATCAAGTTTTGTAATTGAGATTTGTGTTGCACCATTAAGCATGATTGCACGCCTAGCTAAATCAAAATCAAAGTCAGCTGCACGACGTTGACGACCAGTTACAGTTCCAAACTCAGACCAGCCTTTCTTTTCTGCTTCCTCAAGTGAGAGTTCTTTGTCAAGAGGACCTGTGCCTACGCGAGTAACATAAGACTTGAAGACAACGATTACTTCATCAACTTTGGTTGGACCTAGTCCAATATCAGCACAGATTCCTGAGGCAGTTACATCTTTTGAGGTTACAAATGGATAGGTACCATGCCATAATGAGAGAAACGTGCCTTGAGTTCCTTCAACTAGGACATTTTCATTTTTGTCTATAGCAGAATTTACCTCAGCTGGAACATCAACAATAATTGAAGACAATGAATCAAAGTCTTTTGCCAGATTCAATACTCTCATTGCCCTATCAGCATTTGCAGGACCAGTTCCTGAACCAGTGCTTCCAATTTTTTCTTTAAGTTCGCCTTTGGAGTCTCTTGCCAAATGAGTCTCTTCGATAACTCCACAGTGCTTGTCAATGAATGCACGTCCAGATACTCCAAAATCATCAATCTCTTTTTGGAGCACTTGAGGATTTATCACAACACCTGGACCAATCATGACTTTGGCATCTTTGTTTAGAAAACCACTAGGAAGCATTCTAACTTTGTAAACTTTGTCGCCATCTTTGATGGTGTGACCAGCATTTGGTCCTGCGCCACCACGAACTATAACTTTGGGATTATCTTTAATTGCCAAATATGAGATGATCTTTCCTTTTCCTTCATCTCCAAAAAATCCACCAACTACAACAGTAGATGTCATAATGTTGAAGTTGACTTTGGTTTATTTAAGCTAAAGTGCTCTTCCATCATTTTATAACCCAGAGTTAATTTTCTAGATCGATGGTCGGAGAGAACTTTGCAGGAAACATCATTGTTAATCTAGCAAATCTTCCAGACTTTTTGCGAAATCCAATTCTGAAAAAACGTATGGTAGAATTTTTTTCATTAGCAAAGCCGGATCAGGATGAAGTAATCAACAATGCATTAGAGGCAGGTCCAACTATTCCATTTCCAAATTTTGCAAAACTCTTCAAAACATGGCTCAAAATTTTGACTACACTTTCTGAAGAACAGCGAGAGGGATTATTTTCAGCATACATTACGGAAGTTGCAGAAAATCCGCAGAAACTAATTACTTTCAATTTAGATGGAATTTTAGAAATCTACATCACTTTAGAAGAAAATGAAAAAGAGATTCTAGCAGAAACTATCAAGAGAATCATCAATAATCTTGATGAAGAGAAAAAGAGAAGAATAATGTTAGTTATTCCCGAAAATGCAAAGAAACACTTGAAGTTTTAAGCGCCTGGTTGTGGTTCATCAGGTTTTCTGTTATCTTCATTGGAATAATCAATAACTTCTCCTTCAGGAGACATTACACCTACAAAGATTTTCTCGTGTTTTTTTAGTAATTTCCTGTGATCAGCCATTGACATGTCAAGTTTCAACTCATTCATCACCATGATTTGATATTCTTTCCACTCAGCCCAACACTTGTTGCATGCTGGGTATTTCTCATTGACTGGACCTAATTGTTCAGTTTCAGGAATTTCATTCTTGCATTTTGTACAAGTACGAGTCATAGAATCTAGAAATTTGAAACTCCTTTTATCTTTTATTGAATGTAAAGTAATAATAATTAACAAAGACGAAATTCTTTATGATAATAAAGTGTCCAAAATGCAAAGAGGATGCAGACTTGTCACCAGATTTTTCATTTGTAAAATGTAGATCTTGTGATTTGGACATGAGTTATGGTGAATACGTCAAATTTGTAGCACATAATGAAGCAACATACTCAGACATACTTGGAGATTATGCAGGAAGTACTGAAGGGCAAACTGCAGGTTCCTTAGATGACTGGGATTAACAAGATGGTAAAATCATTCATCAGATTAAAATAATTAGTTAAGCAGATTTCTAAACATCATTGGAATTTCTTTTAGAAAATATACTTAACCTCATAGGATTTTTGGTAGGACTTGGAATTGGAATAATGTCACTAATTGGATTTCGAAATACAGGTAGTCCAACATTATTTAGATTGTCAATTGCATTTTTCTCAATCAGCATAGGTTTCTTTGTTATTTGGGCAGGATACATGGCAGAAGACTTTGTGATAAAGTCGGGCAACATTGAAAGATGGATACAAACTTTGGGAATTGCAATTCAAACAGTTGGATACTTTTTCATTGCATTCTCACACAGTATCAAATCGTTTTTCCCAAAATCAAATTACTTTAGATCAGTTGGGATCTTACCATTCTTTTTGGTTTCATCAGTACAGTTAGAACACATCTTTAGATCAATTTCATTCATCTTGCTTGCATATGGTGCAATCGAGACAATGTTGTCTTATCTTGATAATAGAAACAAGGGTGCAATTTCAGTTTCAATCGGATTGGCATTATTGGCGCTTGGAGAATTCCTTGGATGGTACTCTTTTGTATTCCCTGAATCAATTCTGTATTCTGTCTCAATGGTGATCAAAATTGGAGGATTGATTGCATTATTCATCCCAGTTAGCAAGGTTCCATTAACCAAGATAAAATTCGATGAAGGATTAGAGTAATTTTTCAATCTAGGCTCAAAATTTTCCAGAATCCAAAATTTGTTAAATTTTTTTATCTTTTTGGTACATTACACAATATCATCGTCCTATCATAGAAATTCTCAAAATAATTAGTAAGAAATGGCAGAGTATAGAACTCATATGAAAATTATTGGCGACATTCTAGCTACTACCAGAGATGACCTTCAAGATGAGGATGGAGCAACAGTAACTTATCTGATTAGAAAAGCAAACATTTCTCATTCCAGAATTTCAAGAATTCTAAAAACTCTAGTTTCTCAAGGTCTTTTGGAACAAGTCGACAGTCAAGGTTCTAACAAATACAAAATCAGTCAAACAGGAAGAGAGTTCCTTCAAGCATATTACAAATTTACAAGCTTTGCAGACAACTTTGGATTAAGTATCTAATCTTCATCCAAGTCATCTAATTCATCATCAAAGTCATCTTCAAAATCGGTGTCATGATAATCTTCGCTAGACATACGTAACCATAGAAAAAATTTGATGTTAAAAACTTTTCAAAAGAAAATGGTAATTAAACAAAAAAACTGAGAGTAATCAATGAAAGTAAACTGTGACAAGCAAGGAATAGAACAGGCATCCAAAATAATTGAGGATGGCGGAATTGTTGTTTTTCCAACAGACACTGTTTACGGTATAGGATGCAACCCTTACAATAAAGAGTCTGCAAAAAAAGTTTACGAGATAAAGTCAAGAGACTTTTCAAAACCATTTCCAGTTCTAGTTTACTCCAAAGAGATTGCCAATCAGATTGCAGAGTTTGATGAGATTTCAGAAAAACTTGCTGAAAAGTTTTGGCCAGGCAATCTAACAATTCTTTTGAAACTTAAAGATTCTAAACTAAAAGAATCGTTAAACCTTTCAGACAAGATTGGATTACGAGTTCCAAATCACGAATGCACATTAGCATTGTTAGAAAAATGTCATTGCCTAATTGGAACTAGTGCAAATGTTTCAGGGCAATCATCATTTTTTGATCCTGCTGAATGTATCAAAAGTATAGAAAATTATGATGTCTTTGTTGATGGGGGAACAATTACAAGCAAAGGAGAATCAACCATTATCCAGATAGAAGATGGTGAGATCAAAATTATCAGAGAGGGTTCTTTAAGTAAAGAGGAGATTTTCAAAGTATGAATCTAATAGTTACTTGTGCAAGACACCTAGAACCTGAAACAGAAGAGGAGTTGAGGGGATTTTTAGATGAATTTGGGGATTCTGATCCCAAAGTTACAATCACAAGCATGTCAGGCATACTTACCGCAGAGACAAAGTTAGAACCAGTAGAAGTGGTAAGAAAAATCAAGGAGATGCTTCTTGATGAGCCTTGGAGTGTTAGATATTGTTTGAGAATCATTCCGATTCAAAGAATAGTTGAGACAAAAATTGAAGAGATAGAAAAAGTTGTTGAAGAACTATCTGAGAATATTTCCAAAGATGAAAAATACAGAATATCAATTGAGAAAAGAAATTCAGACATTTCAAGCCAGGATATCATTAAAAAAATTGCAAGCAAGATAAAGAGTCAGGTATCATTAGAGTTTCCTGAGAAGGTCGTTCTAATTGAGATTCTAGGTAACAAGACTGGGATTTCCGTTCTAAAAAAGTCAGATATTTTGAGTACAGAAAAGACTAAACGCAGTATGTCAGAGTAGAACTGCTGCCTTTTCAACAAGAATATCTTCTAGTGCGTTTTTGGAATAAACAGAATCAAGTTGTTTTTTTGATATATTGAAAGACTTTTTCAAGAATGCCTCGTTACTTTTTGAAAACAACGGAATGGTATATTCAGACAATTCTTTGTACAACGAATCAAGACTAGTTTTGCTTCCAATTGCAATTAACAGAAAATCAGTTTTTGGTTTAATTCCTGCAGAAATAATTGCAGTTGAGATTTGTTTTGATATTGCAAAGCGCATCAAAATATCAGTTTCAAGTTTGTTTGATAGTAGAACATCATTTTTTTGAGACTCTAGTGACAGAGATAATATTTTTTTGAGATGAGAATCATTGAGTACAAATTTGCTTGATACTGCTTGAAGTTGGATTTTAGGAAATTTTTCTCTAAGATTATCAAGGAATTTTACATCAATGTCACTTTTGCCTTTGATTTGGACAACCTGAATCTGTTTTGATGCAATCTTGTAGAGCAGTTTCTTTGATGCACCTCCATGAATCACAGGAATGATACTGACAACATCATCATTTTTGATCACAGTTGATTTTCCATCAAGTGCTGAAGAGTCGACACCATTTACGGCAATCAAGATATTTTCAGTGTCAAGTTTTGGGGAATCGTCTGGTTTTCTTTCCAATAATGCATCAAGTAATTCTGTAATTGTGATATTGGATTTTTCAAGTTCCAACTTTTCTGTTGAAAATGATTTTTTGGCACCTCCAACAAGTTTTACAGTAATCATTATGATGTTTTGGTAAAAGTTTGAAATTAAAACTTTAGTGATTATTCAGACTTCTCTTCTGTTGTTTCAGGAGTTGCTTCAGCAGCAGGTGCTTCAGTTGTTTCAACAGGAGTTTCTGGTTCAGGAGTTGCTTCAGCAGCAGGTGCTTCAGTTGTTTCAGGAGTTGCTTCAGCGACAGTCTCTTCCACAGGAGTTTCCTCAACTGGTTCAGGTTCTGCTTGAGCTAGTTGTTCTTGAGCTTTGGAGGCTTGTGCTTGTTTTTGTTTTTGTTCTCTAATCTCTTTTTTGATATAGTTTGTAATGTAACCTGCAATCTCATTTTTTAATCCCTTTGAGCGGACAATTGAAACTTGATCTAGAACTTTTTTGTTGTCAGCAAAATCTTCACCGAATTTAGACTTGTGATTATCCAAGACTTCGTATGAAAGACGCTTTATTCTGTCCACGAATCGTCTAAAGATTAGGGTGTTTTATATCTATATTCCAAGATATGCGTTTGAATTTTTTTCTAGCAGTTTGGCAGTCTCATCAAATGATTTTCCAAGAACTTTTGAGGCACAAAAGATTACGCTGGGGATAAAGCCAATATCAGCAGATTTCATCTCAAAGCATCTAGAAAATCTAACAGGACCATCAGTCTCAACTAGAATTTTTGATTCATCACTTTTTGATAGTAAGGTCTGCTTGTCATTTGCATAAACCATCACAGGTCCAAATGAAACAAAAAATCCCATATCCATAGCCTTTGCTAGTTGTTTTTTGCTTCCATCAAACCAGTGAAGCAGAGCATGTTTGGTTTCATATGAGGTCATGATTTGAAAAACATCATCCAAACTCTTTCTTGTATGAATTGATACGGGTTTGTTGAATTTCTCTGCGCAAGACAGTAGAGTTTCAAAAACAAGAGTTTGTCTTTTAGTATCTTCATCATTATTAGCATAAGTTGGATCCAAACCTATTTCTCCAATTCCTGCAAGAGTGTTGTGATTGTTTTCTATCATGCTGACAACTTTTTCTAGTTCATCACTTGCACATTCGGGATGAATTCCAATAAATGGTAAAACTAGTTCACTTTTTTTTGCAAGCTCCAAAGTTTCTAAAGAGTTTTTTACATCCATAGATACGCAACATGCTTTGATTTTTAATGAGTTCATCTCTTGTAAAATAAAATCCATATCAGGATTGTACTGTGGATCAGAGAGATGAATATGAGAATCAAAATACCAAGTCATTTTCTTGATCAATTCTTAAAATAGTCTGTATAAATCGATTCCTTAGTGATATTTTTTCACTCATTATCTTTTTTCGCAAAAAATGAAAAAAGGATTCATGAAATCATCAGAATTAGGACTATCTGCAATGTATAGAATTCTAAAAAAAGCAGGTGCTGAAAGAGTAAGTGACGAGTCTGCTGATGAATTAAGAAGAGTCATCGAAGAAGTGGCAAACGGCATTGCAAAAAGTGCAGTCGATATGGCATCTCATGCAGGCAGAAAAACTGTCAAAGGAGAAGATGTGAAACTGGCTTCAAAACCATTTAACAAATTCTAATCTAAAAACTAGAACTATTTTGAATTTAGTTAAGCATCAATTAGCAAAACAGGGCACTTTCCAATCTCGACAATTTTCCTAGAAACACTACCGAGGGACAAAAGTTTCTTAATTCCAGATAATTTTCTCCTTTTTGCCATTACAATTAGATCAAATTTTTGATTTTTCACATATTTTGTAATTAGCTCATCAGGATATCCAATTACAACTTTGTGTGAGATTTTGATATTTTGGGATTTGTAATATTCGATTCTTTTTCTCATCTCTTTTTGACTATTGATTACAGATTGTTGTGCTGCTTTTTTGAATTCTTTAATCAAGGCTTTACTTTCGCTACCAGATAATGCAAATGTTGGAGGTCTTTGGAGTTGTTCAACTACATGTAAAACTAAAATCTCTGAAGAGTCAAATTTTGCAATATGTACGGCGTGCTTTAGTGCTTTATCTCCTGCAGGTGTACCAGCATGTGGAACAAGAATTTTTTTGTACATCATTTCACCACAGTTACAGGGGCTTTTGCCTTGTGCAATACAAAATTAGATGTGCTACCGAAAAACAATTCTTTTGGAAATCCCATTCCTCTAGAACCAATTACAATTTGATCAATCCTATTTCCGGGATTGTTAGCAAATGTGGTTAAATCAATACCTGAAGTGTGACCTCCAATAACAACGCCTTTAAATTCAATTTTGTTTTTTTCTACTTTTTTCTGAGCGACATTCATTAACTTTCTTGCTTCATCTTTCCATTCTTTAGTTGGAAGAATAGGTGCACGAACTGCAGAAAATGCACCAAAAGTTGTATCACTATGAACACCAACAATTGTGGCACCGGATTGTTTTGCAAATGAAATTGCTTTATCTAATCCCCTTAAGGAATTTTTAGAACCATCCAAACAAACCATAATTCTTTTTGCCATATATCATCGTGTTTTTTCTCCTATTTTTATATTCAGAGAAAACATGATTTTCAATTGCAAGTTTTTGAATAATTACGGTATCATCACAAGGGTTTAATTGTTCATTTTGTGTTTTTCAAAACGGTACTCTGGCAGAACGGTTATGCGTGGGCCTGCAAAGCCTATACAAGGGGGTTCGACTCCCTCGGGTACCTTTACTCAACAATAACTTTGCCTTCCATCCAAGGATGAAGGGTGCAAAAATAATCATAGGTTCCTGATTCATCAAAAGTTAGAGTGTAGGAATCAAAAGGATCCAAGTGTCCGCTATCAAAAAGATCTATTGGTGCATCATAAAATCCAGATGTGACGCTGTGAAATGCTGAATCTTCATTTACCCATGTAACAGATTCGCCTGCACTAACTGTAACCACAGATGGAATGTAACATCTGTCTGTCTCCTCACAGCCAGGTCGTGAAACTTTGGTTGGCATGACAACATCACCACCATCCATTACATCAGGTTGAATTTCTCCTTGCATTGAAAATGTGGGTTCAGTATTTGATTCAGGAGATGGTTCTGGTTGAGGCTCCATCTCAGCTGAAAATGCAACAGCTAGTGAGACAATGATCACTATACCAATTATGCTTGAAGCAATTATTTTTTTTATCAAATCTATTCACATCCAGAACTGAGTTATAACATAGTTACCCTAGTCTCTAAATATATAGCATTTTAGAAAAGTAAATTGTCGCAAAATGGAAACGGGTTACTTGAATACATACCTGGCTCACACACACTCTTAGTTCAAAAAAATTCCAGTCCGCCTTTAGAAGGATTTGAGGAAAACATTAGAGAAAGCATACACGAATACGCTGAGAACTCTAAAAGCGACGTTGAAAAGGGAAACAACTTTCTTCAATGGATTCTGACTAGAGTCTTTGAGGCTACAGAAGACGATGCAGCTGATGCAATTGTAGATGGTGCAAACGATCTAGGCATTGATGCATACTTGCCAGTAGATTTTTCAGATAATACAATTAGATTATTTCAATCAAAATATGGTACATCTCATTCACTTGAAGCCATTGCAAAATTCAAGGAAGATGCAAAACGACTATTTGCAAAAGATGTTACAAAGATGAGACCAGAGTTAGCACAACTGGTTACAAAAATTAAAGAAAAGAATCTCAAAGTAAAGTGCTGTTATGTTACAGACCAAAAGGTGGACTACCATGATGACATTGTTGAAGTGATTGATGAAGAAAAAATCATTCAAAAGTTATGGGACAGAATCAAAAAGCCAGCTGCAGGCAAAAAATCATCAATACGACTAGAAAAGATGCTCAGACATGAGAATACCATTCTAGGAATTCTAAAACTACGCGAACTAACAGAATTTGTAAGCAAGAATAGAGACTATGTCTTTGAATCAAACATTAGACAATGGATGCAGTTCAAGACTACAGTTAACAAAGGACTAAGAGATACACTGCAAAGCAATCCAAACAAATTCTTCTTTTACAATAACGGAATAACAATTGTTGTTAGTGATTTTTCAGAATTAGGTGAGAACATGATTGAGCTACATGCACCACAAATTGTAAACGGTGCTCAAACATCAAATTCAATTTTAGATCATTCAAAGAGAACAAAGAACATGGATGGTTCCATGACAGTTACAATAATCAAAGCAGATGATGAGCAAGAACAAAACAACATTACAAAATATAGAAACTCACAAAACTCTGTCAGAGGAAAAGACTTGGTTTCCTTGATGGACTTTCACAAGTCAGTAAAGTCACAACTCAAAAACTGTGGATACTTTTATGAGATTCAAGCAGGTTCCTTTGACACAAAATCAAAATCAAAACAATGTGAGTATGCAGGTGATACTACATACAACAACTATCTTCCAGACAATCACAAAAAAGTAATTGTTGCAAAAGATGCAATTCAATCCCTAGTTGCAGGAATCGAACAGAGACCAACTGAAGCATACAGTTCACCAGCTCAGTTCCTTCCAAGAGGAAGCAAGTATGATGATGTCTTTAATGATAATCTAAAAGATGATTACAGAATTTTGTTGTATCCATACTTGGTAAAAGAGTATGCAAAAAAATCTCTAAAGTATGGTAAGAAAGGTGGTCACAAGACAAAGAGATACGCAACTCTGTTCTATGTCGCAGTGTACTTTAGAGTTCTACAGAAAAGCATTCTCGAAACAAAGGGAGATTTCAAGGGAGATATTCGAAAAATAGAGCCAATATTTCGCAGTTTCAAACTTAATTCCAGAATTTTAAAGCTAGCAGACGTCATTGTTACTAAATTCCTCGAAGACACAGTTGTTGATGATGAGATTGAGATGGCAAACACAAAGCACAATTTCTTTTCTCAACATGTTTGGAATGATACCATGCTTCGAGTGATTGATAAAAAAATCAGACAAGAAGAAGACGAAATCTTGGCATTAAAGAAGCTAACAAGTAATTTGTTATAGGCAGAGTCCAACCAAGTAAAAATCTTGCAGGAGGTTTACATTGGTCAGACGCTACCTGATGTTCCTAAAAATAGGTTGTATTTAACATAATTTTCATCTCTATTCGGGAATGTTTTTTATATCGTTTCAAAAGAGCAGAAATCACTTTGGGTTCAAAAGACAAATGTGCAATTTGTAGTGAAGAAATCAAACTACCATTCAATCCAATGAAAGAATGGAATATTGAGGGTATGCTTTGCGGAGATTGTTATTCAAAACAACTACACGACTATTATCCCGGAGATCACATTAGAGTAAACAAAGAATTAGACTAGAATTATTCTAATTTATTTGCATTAAAACAATCTTGTACAAGAGGATCATCTTTTGCATCTTTTTCATCTAAGAATACAATGTCAGTGATTGTTTTCTTTCTTTTTAGCAAGTTTACTTGGAATGAAGAGAACTTTTTGCAATCACATTTGTTGTACAAACATTCATCATTATCATTTTCATCGTGATCAACTGCCTCATGACCACAGTTACACAATGCATCCTTTTTGACATCCTTGAGAGACTTGTGTGCATATGTTCCTAATCTTAGATATGCTTCTCCACCATGACCTTTCTTGAATCGCTCATAGTGTTCAGATTTTTGCAAGAGTTTGTAAAATGACATGTTAGATTCAGGCTTTTGGGAATCTGCACCCATGATAAACCAGTACTTTTCACCAGTTTCGACAAATCTGATCTTAATGGTTGGATCGATCCAATAACGAATTGTATCATGCCATATGGAAGCATACTCTTTTCTGCTTGAAACTAGTGGGGCAACATTCATTCGCAGATCGTAATACCTGTAAGCAATGCCTTCAAAGTCATCAAACCATTCAATTGCAGACATTGATGGAAATTTGGCTTAGAGATTATTTATCTGAAGTGAATTTGTAGTAATACCCTTATATCTGAGTTTTAGAATTAAGTACGTATGACTTCCTATAGAACAAGTATGCAAATTGTTGCTGATTTGTTGACTGTTACTGAACAGTCTGGACAGGAAGGCATCAAGACAACCTCACTTCTAACAAAGGCCAATTTATCACATTCAAGACTATCCAAATTCTTGGAGAACTTGACTGGAGCAGGTCTAATCAACAAAATCGAATTTGACGGAAAAAACACTTTTGTAATTACACCAAAAGGAAGACAATATCTCGAGTCTTATGCAAACTTTTCAAGTATTGCTGAATCATTTGGTTTAGAACTCTAAAACCTATTTCTTCTTAGATTTTCTCTTAGCATTTGCTGCCTGTCGTGCTTTCTTTTCCTTGTAGGAACTATACACGACAATAATGATGATTCCTGCTATTCCACCATAAAACAAAGGTGGAACGAATCGAAGGTCACCAGTATTTGGGTCAAAAAATGAAATTGCAATAGTAACTACCATAAAGATCAAAATTACTGTAAGATACTTGTCCATGATTTCATTTAATTTACAAAACCATATATCTTTTTGAAGATCTCAGAGAAAGCATGGCAAAAATGCTAGAGCTTGGCGGATTAGTTTTGATAGGAATCATGTTTGCAAGCTTTGTAGGAGCGTTTCAACCTACAATTGAACCTGGATTGTCACCACTCTTTTGGGGATGTGCAGGAGCTGCTCTAACAATTATCATGTACAGAAAGTTCAAGAGAAAGAGAGAAGAAGAATCTGAATAAAATAAATCCATAAAATGTTAGGATCTGATCAACATTTGATCAACCGACAGATCTATAAAGGACAATTTCAGGTTACTAATGAGAGGAACATGGCAGAACAAACAAAACAATGGTGGGAAGGTTTAGGAAAAGAACTGGAAATAGACATTGAAACTCTTGATGAATAAAATTCTTAAATTTACAAATATTTTCTAAAAATAATTTACAAGCCTCGGACGGGATCTGAACCCGCGACCTAACGCTTACGAGGCGTTCGCTCTACCAGGCTGAGCTACCAAGGCACGTTTGGGTAAAGCCATCAGAGTTAATAAAAAGCCTTTCTGAGTTGGATTGATTGAAAAAAACAATTTCTGGAATTAGAGGAATTTTTGGAGAGGATCTTAATCTCAAAGATGTACTAGAATTTTGCAACAATTTTTCATCATTGATCAAGTCTGGCAAATGTGTAATAGGAAAAGACACCAGACCATCAGGTTTCATGATTAAAGAGACTGCAAGTGCAGCACTAATGAAAAATGGAATTGATGTTTTTAATTTAGGAACAGTTCCAACTCCGGTAGTTTTTAGAGAAGCAAGAAAGTATGGTGCAGGAATTGTTGTTTCATCTTCTCACAATCCGATTCAGTGGAATGGATTAAAGTTCATCATCGAAGGAAGGGGAATAAACGAAAAAGAACTCCCACAAATCATTGAAAAACAAGAGATCCCAAAGACAAAGATCGGTTCAGAAGAAGACATTTCATCATCATACATTGAAGATGCTGCAAAAATCATAGGAAGTTTAGATACTCAACCTGAAATTGCAGTAGATATCGGAGGCGGTGCTGCCAGAGGATTTGCGCCTGAACTGCTTGAATCAATTGGTTGCAAGGTTCAGGTCTTAAATGAAAACCTTGAAGGATGTTCAAGAGGTCCAGATCCCACAGCAGACAACTTGAATGATCTTGTTTTGGCATCATCACACAAAGAGATTGGTTTTGCATTTGATTTGGATGGTGACAGATTGGTTGTAGTAAGAAACGGAAAGAAGCAAACACCAGATGTTACATTGGGATTAGGAGTTGCAAAGTCTTTGGAACTTGGATACAAGAAATTTGTGTTAAGCATTGACACTAGTGTTTCAGTTGAGAAATACATTAAAGAAAATGGTGGAACAGTTCAGCGAACCAAAGTTGGAGAAGCAAACGTCATTGAACAAATGATAAAAGATAATGCACAAGCTGGAGGAGAAGGAAGTAGTGGAGGTTTCATTCTTCCAGAGTTTAATTATTGTAGAGAAGGAATTCTAACTAGTGGATTGATTTCATCAATGCTTGGAACTGCAAAGTTTGATGAAGTTTTGAAATTTATGGAAAGCTATTACCAAATTAGAGACAAGACTGCAATCGATGCACAGTTGCATGACAAAGTAATAGAGAAAGTAAGTTCTACATTTTCAAATGACTATTCAGAAGTAATTACATTAGATGGAGTAAAGGGAATCATTGATGAGAACAGTTGGGTGTTGATAAGAAAATCAAACACCGAAGATATCATTAGAGTTTCAGCTGAATCAAATGACGAGACAAAATGCAAACAAATTGTTAAAGACACGGTACAATTGGTGAATCAAAGTTATGAACAAATTAGATGAGTCTGAGATTATCAAAATTTTTCAGAGAAAGCTAGGATGCAAGAACTTTGTTTCTGAAGATGTAGAGAGTTTCAAATTAGCAAAACCAAACATCATAGCCAAAACGGATACACTGGTAGAAAGTACAGACATTCCTCCCAAGATGAAACTAGATGAGGCTGCAAGAAAGAGCGTGGTGGCATGTGTGAGTGACTTTGCTGCCAAAGGTGTAAAGCCAGAATACGGCATAATTTCAGTCAATTTTCCTTCAAGTGTTACTCGTGCAAAGATTGAGGAGGCAGCTAGTGGTTTTAGAAAGGCATGCAATGAGTTTGGAATTTCCATTCTCGGAGGCGACACAAATGCAGGAAGAGAGATTGTGTTTACTGTATGCCTGTTTGGAAGTGCTCAGAGAATAGTCCCCAGGAGAGGTGCTAAAAATAAGGATCTGATTTTTGCAACAGGACCATTTGGTTACACTGCAGCAGGTTTGGCAATACTGCTCCACAAAAAGAAAGGAAAGAAAGAGTTTGTCAAAAAGGCAATTCAATCAGTGGTTCATGCAAAACCAAGAGTGCATTTTGGATTAAGGAATAGAAATTATTTTTCATCTGCAATGGACTCTAGTGACGGACTATCCACGACACTAAACGAGATGTCAAAGCAATCAAAAAAGAAATTTGTCATCACAAATTCCCCTCACAAAAAAGATGTAGAGGAATTTGCAAAGTCGAATCTAGAAAAACTAGTTTTTCATGGAGGAGAAGAGTACGAGTTTGTGTTCACTATTCCTCCAAAACACAAAGCAACCATACTAAGAAATGCAAAATTGCTCAAAACACCAATCATTGAAATTGGTCATGTTACTACTGGCAAGGGAGTTGTTATTCAAAGAGACAACAAAGAAACTCTTTTGAAAGACAAGGGCTGGAAACACTTTGGATAATTATTCGTCGTGTGATACATCTCGCTCTACATTGTTGACAATACTAAAAACAGATTCTGCAGGCAAAACTTCGACACACTCTGTAATCCACAAGTTATCAAGGTAAAGTAATCGGTTTCTGTCATCTTCAGGCAAGTCGTCGGGGTGAGATTCGGGGTACAGTGTATGCATTTTGTATCCTTCATTTGCAATTTGTTGGCACTTTTTTTCTTGAGGAGATAGAATCACTTCATTGATCGGGGTCAGAGATTGCATAGCCATTGAACCAAACAGGGCAGCTGCAATTGCAACACCAATTGCCAGAAACAAAATGTTTGCCATACAGGAATTTGGTTTTTTTAGTATAAGTAGAATGGTCGTTTTTAGCCCAAGTGGCCAAATCAAAGCAAAATGGCAAAATCAATGTTTTTTAAACCCCTTTAGGTGTGAGTAGTCATTGTCAGAAACTGAAGCCCAAGTTGAGGAAGTAGAAGCACCAGTCGAAGAGACTGAGGCACCTGTAGAGGAAGTAGAATCCGAAGCAGTAGAGGAAAAATCCCAACCACAGGCAAAGAAAGAAGAGGGCCCAGAAAAATGGGGTATCGCTCACATTTACAGTAGTTACAATAACACAATCATTCACATGACCGATCTTACTGGCGCAGAAACTGTTTCCATCAGTTCTGGTGGAATTCACGTCAATGCAGACAGATACGAGTCATCACCATTTGCTGCAATGAAAGCTGCAAATCAAGTTGTAGAATCTGCAAAGACAAAAGGATTCACTGGATTCCACATCAGAGTTCGTGCTGTTGGTGGAGTTGGTTCAAGAGTTCCAGGTCCAGGTGCACAAGCTGCAATCAGAGCACTAGCAAGAGGCGGATTTAAGATTGGAAGAATTGATGATGTTACACCTATTCCTCATGACACCACTAGAAAGAAGGGTGGAAAGAGAGGAAGAAGAGTCTAGGTAACAACTCTAACCTTTACTTCACAATTTTTAGAAGCAAAATAATCTCGCATAAATTCTGCAAACTTTTCTTCTGGTTTTGATCTGTATCTAGAAATCATGTCAGCAAACTTTGTTGCAATGCCATCATGCAAATCTGATTTGAATGCAATCTGAAAAAAAGTCCAACCAAAGTTTTGTTTTGGTTCACTGAACAGGTATCCATTGTATGCACCAGTTAGAGACTCCATGTGGGACAGAGCTCTTTTGATGTTAAATGCATCATCTGAATAATTTTTTGTAGAAATTTCTAGTGTGATTGCCATTACTCTTCATCCTTTGATTCTTTGCTAAGTTTATCAGTTAATGAAACAAATTTTCCGTCTTGCTCTACATTGATTTTAGTTTCCATTCTAACGTTTAGTCCAACTGTTCTAAACAGTGCCAAGAGTTTTCCACCATCAAGAGTTTCATTTAGCTCTCCTGATTTGATTAGTTCAGATAATTTTTGTACAATCATTGTTGTTTCGTTTGGAAATTGAGATTCAGCATTTTGTAAAACTTCCATTCCCCTAAATCCCAAAACTTTGATTAGAACATCTCTAGGATTTTCTTGAGTTTGCTCCTTTGGTTGCTCTGCAGCTTTTTCAGAATCATTTCTAGTGCTGATATTTTTTTGCATCTCTGCAAGGCGTTTTGCTTTTAGTCTCTCTAGTTCTGAATCGTCGCTCAACCTTTAATCACACCTATAGGCACTAATTTTGCTACCTTGGTAGCAATTCCCAGATTGTGAGAGACATTAACTACAGCATCTACATCCTTGTAGGCTTGAGGAGTCTCTTCCACAACTCCATCTCTGGTTAATGCCTTGATAAAGATGCCCTTGTCATTTAGGGATTTTTTAACATCATTTTCAGTGTAATTTCTTCTTGCCTTGGAACGAGACATTGTTCTTCCTGCGCCATGGGCAGTAGATCCAAAGCTCAAGTCCATAGAGTTTGGCTGTCCAAGTAGAATCCAGCTTGCAGTACCCATGGAACCTGGTACCAGTACTGGTTGTCCCAGATGACGATACTTTGAAGGAATCTCATCTCTGTTTGCAGGAAATGCTCTGGTTGCACCTTTTCTGTGGACAACTAGTTTTCTTTCTTCACCGTTTACTTTGTGCTTTTCAACTTTGGCAATGTTGTGTGCAACATCATAAACTAGTTTCATGTCAAGATCAGATTCTGATTGATTAAACACACGTTCAAAAGATTTTCTTGTCCAATGAGTAATCATCTGTCTGTTGCTCCATGCAAAGTTGAGAGCTGCAAACATTGCTTTTCTGTAAGACTCTCCTTCTTCTGAAGTATTTGGAACACATGCAAGTTCTCTGTCTGGTAAATCGATATCATACTTTGACATTGCTTGCTCTGATACTCTAAGATAATCACTGCAAACTTGATGACCGAAACCTCTTGAACCACAGTGAACTAGAACTGTAATTGTTCCTTCTTTGATTCCCATCTTTTCTGCAGCTTCATGATTGTGAACTTCGGCAACTTTTTGGATTTCTAAAAAGTGATTTCCAGAACCCAGACTGCCAAGTTGTGGGGCTCCTCTCTTTCTTGCTTTATCTGAAACTTTGTTTGGGTCTGCATTTTTTATCTGACCATTCTCTTCGCAAACATCAGAATCATTTGTTGAACCATAACCATGATCAATTGCCCAGTTGACACCATTCACTAGAACTTCGTCTAGTTCTGAATGACTCAGTTTAACGGCACCTTTGGAGCCTACACCAGAAGGAATTGAGCTAAACAAATCAGTTACCAAATCTTTTAGCTTTGCACGAACTGCTTCTTCTGTTAAATTGGAGCGAAGTAATCGTACTCCACAATTAATGTCATAACCAACACCGCCTGGACTGATCATTCCTTCTTCGGCATCCATTGCAGCAACTCCACCTACTGGGAAACCATAACCTTCGTGTCCATCAGGTAAAACAACACTGTGTCCAACAATTCCAGGAATAGATGAGACGTTTCTTGCTTGCATAATGGTTCTATCAGTTAGCATTTTGTCAAGTAATGCCTCATTTGCATAGATTTTGACTGGAACTTTCATTCCTAAATTAGAATCAGCATCAATTTGGTATTGATTTTCTCCAATCTTCTTTGGAGTCATATTACTCATACAATATCAAAAGTGTCTAGTTCCAATTTTAATCTTAAGTAGAATGATGATTTTATTTTTTGAAAATCATACAAAGTGTTTAAGTTTGATTGATGTGATGTTAGTTTATGGGAAATGATCCTTTTTGTCACTGCGGTTCATGCGGTCATGAAAAAGTAGAAGAGTGTTATGCAAAACAATGCAGTTGTTGTTTGTCTGATCATCAAGGCTCTTTTGGAAGTAACAGATAGTCATTTCATATTTGAAATTGACAATAGGACTTATCTAGTATAATTGCCATCTACAAAACATGGTTAGAGCAAAGTTAACTGAAGAAGAAAAGGAAAAACAAAAAGAAGAGCAAAAGACTAGAGCAAAAGCATCAAGAGCAGCAAGAAGAAGTGGCAAAAGCATGAAAACAGAAGGCAAAGTAAGCAAATCAAAGCAGAAAACAAAAGAAGCAAGATCTCAAAAGAAAGTAGCCACAGTCAACAAATCACGACGCTAGTCAAAGAGTAGATTTATTTTCCAATAAGTTCAGGCTGAATTATTGGCAATTCTACCTATTGATAGTGGTCGTTATGGCACTAAAGAGATGATGGAAATTTTTAGTGAGCAGAACAAAGTCAACTATCAATTGGAAATTGAGGGAGCTGCTGCAATTTCACAAAGTGAAATCGGAATGATTTCAAAAAGTATTGGTAAAGAAATTCACAGAGCAGCAACATCAGGTAAAATTACTGCAAAAAGAATCAAGCAATTGGAAGCTAAAAGTGATCACGACACTGCAGCTCTAGTTGAATCACTAAGTGAAAAGTGCAGTAAGAATGCAAGACCATGGATTCACTATGGTTTGACAAGCAATGACTTGGTAGACACTAGCAATTCAATGCAGATGCGAGATGCATTAAACATCATCGAACCAAAAGTTGCAAAGATTGCATCCATTTTAGCTAAAAAGGCTGTAAAGCATTCTAAAATTCCAGCAGTTGGCAGAACACACGGACAACATGCCAGTATCATTTCATTTGGATTAAAATTTGCAAACTGGGCAGCCGAGATGGCAAAGCACGTTGAGAGAATCGAGGAAATCAAGAAACGAATTTTGATTTGCAAGACACTGGGTGTTGTTGGAACAGGTTCTCTGATGGGTGCAAAGTCACTTGAAGTTCAGAGACGAGCTGCAAAGAGATTGAAACTATACCCTGCTGAAGTTACAACTCAGGTTGTTCCAAGGGAGAGATATGCCGAGTATGTATTTGAATTGGCTTTGATTGGTGCAACACTGGAAAAAATTGCAATTGAGATTAGAAACTTGCAGAGAACAGAAATCGGCGAGGTTGCCGAACAGTTCAAGAAAGGACAGATGGGAAGCAGTGCAGTTCCTGTAAAGAGAAATCCAATCAAAAGTGAGCGTGTATCATCATTATCTAAACTAGTGCGCAGTCAAGTTGCATTGTCATTTGAGAACATTCCTCTATGGCACGAGCGTGATTTATCCAATTCAGCTAATGAGCGATTTGTAATTCCCACAGTATCCATTCTAGTTGACGAGATGCTTGAAACTATGACTAGAATTGTTTCAAATCTGCTAGTCAATGAGAAGAGAATTGTAGATAACCTCTACATCACAAAGGGACAAATCTTTGCAGAGTTTGTTTTGGAGGCACTAATCAAGAAAGGAGTTCCAAGATTTGTTGCATACAGAGATGTTCAGCGAGTTGCATTTTTGGCAAACGACAAGGGAATGTTCTACAAAGACGCAATCAAAAACGACAAGGCATTCACATCAAAGTTAACTGAAAAAGAGATTGATGCAATATTCTCACCTGAAAAACACTTGGGCGCATCACCTAAAATTATCAGCAACGTAAACCAGTCTGTTCATAAAACAGTAAAGAAATTCATCTAGACTAGATTTCAACACATTCTTTAGTAGAAACTAAATCCAAATTCTCTTTTTGAAATAGTAGAGCCAAATTGCAGATACTGCAATCAAAGCAAATCCCAATATCAAATTCATGGAATACTCGAGGTGTTGCTTTTCTTCAATTTCATTTTCTTGGAAATCTTGTATGAATGGTTTCTTTGTGACAGGGTTAAGCAGAACCTCTGAAGGATTGAATTGATCAGTCAGAAATGGCACGTCAGATGTTTCAATTATTCCCGTGTAGAAGTGCTGTTGTTTGCTCAGTTCATCACTCAAATAGTCAACAGGGCTGTTCTTTGATTTTTCCAAAAGAAGCAATCTATCAAACTCGTAAGGCTGGTTTGATGAAACTACCATAATATTTTGAAGATTTGTAGGTTTTTCCTCAGTTGGAAAGACGTATGCAACTGGGAATGTCTCTTGCAGTGTTTTGTAAATTGACCTTACTAGAGGGGAGTTATTTCCCTCAATTGAGCCCAGCAGATTTGAGACAATGACGCCGTTTGTTTCGAGTCTTTTTTCAAGCAACTGATAGAATTCATGAGTGATTAAATGGTAAGGAACATAGTTTGTCGCATATGCGTCCAGTATTATTACATCATATTTTTTATCAAACATTGAGAGATGTTTTCTTGCATCATCATTGAACACCTGGAGTCTGGGATTTGATTCCAAGTTAAAGTAGGTCTTTGCAACATCAATGACGTCAGGATCAATCTCAATTACATCAATTTTTGTATCAGGGTATAATGCAAGAAAATTTTTCGGTCCTGAAAAACCGCCTCCGCCAACAAACAAAATATCTTTTGCAGTCGGATTAAAGATCATCCCAAGATGAAAGTATTCTGTATAATCTATCACCAAATCTAGAGGGTCAAGCAAATTCATTGAACTATGTCGCAAACCATCAAGGTACAGACTTCTATTATCTCCAAATTCCACCACATCCAAGTGACTAAACATAGTCTCTTTTTCATAGATTAGAGTTCCATTGTGAGATATTGTGTTTGAAGAAAGAGAAGTCCAAGGAACAATCAAAATTATCAAAACACCTAGTGCGATTACTTTTGGGGAAATTTTAAGACCGATTAGGGAACTGCCGATTAACGCAATTCCCAATCCAAAGATTATCTGGTTTACTGTAACATTTGGAATCAAAACAAAAACAGTAAGAAATGTTCCAAAGATACTACCTACAGTTGCAATCGAATAGAGATTGCCTGAGATGTTTCCAACTTTTTCAAGTGATTTTGTGCCAAGTTTGATGACATAAGGAGAAACAAATCCAAGCAGTACGGATGGAAGCATCAGCAGCAAAAAGGTTGCAAGCAATGGCGTAAATTGTGAAACAGGCATGATTGCCAGAGAAAAGTCTACAACAGAGGATGCAAAAAATGGGATTCCAACAACAAAGAGACCTACACAAAAGACAATTCCGCAAATCTTCTCAAAGCTTGGATGGTCATCAGCAATACGTCCACCCAAGTAATAACCCAAGCTCAAACCGCTCAAGATTACTCCAATCAAGCTTCCCCAAGTGTAGATGGTACTTCCAAAAACAGGAGTGAGGATTCTACTTGTTGCAATTTCTAGTGCCATGACAATAGTACCAGAAGCAAATGTCAGAACCTTTAGCTTCCACAACGTGTCTTGAGATAATTTTGAATAGGAACTTGTCATGTGACTATCAAACGTCAATTAAAACACAATATCTATTTTGCACTAGAAAAAAGCCGGTTCCTAACTAATTTCAAACCCTAGTCTTGAGCAGTGTCTTGTGAATTTTAGAGCCATACTGTAGTGCCTTCTTTCTTTTGTTGTATGAAACTTCAGGAACGCCGACTTGCTTTGCCAGTTGTCTAATCATGTGTTTGCGATAGATATCTTCTGAATCAGTAATTTTGTCTTCAATTGGAACGGTCTTTGCATAATTGATGAAATCAGGTGATAGTAGTGGTTGTAGAATTTCTACATCAAATTCAGATGCAATCATGTTGACTGCCTTCATCATCTTCAATTCATTGTCGAGTTTTGCATCCATTACTTCGTTAATTTTTGATTCACCGCCAGAAAATGCCTCCCTATACGCGTTATACCCACAAAATAGCTCATCAATTCCGTTTGCAGTGACTACTGTGGAGAGTCCTAAACTCTTTGCAAGTTTTGATACATAGTAAAATGCAATACAGTTTTCATTCCAGGATAGATTGTCAGTATGTATTTTTTCATGAATGGTAGAGGGAATTGATGGAAAGTCTTTAGGTTCAATTTCTAAAATGTGATGAGTGTAATTGAGTTGTTCATTGACTTCTTTTGCAAACAAAATGTCATGAGATTCTGCAAATCCAATGGTAAGCAAAGTAACATCATAGCCCATGTCCTTGCAAACTTTGGAGATTAATGTACTGTCAACGCCTCCTGAATATGCAATTCCAATTTTTTTCTCAGTTACAGTTTGAGTAATGGAATCTTTGATTTTATCAAATAGTTCTTGGTATTTTTCATCCATGAGTATCCCTCTAAATTCTACAATGGGTAATGAATCAAACTCTTTAACTATTAATTGAATGAAATAATACTGAAAATGATGCGACTATCACAAGAAGATATTGAATCAGAGTTGAAAAATCTGCCAGGATGGAGTGTTGTTAATGACAAACTGCACAGGGAGATAGAGTTTGAGAGTTTCAATCAAGCATTTGGGTTTATGACCAGAGCAGCAATGGAGATTGAAAAGATGAATCACCATCCAGAGTGGTTCAACGTGTATAACAGACTGGTAATTGATTTGATGACTCATGATGCAGGTGGAATCACAACAAATGATATCAATCTGGCTAGAATCCTAAATTCTCTAGTATAGAATCAAAGTTTGAAAATACGAACTGTGGCTAGATTGTCAATTTCACAGTTGCAAATCACATACAGGATTTTATGCCATAGATAATCATCATGCCTATTGGCATTTGAATTCGATGTTGTTCCTACAATTATTGGAGTTTTATTTTTGGTGTTACCGGCACTTCTTTTGGGAAGACTGTGTAATCATTTTAAAATTTCAGAGGTGATTGGCTTTGTATTTGCAGGAATCATTTTAGGTCCTACTGCGTTGGGCGGAATAATTCCAATTTTTGAAAGACCCATTGTCGAACTTAATGAAATGATGCTAGGCTTGTGGCAAATTTCTGGAATCATAATTTTGTTTTCTGCAGGATTGCATTTTACATTTCATGATCTAATCAAGGCAGGACCAAAGGCTGCGATAATTGGAGCGTTTGGAGTCATTGTTCCTCTTGTGTCAGGATATTTTGTCGTGTTATTGATGGGATTTGATTGGACAGTTGCTGTGTTAATTGGTGCAACATTTAGTGCTACAAGCATTGCAGTATCTGTTGTAATTTTAGAAGAGATAGGAAAAGAAAAAACCAAAGAAGGAAACATTTTGGTAAATTCAGCGGTACTAGATGACGTACTGGGTCTTGCAATTCTTTCAGCAGTGATTTCAATTGTTGCTTTGAAAACAATTCCAACTATAGAATCAGTTGCAATTACTACAATTACAGAGATTGGATTTTGGATAATGATTTTGCTTGCAGCAGTGTATCTGTTACCCAAGATAGTTCACATGGTTTCAAAAACGCATCCATCAACATTAGAAGCCAGAGGTACAAGGCAAGGAGTTGCTTTGGGTTCGGCATTTGGATTGGCTGCAATTGCAGCTAGTGTTGGATTGAATCCAATTGTTGGGGCATTTGCAGCAGGTATGGGATTGGCAGGTTCCAAGCTTGCAGTTCAGGTGAGGGAATTTGTTGGTAGATTGAAGGTGATTGTTGCTCCGTTGTTTTTTGCAGTAATTGGTGCACATGTAGACATTACACAGATTTCTTCAATCAATTGGGTTTTGTTTGCAGTGATTCTAGTTGTTGCAGTTTTTTCCAAAGTTTTGGGATGTGGAATTCCTGCGTCAATTTTGCTAAAAAGCAAGAAGAGCGGTTTCCTGATTGGGTACGGGATGGTAGCCAGGGGGGAAGTTGCATTTATTGTCGCAGGGGTCGGTTTAGCATTTCAAGTTCTTTCTGATGAGATTTACTCGACAGTCATTTTTGTGATTTTGGCAACAATTTTGATTTCACCAATGCTGCTTAGAAATTCATTCAAATCATTATCTTGATTGTCAAAAGCCCTGTTTTAGGCACGGAATTTTCGGAATTTATATAATGACTCTGGGGCAGATGATTTCACATGGCAACAAGTCCCGCAGTATTGGATTCTGATTTCAAATATATCGACAAGAAAGGAAATTTGCTAAAGACTCGAACAGAGCTGACAGTAGCACAGATGCTAGATTTTCTTGAGGATGAATACCAATACAATCACAAGGTCACACTCAAAAACGGAACTGAAGTTGTTATTGATTTTAAAACTGAAAAAGGATTGATTGAAGTAATTGATAATGAAGATGACATTGCCAAATACAAACAAGTCAAAGAAGACTTTCCTGACCAAAAAATTATGGCAATCGGACACGGAAAGTATGCTGCACAGTTAAAGGAATTGCAAGACATTGTATTTTATGACAAGACACCACAAACTGGTTCTATCTTTTTAGATGATGCATCATTTGCATTTGATTATGCACACATACTTCCGCTAGTTGAGAAATGTTCCATTCTGCATGGACACACATCATCTGTGATGGTGGAGTTGGTCGGACAGATGAAAGACAACTTGCTTGTAGATTTTGGTGTTGCAAAAAAAATTGTTAAAGAAGTTTTAACTGCATTTGATCACAAGTTTTTCATTAACAGAAAATATCTAAAGACTGAAGACGACTCTCACTATGTCATACAATTTGAGGGACCTAAGGGAATGTTTGAGTTGCAAGTTCCAAAAAATACAACTTATCTTTTAGAAGGAGAAGCTACTGTTGAGAATTTATCTAGCGAACTAATCAAATTACTAGCACCAAAGATGCCAGCAAATGTTGAGGCAGTTGGTGTTTACATCTATGAGGGATACAACAAAGGATCCCACATCATCTCAAACATTTCCAGATAATACAAAATGGACCCAAAAATTACTGAAAAGGCATGGAATCCAGAGTTAGAAGCACAGGTTCTAAAGAAATGGCAGGATTCAGACCTTTACAAATTCACTCCAACTGATGACAATTACACCATAGATACGCCTCCACCATACCCATCAGGCAGACCTTGGCACATTGGCGCTGCTGCTCACTACTCCCAGATAGACATGATTGCAAGAACTGCACGCATGAATGGCAAAAACGTCTACTTTCCAATTGGAATTGACAGAAACGGTTTGCCTGTAGAGTTCTACACTGAGAAAAAACACAACATCCGCATGAGGGAAACTGACAGAGGCGAATTTTTGAATTTGTGCAGAGAGGCACTAGATGACTTGGAAGAGGAGATGGTGCTGATTATGACAAATCTCGGATTGAGTGGAGATTTGAAGAACCACTACAGAACTGATTCAGAAGAGTATCGTGCACTAACACAATCAACATTCATCACTTTGTGGAAGGAAGGAAAAATTGTTCTAGCTACTCGACCTAACAACTATGATTGGGTATCTGGAACTACAATTGCAGATGCAGAGATTGCATACCAGGACTTGCAGACAAAACTAGTCCACATGAAATTCCAAATCAAAGATACCGATAAAGAAATCATCATTGCAAGTACAAGACCGGAACTACTTTGTGCATGTCGAACTGTAATTGTAAATCCTGAAGACGAGAGATATGCTCCATTTGTTGGAAGCAAAGTAATAGTTCCAGTTACAGGAGCTGAAGTTGAAATTAAAACTCATCACTCTGCTCAGCAAGACTTTGGTTCAGGAGCTGTAATGGTTTGTAGCTATGGTGACCAGAACGACGTTGCATTGTTTAGAGAAATGGGATTAGAAGAGATTGTTGCAATTGGTCTTGATGGAAGAATGACTGAAGCTGCAGGTGAATATGCAGGACTCAAACCAAAACAAGCCAGAGAGAAAATTATTGAAGATTTGGAAGCTAAAGGATTTGTAGAAAAAATTGAAGAGATTAATCACAGAACACCAATTTCAGAGAGAAGCAAGATTCCAATTGAGATAATTCCAATGGAGGAATACTATCTCAAACAAAAAGATTCCATTGAAAAGATGCGAAAATTAGGCTCAGAAATCACGTTTTACCCCTCTATGCACAAGCAGATTCTGATGAACTGGCTTGATTCCATATCTATTGACTGGCCAATTTCAAGAAGAAGATACTATGGAACAGAGATTCCTATCTGGTACTGTGCTAGCTGTAATGAACCCCACGTCCCTGAACCAGGAAAGTACTATCAACCATGGAAGGAGAAATGTCCAATGGACAAATGTAGCAAATGTGGAAACGGAGAATTTACTGGCGAAGATAGAACATTTGATACATGGATGGACTCCAGTGTATCGCCACTCTTTGTTACAAAGTATAACAAGGATCCTGAATTCTTTGAGAAAACTTATCCAACATCACTAAGACCCCAAGCAAAAGATATCGTAAGGACGTGGTTGTATTACACACTCTTGCGATGTGACATGCTAACTGGAAAGAAACCATGGACTGAAGCTTGGATCATGGGTTATGGATTAGATGAGAAAGGAATGAAGATGAGCAAGAGTAAGGGAAATGCAATTGACCCACTGCCAGTTATTGAGAAATTCGGAGCTGACACATTCAGATTCTGGAGTGCAAGTGAGATTAATCACGGATATGACTTTAGATGCAATGAACAAAAGATAGAGTCAACTAAAAAGTTCTTGAGCAAACTATGGAATGTCTCAAGATTCTTGTCTAGCTTTGCGGTAATTAATGAAGCAAAGCCAACTACAGTGGACAAATGGATTTTGTCTGAATTGAATAATTTGATTAAAGATTGCAAGAAAGGGTATGATGAATACAATTTCTTTGTTCCAGCAATTGCAATTAGAGAGTTTACTTGGAATCTGTTTGCAGCTCACTATATCGAAATGGTCAAAAAACGAGCCTACGGGGAAGGATTTTCTGATGAAGAAAGAGATGCAGCCATCTACACATTGCACAAGGTTCTATCAACAGTTTTGAAATTGCTGGCACCAATCACTCCATTTATCACTGAACATCTTTGGCAGACATTATACTCTGAGAACAGCATTCACAAAGAAAGACAAGTAGAAGCTGAAGATGCTGAAGACCAATCCAAACTAACTGAACAAGTTGTGCAGTTTAACTCCAAAGTATGGAATGAGAAAAAGGCAAAGGAATTGTCATTAAAAGATTCCATTGCAATTGAAGTTCCTGCAGAGTTGTCAGAATTTAAGAAAGATTTGCAGTCAATGCACAATTTAGAATAATTTAGTACATTGTTTTCATTCTTTTTCTTCTTCTAATGTCCTTCTCGTTTCTAGAAGACTTTGAGGAATAGTCATATCCAGGATACAGATTCTCAAATCTCTTATCCACACTTTGCTCATTTTCAGAATTTTCACTCATCTAATCACTGGTTCATTTTTTTGGAACTATTGATGAGGGATGCTGAGATATGTAATGAAACAAACACAAATAATTTGAATTACATTGGCACTTCATGTCTAATCCAGGTCCGCATCATATTTTGAATCAGAGTCTTCATCATAGTACTCATCATAGTCGTCGTAATAGTAGCTCATCGCAAGAGTGCGTTGTTTCCCCAGGATTTAAAGATGATGAATGATTTGTTCATTGCCAAAAAAGTCTAGAATTTTCCAATACTCTAGCAAACCCAAAATGGAACTAGGAAATTTCTAGCATCATCCTACAAATATGAAATCAATTCACAAAATGTCATGAGAGTCGTTTTGCTAATGATGGTTCTATTTGGTGTCATGCTGACTCTGACTGGAATCTTTGGAATGCTTTGGGGATTGTGGTATGTAACTAGTCCAATCAATCCGTATGTTGAATTTGCAATCATTGGATTTATCGTACTGGTAATCGGTGCAGCATTACTGATTGGCGCAATACTCAAAGAGAGACGTAGTTCCTAGTTTTTTTCAAAATCCAAACTGGATTTACAAGAGTTAGCCTATTCTCAAAGAATTTAGAAATTCAAATCCAAAAGGTGGAATGATATTTCAATGGTTGGGATGTATTGAATAGTGTATGGTACTTTTATGGATAGGAATTGCAATAGGTGTTCTAATAGCAACAATACTGATTGTAAAAGCAGTAAAGACTCCTTCTCGTGATGTAGTGGGAGTACAATTACAATGTAACAAGTGTGGTTCTAAAACAAATGGAATGAAATGTCCAAAATGTGGAGATAAACCTCAAACGTTTGGAGTTTAGAATCTAATCTACTTTGATTATTCCCTAGTTAATCAAACTCAATCATCTCTTTCTCCCCACTTGAAATCACAATCACTGCACTTCCATTTGGGATCACAATCTGTAACGATGTAACCACCAAGAGCTATCTTTTTTTGATTGATTTTGTTTTGAATCTCATCGTTAATGTCAACATAACCATAGATAATCTTGCAAAAGTTATCTGATTTGCATTGAGGGCAATACATTCTATCCCCAATACATTGGTTCATCATCATCAAACTCTCTGATGATTCTTGGATAGTAGTTTGTTTTTGTTTCTGTGTTCATGAAAATACTACCAATCAAAAAATTATTATATATCATGGCAATAGTATGCATACTGAAGATACCAAAATGACTGTTGCTAATTTACGCGTCCATATTGCCCCTGTAGGCTACGAGGTAGACAGAATTGTACTACCTGCAAAGCAGATGAGGGCAGACAAGGTCATTTTACTTGTTCATAGCAACCCAAGTGAAGACAAGGCAACAAAGTTTTATGAAAAAATTTCTGAGCAATTAGAAAAAGAAAACATCGAAGTTGCAAAAGAGTATCATGACAGAACTTCACTTTTTGAAATAATCAAGAGTGTCAAAAATCTGATCACAAAAGAATCAGGAAACATAATCAGTGTCAATCTTGCATCAGGATCCAAAGTCCAAGCTATTGCATGTATGATGGCATCAATGATGTTCAATGACGACAATAACGTAAATCCATTCTATGTAGAAGCTAAAGAATACGTTTCCACTGGAAAGGCAATGTCCAAAGGAATCAAATCAATAGAGTCTGTTCCAACTTATTCCATTCAAAAACCTGAAGAACGACTAGTGTTGGCACTGAAAATAATTGTTGAAGCAGGTGGAAGAATTTCCAAAAAAGAGATGGCAAAAATTGCTTTAGAGAAGAAACTAATTTTTGTCAATGCAGAAAACCAAAGTCAGGCAACTTTTGCTAGTTTGGACAAGAACATTATCTCATCACTTGAAAATATTTGGGGATTCATCAACGTAGAAAAAGTTGGACGTACACGTTGGATTAATCTGACTCAAGAAGGCAAAGATGCAGCTTCGTTTTTAATTTAGTTTTTTGATTCTTTAACCAAATTCACAAAATACTTGTGAACTGCCAAGTCATCAGTCAACTCTGGGTGGAAGGATGTTCCAATAATGTTTCCCTTTTTGATTGCGACAATTTTCTCATTGAATCTTGCTAAAACTTCAATGTCATCAGAAGCTGATGAGATTGCAGGAGCTCGAATGAATACACCGTGGTACTCAGAGATTCCAATTGGCTCCATTGCGATTTTTGCCTCAAATGATTCGCGCTGTCTGCCAAAAGAGTTGCGCTCAAGTTCAATGTCTAGAAAATCAAATAGTGGTTGCTCCATCTTTCCAACAACTCTGTCAGTTGCATTGCTTGCAAGTAGAACCATTCCAGCACAAATTCCCAGTACGGGCATTCCAGATTCGACCTTTTGCTTGATTACTTTTTGAGAGCCATTAACTAGAGACATTTGTCCAATTGTAGTGCTCTCACCGCCTGGAATTACCAGTCCATCCATTTGTGAAATCTCTTCAGGAGTCTTTACAACATGAACTGTTGCATCCTGATTCAAGTCAGCAATTGATGCTACCAGTGATGATACATTTTCAGCAACATCTCCCTGAACAGCTAGAATTCCAATTTTTGCACTCATGCTGAACCGCCTCTGTCTTGCATACGTAACTCGAGGGTCTTTACATCTAATCCTAACATTGATTGTCTTTCATCAATCATCTTTTGTGCTTCTTTTACCTTGTCAGTTTCATTCCAGAATGTGGTAGCCAATACGATAGCCCTTGCACGTTCTGCTGCATCATTTGCTGCAAAGATTCCAGAACCAACAAAGATTCCATCACATCCTAATGACATCAAATATGCTGCATCAGCTGGAGTTGCAATTCCTCCTGCTGCAAAGTTAACAACAGGTAGTCTTCCAAGTTTTGCAGTTTGCTCTACAATGTCATAAGATACTTTGAACTCTCTTGCCATTCTAACTAAATCTTGATTGTCACCAATGTCATACATTGATTTTATGGTTCTTAATTCATCATTTACTTTTTTGATATGAGTGATTGCTTCAGCAACATTACCAGTTCCTGGTTCTCCTTTAGTTCTGATCATAGAAGCTCCCTCTTCAATTCTTCTCAAAGCTTCTGCCAAAGAACGAGCACCATTTACAACAGGTGTTGTCATGTCCCATTTCCAAATGTGACGTAACTCATCAGCTGGAGTCAATACTTCGGATTCATCAATCATGTCAACGTCTGTCTCTTGCAAAACAAGAGCTTCATTCACATGACCAATTCTACATTTTGCCATTACAGGGATTGTAACTGAATCCATAATCTCTTCAATAATTCTAATACTTGCAGTTCTTGCAACGCCACCTGCCTTTCTTACATCAGATGGAAGTTTGTCCAATACCATTACAGATACTGCGCCTGCTTCTTCTGCTATCTGGGCTTGCTCTACATTTGTGACATCCATAACAACTCCATTTTTGAGCATGTGGGCAAATCCACGTTTTAGAGTGGTTGTACCGCGTAAGACATCAGAGGATTCTGCTCTACCGCAAACGATTCCCTTTGCATTTTTGCGTTCTCCAGATAATGGAAGCATACATTATTTCTTCTTGGACTGTATTTGTACCTATTCACTTATTTCTGAAATAATTGCATCAAGTTCAGCTTCGACCATGGTGATAATTGGGGGAATAAAGCCACTAGTTGCACTTTGTTCAGGCCAGTGAATCTCCTGGTTGCGTCCATTCAAAGTAATTTTTACATTGGATTTCTGAAACTCTGTTGCATTCTCAAATACTGGAAAAGATTCAACTGGAATCTGCATAAATCCAGTTTCCTTAATCAATGCCTTGATCTTGTTGAGTTTCTGTTCATCAAGCTGCGACCGGATGTCTGGCTGAAGATATCCTTGTTCAGTTACTGAATATTTTAGCTCACCGTCATTTTTGATTACAAGAATCTCTGTCTTTTGTGCACCAGTACGTTCTGTTACACCATAATCAATTGTCTTTAGCTGATGTTTTGTGTATTGAATGTCGAGTTTATCAAAAGAGTTTGCAGCTGAAATTGGAATTTCATTTTTTGTCAGTAATGGAACGGAAATTAATAGTGCAACAATTACAGGAATTGCTCCCAATGCAAACATGATCTTTTTTACCATAATTTTCTCGACTAAACCAAATTGATGATTATTGCAAATAAATCTTGGTCAAAAATAAGTTAAAATTCTAGATGAATATGTCGGTTCTTGTGGGTCTGTAGTCTAGCCTGGTAGGACGATGGTCTCCAAAACCATCGGTCGTCGGTTCAAATCCGTCTGGGCCCACCATTATTTCATAAATGCGATGGCTTTGACAATGTCAGTTTTGCTCAAAATTCCTACAATGTTTCCATGCTGAGACAAGACACCTACGCCGTTGATGTTTTTCTCCAAAAGCAGATTTCCTGTCTTTGCCAAGTCATCATCATAGTTTACTGAAACAATATCTTTGCTCATGATATCTTCAATCTTCACACTGCTTCCAAATCCAGATTCAGAGATGAAGCCTTTTCTTGGAAAAATTACAGAGATTACAGGGTCCGTATTGTCAAGTACTTCTTCAAAATTTCCTTGCTTTAGTGCAAGTGCAAACAAATCTCGGAATGTGACAATCCCTACGGGAATATCTTCGCGATTGCGGATGATGATTCGGGAGATTTTTTCATCTATCATTTTTAGAACAATTTTGTATAATGGAGTGTCAGAGTACTGCCATGCATAGTATGGCGACATGTATTCTCCAACCAGTTTTGCATCTGCATGCATTTTTGTAAAATACCTAACAAGATCAGTCTTTGTGATAATCCCAGTAACCTCATCATCAGATTTTACCACAAGAGAGCCAATTGATTTTGTAAGCATAATTTCGGCGCATTCATTCATGGTTGTGTGCTCATCAACAGTGATTATTTTTTGAACAATTGTGGATAATGGAATGTCTTTTAGGTTTCTCTCAGACTCATCAGTAAGAAGGAACAGTCCCAAGTCCTTTTCAGTTACAATTCCTGTAACTTTGTTATTTTCAGTAACTAGAATTCTGCTCTTTTTTTCATCAATGATTTTCTTTAACACATCACCCAAGCTTGATTCAAGTTTGATGGTTTTTGGAGAGTGTTTGTAATCTGATGCGTGTTTCACATCAGGAATCAATCAAGCAGAGTATTTTATGATTCTTCATAATGTCAACAATGAAAATAACTATTCACTGTGAAATTCTAAGACTATTTGTTTCTCAATACGTTTAGTGCAGAACCTGCTTTGAACCACTCTATCTGTGATTGGTTGTAAGAGTGATTCAACATGATCTCTTCTTTGTTTCCATCGCTGTGAGTAATGACACACTTGACTTGTTTGCCAGGTGCTAGATTATTCAAATCAACAAGACTAATCTTGTCATCTTCTAGAATTTTTTCATAATCATCAGGATTGCTAAATGTCAATGCCAACAGACCTTGTTTCTTGAGATTGGTTTCATGGATTCTTGCAAGGCTCTTTGTAATTACTGCAGCACATCCCAAGTATCTTGGAGTCATTGCTGCATGTTCTCTGCTGCTTCCTTCACCGTAGTTGTTATCGCCGACAATTACCCAACGCATCTGTTTTTCTTTGTACTGTCTTGCAATACTTGAAAATGATTCTAGTTGTCCATTGAGAACGTTCTTTCCTTTTCCAACTTCGTCATTGTATGCATTTACTGCACCTAGCAACATGTTGTCACTGAGATTATCCAAGTGACCACGCAAAGACAACCATGCACCAGCTGGTGAGATGTGGTCTGTTGTACACTTGCCTTTGGCCTTTACCATGATTGGTACCTCCTCGAAATCTTTTCCATCCCATTGTGGGAATGGTTCGAGTCTTTGGAGTCGTTTACTGTTAGGATCAATGATTACTTCAACATCATCAGAGTTCTCAGGTGGTGCAACAAAGATTCCCTCAGGTCTCATGAATCCCTCTTTAGGAACTTCAGGAGCTGGCTTTGGAGGATCTAGTTTGAATTTTGTTCCATCTGCTGCAGTCAACTCGTCAACTAGAGGGTTGAAAGACAATCTTCCACCCAAAGATAATGCAATAATCATTTCAGGACTGCCAATAAAGTTCAAGGTACTTCTGTGACCGTCGTTTCTTCCAGGGAAATTTCTGTTAAAGGTTGTAACAATAGTATTTTGTTCGTCTTTGTCTAGTTCAGGTCTGTTCCATTGACCAATGCATGGACCACATGCATTTGCAAGAACTGTTGCACCAATGTCTTTGAGTGAATCCATCTGTCCATCGCGTTCAATGGTTCCTCTGATTTGTTCAGAACCAGGAGTGACCAATAACGGAATCTTTGCTTTGATTCCCTTTAGTTTTGCTTGTTCTGCCAAACTTGCAGCTCTTGACATGTCTTCGTATGAAGAGTTTGTACAACTGCCAATTAGTGCAACAGAGATTGGGTCAACATAGTCTTTTGACTTTACATCACCAGATAGTTCAGAGATAGAACGTGCCAAGTCTGGAGTGTGTGGTCCGACAATGTGTGGCTCTAGTGTTGAGAGATTAATTTCAATTACTTTATCAAAGAATTTTTCAGGATTTGATTCAACTTCTGGATCAGCTACAAGTGATTCCTTGTTTTGGTTTGCAAGTTCTGCAATGTCGCTTCTGTTTGTGTATTTGAGATAAGTTTCCATTCTCTCATCATATGGGAACACAGAACATGTTGCACCAATTTCAGCTCCCATGTTTGTTATGGTAGCTTTACCAGTACAGCTAATTGATTTTGTTCCAGGACCAAAGTATTCTACAATGGAATTGGTTCCACCTGAAACAGTCAGTTCGTCTGCAACCTTTAGGATAATGTCTTTTGGAGCAGTCCAGCCGTTTAGTTCACCAGTTAATTTAACGCCAATTCTTTTTGGGTATAGTAACTCCCAAGGCATTCCAGCCATGGTTTCAGCTGCATCCAATCCACCAACACCTATTGCAATCATTCCAAGACCGCCGGCATTTGGTGTGTGGGAATCAGTTCCAATCATCAGTCCACCAGGAAATGCATAGTTCTCAAGAACCACTTGGTGGATAATACCTGCACCTGGTTTCCAAAAGCCACAGCCGTATTTGGCAGCAGCTGATTGCAAAAATTTGAAGACCTCGCTGTTCTCATCTAAAGAAACTTTCATGTCGACATCGCCTTGAACTTCAGCGCGAATCAAGTGATCACAGTGAACTGTTGTTGGCAGAGCTGCTTGTTTGAGTCCTGCTTGCATGAACTGCAACATGACCATTTGTCCAGTTACATCTTGTAATGCAACTCTGTCTGGTTTTAGAAAGACATAGTCTTTTCCGCCAGCATAGTTTGTGTCATCAATTTCGTTGAAATGTCCAGAAAGAATTTTTTCAGTAAGTGTTAGTGGTCTGCCAGTAACATTTCTGAATTTTGCAATATTTTCTTTTAATTTAGCATAAACACCGGAAACAAGTTCGGAAGTAGAATCAACATTCACACAATGCAACAAATGCATCCCGAATTTAATATTATCAATTAAAAATTTGAAAATATGATGCTAACAGGCAGGAAAATTCTTAACAATTATAAGCCAAAAGCGGGTTTCTATTACATTGTTAATGAGTTGCAGATTTTTGAGGTGTGAAAATGGTCAATAAGGGTTTTCCAAAGTTTGGCATGTCTCAAGCAGGTGCATTTGTTGCAGCACTAAAAAATTACAATTTACCAGATTTCATTTTAGTTCTAATTGCAAAAGAATGCAAATCAGATTTACTTGAAAGAGGAAGAATCGATGACAGATTACAAAGTATGAATGATGATGCTTTAGAATTACTACACAAAGTGTTTGTAGAATGTGAAGAAGACAAGGGAGGAAAATATGCCCAATACAGATTCTATGCATATGTCTCAAGCATGTACCACAAATGCGAAGTCCTAGTCAATGAAACAATTCCAGGCAAGACTGGAAAAAACCACAAAATTCCAGTTGCAGTCAAAAACAACGGAATGTACATTGCAGTTGCACAAAACAAAGCAACCGGACATCCAGTAAACAAGAAAGATGCAGCCAAGTTCTACGAGATTGTAGATGACATCAAGAGTGGTGACCACGGAACAATGCTTACTGATGCAATCTTTGGTTCTTCAGTAGGATTCAAGGGTGAAGCACTAGTTACATTAGAAGACATGAACAAGACAAGAAAAGATGATGCTGAAAACAAATTAGATTTCAAGACAGCAAACTTTGAAAATAATATTTACTCTGTTACAAAGTGTTAATTTTACAAATTTAGTTCTCTAGTATCCATAGTTAGAAAAGTTGGTTTTCCATTAGTCTTTTGGAAATTCTCATCATACTGTTCAAACTCGAGTTGCTCAAAGAGATGTTTAGTCCAGATGTCATTGATTTCTCTGGTATGTTTTTTGCGTCCCATCTGACGCATCTGTTCATTTAGTATAATGTTAGATACAGCTGTACAGTTTTTTTCTGCCAAGAATAATTCGTTGTTGTCTTCTTTTGGATGTTGCCAGATAACCATTCCAAAATTTTCTCCATGATACCCTTCACAAGTAGAATCAGTCCACAGAGGTCTGAAATGTGTCAGATAGAAATGGTAGATGTCTTTTCCTCTTTGCTCATGATCACGCAAAAGGGTGTTTGTATCAATTCTTTGGAAAATGTTTGTAGGTTTTGTTATCATCTCGTCGCATTGAATCTCATAGTCTTTGCCAAACTTTTCTTTGATCCAAACTTTGAAGAATTGAGCCATCTTTTTGACATATTCGTACTCAAACTGTCGCTTTTCGCGTTCTTCCTCTTTTACAAGAAAAATAAAGTGTAAAATCATAATAAGAAAAAAGGGTGATTATGTCTGGCCTTCAATACCCATAAGGGTTAATGTTGAACGAATCTTCTCAATTTTTCTGATCTTCCAGGTAATTGTTTCTCTAAGTTTTTCCACAGTATCAGATTCGATTTTGGCCAAAATATCATATGCACCAAAAGTTCCATGAACTTCTTTGACACCTTCTAGGCCCTTTAGTTGGCTGATAATTGCCTCTTCTGAACCTAGTTCACAGTTGATTAACACATAAGCTGTTGCCATGAAACAATTACAAATTTCGACTATATCAATAAAGCGATTACATTTAGGTTTGAGAAATCTTTATGACTTCATCCCAGATTGGTTTTGGAACAGGCATTACAGACAATCTTGAGATTCGGATCAGTTCCCAGTCTTTGAATTTTTTATTTGCCTTCATCTCATCTAGGGTGACAGGACGTTTCAATGCTTTTTTGTATTTTACATCAACTACGATGAAACGCTCAACGTCTTCTTTTGGATTCGAATATGGTTTGGATGTAACTTGCATAATTCCTACTGCTTGTCTTTCATCACCGGTGTGATAGTAGAAAACAAGATCTCCAGGTTTCATTTCTCTCATGTGTTTTAGAGCCAAATTGTTGTGGACTCCATCCCAGACAGTGGTCTTGTCTTTTTTGAGTTGCTCAAAGTTGTAACCTCTAGGTCCGCTGGGTTCTTGTTTTGCCAACCAATAGTTTACCATTTTCAAATTTTGTATCATCAAGGGACGTTTAATGGTTTATGAAATGTTCCCCGGTTCTGACTCGCACAAGCTCATTGGTATTTTAGCCAAAACCTCCTTGGGTTCTGAAACCGGGGCGCCCATAATGTAGCACGCCTGGGTGAATTAGAAATCATTGGTATCATTACGATCGACATCATCCTAATCCGTCTGCGTGCCTGCTCTTGGGCGATTAATTATAGAGGATATCCTACTAAAAACTATTAATGGAAATCAAAAACCAAACGCTGTTTTTTGTCGGGATTATTGTTTTGATTTTGGGTACACTAATCATAATTTTTGATTATCCGCAACTCCAGATTTTAGACAATTTGGATTCAGAGTCATATTACATGCTTGATGAAGAAAAAAAGAACATCCATCAAAGAATGAAAATAGAGATTACTGTCGGAATCGGATTGGCAGTTACAGGAATTGGATTGTTAGCAGTATCTTTCTCAAAGAGATTTGAGAATCGACTCAGATAGAGAAATTTCAAAAGCAACTACAGGTACGCGGATTTTATAATTTTCAATAATTTTGGAACTGATTTCTCCAATTACGCCAACTGTTTTGTTGTTAATTTTCACATCTGCACAATGACCTTTTTCAAATGTTGGATGTTCTGTAGTCTTTGTTGCAATCTCCAAATCAAAACCGGTCTTGAGTGCTGATTGCAAGACAGATTTGATTTCAGTGAAATTTGCATCTTGGTGTGCACTAATTCCAGATAGATTGATTGTCTCAGAGACAGGATTGCCTGCAGAAAATACAGTTCCGGTTTCAAATAATTTCTGAGGATATGATTCGTGAATATTTTTTGAGAGATTCTCTAGCAATCCGGGCAAAATTGAATCACGCAAAATTGTGTGCTCTTGGCTTTTTGAATCAAGTACCGAGATGATTGTTTTAGGTTCCCTGTTTGTCATTTCATAGAGAACTCGCTTGCTTGTCAAGCTGGAATTTAGTGCTTCAAGATATCCCAATCCAATCATTGTTTGGTTTAGTGACTTTAGTTGCAATGAAACTGGATTTGTTTGTCCGAGTGTTTGGGACGGAGTGATTGTTGGCTCGAGATTTTGAATTCCATATCCTAGGGCAACTTCTTCAACCAAGTCCATTTCACCAAAGATATCAAAACGGTATGCAGGGATTGTACATACGATATTCTTGCCTTTGACGGCTGCATCTAGCCTAGATTTTTTCAAAGATGAGACGATTTTCGATGTATTGAGATCCAAACCGAGTGTCTGGTTGATGAGTGATGGACTGACAGTCATCTTTCTTTCAGCAAGTTTTGGAGTAGAGTTTTTTGCACCAGAAATTGTTACTGTTTCCAAAGAAAATCCTGCACTCTGCAAAATTGTTGCAACAACAGACAGCATGTCTTCAGCATCATCTTTGTTTATTCCAGTAACTTCAACAAAGAGATTCTTTGTCTTTGTTGTTACAGTAGTTACTGCTGCATTGATTATTGGCGGAAAGGACACAGTGTTCTGATTTGCATCAGTAATTACTGGCATCTTTGAAGAATTTGCAAGCAAGTTTCCATAGTCTTTTCCAACTTCAGTGGTTTCAAGAATTTCAGTTATGGAGAGTTCTTTTTGAGAATTTAGCGGAATGAATTTGTGTTTTCTGTCAGTGGTGGTGTATACAAGTGGAAATTGGATTTTATCTAAATCATGAATTCCAATTGAGGATTTCTTTCTCTTTCGTCCAATACCAAAGTGAAGGTCCTCTTGCATTGCCATGAGTTGCTTGATTGTTTTATCATCAATTTTGCCATTTTTTGCGACAATTCCAGTCACAAATGGTCGCACTTTGGCAACATCGGGCTTTACAGAGATGGAATACTGTTTTGATTTTTTGATTTTTAGTTTGATTGCTCCAGTTTTGATTCCCAAGAGTCCTTGCATTCCAAGTGCAATTCCAAAGTCTGTGGAATAGTCAGGTCTGTTTGGACTGTATTCTATTCTGACAAGATCCTTGTCTTCAGATTCAATGTCCAGTCCAAGAAATGGCAAAGAGTCTGCAATCTGTTTTTTGGATGATTTTCCAATTAGTTTTTGAAGACTGGAATAGGATAACTCGACTACTGGCATTTTGTTGCACTCCTCAACCAACTCAGGTTGTTATTGTAAAATTCTCTAACATCATCAAGACCATACTTTAGCATGGCAATTCTCTCAATACCTCCACCCCATGCCAAGACAGGCTTTGTGATTCCAAGTGGCTTTGTAACTTCAGGTCTGAATATTCCCATTCCAAATAGCTCTACCCATTTTCCAAGTCGTTCATTGTACACCATCGTTTGAAGTGATGGTTCGGTGTATGGGAAGAATGTTGGCCAGAATTTTATTTTTGTAATTCCAATTCGTTTGTAAAACTCTCTTTGGATTCCCATCAGGTTTCTCAAGTTGGCGTCTTTGCCAACAACGACTCCTTCAATCTGGTTGAATTCAACAAGATGCTTGTAGCTTACTTTTTCATTTCTAAATACACGACCCAGAGAAAAGACTCTGGCCTCATCAGGTTTTGTTTCAGCAAGGTGTTTGATTGTTACACAAGTGGTGTGAGTACGCAAGACCATCTTACGTGCCTCGTTGATATCCCATTGGTATCTCCAATTTTTCTTGTGGGAATCTGAGACCTTTCTTATTTGCTCAGGTGTTGCAATTTTCTTTGCAGAAATTCCATCAAGGTAGAATGTGTCTTGCAACTCTCTTGCAGGATGGTCTTGTGGAGTGAATAGTGCATCAAAGTTCCAAAAGCTTGACTGAGTCATGTTTCCATAAATTTCTGAGAATCCCAGTGTAACGAAAATTTCTCTAATCTCATCAATGGTGTCTTTTAGTGGATGAGTTCTTGCAACAAAGACTTCAGGTACTTTGGCTTCAACGTCGATACCTCCAGATGAGGCATCAAGATTGATTGATTTTGCAGCATCAGTTAGACTGATTTGTTTTGTCTTTAGAACTTCCTCCACAACAAAGTCTGGACGCTTTAACAGTGGTGACAAATCATCAGAGTCTAGTTCAGAGACAGATAGTTTAGAGTCTCCAATTTGTTTGAGAGATTTTTCTCCAGGTAAAGCATCTGGAGGATTCTTTAGAGTAATTGTATCTCCTGCAGCCTCCACCCAGTTGTTTTTTCTTGCAAGACCCATTGCAGGTCCAAATACTGGACCCAGTTCTTTTTGTAAATCAGATAATTTTGATTTTGTTTTTAGTAAATCCAAGAGTCGTCTTTCAGGGAGTCCCTTCTCAAGTGACTCTTTTCCATTTTTGCCCAAACTGACAATGCTTGATTTTGATTCATCAACATTTGCTAGTTCTTTTAGTTTGAGCCATTCAATTCCACGACGAATTTGATCTGGTGAAAGTTTTGTAGAATTTTCAAGATTTTCAGGAGTTTGTTTTGGATTGTCTTTTAGCGATGTGATAATTTTTTTTTCAATATCGTGAAAGACCTGTGACAACACCAAAACTTCGAAAAAGACTTTTTAAACCTTAACCTAAGTCAATTTGAATGTCAGCTGACGATTTTGTTGTTACTCCTTGGCACGTAGAAGGAGATATCGATTATGACAAGTTAATCAAGCAATTTGGCACTCAAAAGATTTCTCCAGAGTTACTAGAGCGAATCAAGAAAATTACTGGCGAGGATCATTACATGCTCAGACGAGGAATATTCTTCTCCCACAGAGAGATGAACCGAATTTTAGATGATTATGATAAAGGCAACAAGTTCTTCCTATACACCGGACGAGGTCCATCAGGACATACCCACATTGGCCATTTGGTTCCATGGGTATTTGCAAAATGGCTACAAGAAAAATTTGATGTCAACATGTATTTTCAGTTAACTGATGATGAAAAGTTTTTTTCAAAACCAAATCTAACTTTGGAAGAAACTGGAAAATTTGCATATGAAAATGCGCTAGACTTTATTGCATTAGGTTTCAAACCAGAAAAAACAAAAATCATAATCAACACAAGAAACATCCAGACACTGTACCCAATTGCAGCTCAAGTTGCAAAGAAAATTAATTTCTCAAACACCAAAGCCACATTCGGATTTACTAATGATACCAGTATTGGTATGATATTTTACACATCACTGCAATCTGCTCCATGTTTTCTTGAAGACAAACCAGTTTTGATTCCATTGGGAGTTGACCAAGATCCTCACTTTAGATTAACAAGAGACATTGCTCCAAAGATTGGAAAGCCAAAGCCTGCTTTGATTCACAACATAATGATTCCAGGACTAGAAGGACCTGGAGGAAAAATGTCAGCTTCAAATGAAAACAGCACTGTATACACAACAGATGCTCCAAACGTAGTCAAAAAGAAAATTAACAAACACGCATTTTCTGGTGGACAGACAAGCGTTGAGGAACACAGAAAGCTTGGAGGAAATCCAGACATTGATGTTTCATACCAGTATCTTAGAATTTTCTTTGAGCCAGACGATAACAAACTAAAATCAATTTACGAAGATTACAAATCTGGAAAAATGCTTTCTGGAGAACTAAAGGCAATCTTGATTGAAAAGATGAACGCATTTTTGGCAGTACATCAAGAGAACCGCGAAAAAGCTAAAGACAAGATAGACGAATTTCTTTTTGAAAACAAATGAACATAACAGTTACCTGTGAGGACAAATACGAGGCTCAGAAACTAGCCAGTCTCATTTTCATCAAAGATGGAAACGAGACATTCATCACAGGAATTCTAAATATTGTAAAAAACGAACTAGTCATATCATTAAAGGACAAATCAGCTCACAGCATTTTGCTTGAAGATGAATCTAATGTAGAAAAGTTTGCAGATTTTGCTCAATCAGTAATTGACAAAGAACACAAAATAATCTCAACCAAGATACTTGGAAACCAAGTAGAGGTTGTTAAAGGCTGAATCTAAGCGCCAAATGCAACCCAGAGTGAAATAACTCCAACTACTGCAATTAGAGCAATTCCTAATGCCTTATGATCACTATTCATAATTTGATTTCTAAATTATTATAATTAAAGTGTTAATACATTTTCAAGGATGATTTTGGATCATCTTGGGAAAAATTTACTTTTTTTGCGTTTAGGTCTTGAACTTTGTTCTTTTGGTTTTGCCACAGGTTGTCTAATCTCATTGCAATTCAAGCACAATACCTTGAGTTCTTCTCTTGCCAAGTCTGGATCTGAGATGTATTTTCCCCAGGACGAAGCAGAGCCGCCACGTCCAATCTCATCAAAAGAGGAATCATCAGAAACAGGACTAAATCCTAAAGCTCTTTCATCTTTGAATCCACAGCCAGAACAAGTTTTGCCTCCCAAAATTTCAAACAATTTTTCCTTGATTGTAGCATAGAATTTATCAGAACCGTTACTGAAAAAGCTCTCTCGTTTTTTGGAGAGTCTGTCATTTAGTTTTCTAGGTTTATCTCTACTTGATTCTCGTCTGTCATCACGTCTTGACTCTCTGCGGTCATCTCTGCGAGATTCTCGTCTGTCATCTCTGCGAGATTCTCGTCTGTCATCACGTCTTGACTCTCTGCGGTCATCTC